>Ga0170475_106646235_pt1 | contig 17932 bp, 20 predicted proteins | sample Soicark_Litter_5_FD_111474 | JGI IMG/M metagenome (GOLD analysis project Ga0170475, IMG submission 111474) | Avena fatua rhizosphere microbial communities from Hopland, California, USA. Combined Assembly of 48 SPs
CCAGATCCCGCTGCGCCTGGCCAGCACGATCCTGGGCGGCGGCTTTTCGAGCCGGGTGAACATGAACCTGCGCGAGGAAAAAGGCTATACCTACGGCGCCTCGGCCGGAGCGCGCCTGAACCGCGCCGGCGGCGCCATCGTCGGCGGCGCCGATGTGCGCAATGAGGTGACGGGCGCGGCGCTGACCGAGTACCTGAACGAGTACAAGCGTATCGGCGCCGAGCTGGTGCCGGCCCAGGAAATGGAGATGAACAAGCGTTACGTCGCCGGCGGCTACCTGATCAGCAACCAGATGCAGCGCGCGGTGGCCGGCACGCTCGCATCGAACTGGCTGGTGGGGCTGCCGCCTGAGTTCCTCGGGCAGTACGTCCCGCTGATCCAGAAGGTGACGCCGGAACAGGTGCGCGACGTGTCGAAGAAGTACTTCGCGCCGGAGAACCAGTCGATCGTGGTAGTGGGCGACCGGGCTGCCGTGGGCCAACAGTTGAAGGCGTTTGGGGAGTTTACGGTCCGCGACAACTGACCGCGCTGACCGCTCGATGAAAAGGCCCCAAAGTTGGCGCCCAACTTTGGGGTCAGTTCAAATCGCCAGATCTACTGGAGTACAGGCGGCACAAAGCGAACTTCGACTACCTGGCCGCTTACCTTGTCGGTGATAAAAACCAAGAGACAGCCATTTCCGTAATCGCTTCTTACGGTTGTCGGGCCAACAAGATAGGCTGGGTTTTCGTCGTATTCATAATAGCCAGTAGGGGTACCCAGCAAACGGATGACCTCCTTCCCAGTGAGCGCAGTTGGTTTGTGTTTCGTCAGGAACGAGGACACCATTTCACCGCGTTTCTATTGCGGTGCAGCGGCCCAAGCCTGCACCGTAAACTCTTTCAATCCGAGCCTTTTGGCTTGCTCGTCGATAGAATCTCGGGAACATCCGAAAAGAAAATACATCAATGTTACGCTCACGATCAGAAAGCGCATGACTCGCCTCTCACTTCACGAGCACCTTAAGCCGCCCCGCTGTCAGTGCAGCAAAGCATCTAGCAATCAAAGTTGAGTTTGTACCCTTGGTCCTGCCAATTTCCAAACCAACTTTGTTGTTGTGTAAATCCATTTCTTTCTCCGCGGGATCGTTCATGGCGATATATGGTACATGTATCACTTTCGTTCGATACGCCCGCACACTGACTACGACGCTGACGAAGACGATTAACCCAAAACCGACGAAAACGCTGAGAAGAACGGAGTATCAAATGAGAATCATCAACTTTTCCGATGCTCGCAACAGTCTTCGGACTGTCATCGACCAAGTAGTCAAGGATGCCGACGTAACCGTGATCTCGCGCCGCGATGCGCCTGATGCAGTTGTCATGTCCTTTGATTACTACAGCAGCCTCATGGAGACTGTTCACTTGCTGAGCTCGCCAGCAAACGCGGCTCACTTGGCAAAATCCATCGCTCAGGCGCGTTCCGGTCAAGCGCAGCATCGGGGACTAATAGAACCCCCTGACGCTGGGGAACAACAAGATGCGCAACCTGAAGTTCACGGATGAGTCCTGGAACGACTACATCTACTGGCAAACGCAAGACAGAAAAACGCTCAAACGTATCAATGATTTGATCAAAGATACCCAAGGAGATCCCTTCGCGGGGATCGGCAAGCCTGAACCACTGAAACACAGCCTTAGCGGCTACTGGTCGCGGCGCATAGACGAGACTAACCGCCTCGTTTATACGATAACCGATGACGAGTTGCTTATCATTTCGTGTCGCTATCACTTCGGCTAAGCCGAAAACAAAAACCGGCAGGCTCATGCACTGCCGGTTCTTGTTGTGGTCAAAGCCGCTACGTGGTTTACTGCTGTGTGGCTGCCGCGTCCTCCGCTGCCGCTGCCTTCATCGACAGCTTCAGACGGCCACGCTCATCGGTCTCAAGAACCTTGACGCGCACCTGCTGGCCTTCCTTCAGGTAGTCGGCCACGGCGTTGACGCGTTCGTTGGCGATCTGGCTGATATGCAGCAAGCCGTCCTTGCCCGGCATGACCTGCACGATCGCTCCGAAATCCAGCAGCTTGAGCACGGTGCCTTCGTAGGTCTTGCCCACTTCGACCGATGCGGTCAGCTCTTCGATGCGGCGCTTGGCTTCCTGGCCGGCGGCGGCATCGACCGAGGCGATGGTCACGATGCCGTCGTCGGTGATGTCGATCTGCGCGCCTGTCTCTTCGGTCAGCGCGCGGATCACGGCGCCACCCTTGCCGATCACGTCGCGGATCTTCTCCGGGTTGATCTTGATGGTGATCAGGCGCGGGGCGAAGTCCGACAGCTCGGTCTTCACATGCGGCATCGCCTTATGCATCTCGGCCAGGATGTGCTGGCGGCCATCCTTCGCTTGCGCCAGCGCCACCTGCATGATTTCCTTGGTGATGCCCTGAATCTTGATGTCCATCTGCAGCGCGGTGATGCCGTTGGCGGTGCCCGCCACCTTGAAGTCCATGTCGCCCAGGTGGTCTTCGTCGCCCAGGATATCGGTCAGCACGGCGAATTTGCCGCCCTCCTTGATCAGGCCCATCGCGATACCGGCCACGTGCGCCTTCATCGGCACGCCGGCGTCCATCAGCGCCAGGCAGCCGCCGCAGACCGATGCCATTGACGAGGAACCGTTCGATTCCGTGATTTCCGATACCAGGCGCACCGAGTAGCTGAACTCTTCCTGCGACGGCAGCGCGGCGACCAGCGCGCGCTTGGCGAGGCGGCCGTGGCCGATTTCACGGCGCTTCGGCGTGCCCACGCGGCCGGTTTCGCCCGTGGCGAACGGAGGCATGTTGTAGTGCATCATGAAGTCGTCGGTGTACTCGCCCATCAGCGCGTCGATCTTCTGGCTGTCGCGGGCGGTCCCGAGGGTGGCGACGACCAGCGCCTGGGTTTCGCCGCGCGTAAACAGGGCCGAACCGTGGGTGCGCGGCAGCACGCCGGTGCGGATCGAGATTGGACGCACGGTACGGGTGTCGCGGCCATCGATGCGCGGCTCGCCTTCGAGGATCTGCGAACGGACCACGCGCGCTTCCAGGTCGAACAGGATGTTGCCCACTTCGACCGCATCCGGCGCGTCCTGGCCGTTGGCCGCGGCTTCGGCATTGAGCCCGGCAAGGACTTCATCGGCCACCGCGCGCAGCTTCTGGGTGCGGGCCTGCTTGTCCTTGGTCTGGTAGGCGTCGCGGACCTTCGCTTCGGCAAGCTGCGCCACGCGGGCGATCAAAGCTTCGTTCTTGGCCTGCGGCGCCCACTCGACTTCCGGCTTGCCGCCATCGGCCACGAGGTCGTGAATCGCGTCGATCACGACTTTCATCTGGTCGTGACCGAACACGACCGCGCCGAGCATGATCTCTTCCGATAGTTGCTGCGCTTCCGATTCGACCATCAGCACGGCCGTTTCGGTGCCGGCGACCACCAGGTCCATTCGCGAGGTTTTCAGCTCGGTGGTGGTCGGGTTCAGGATGTATTGGCCATTCGCATAGCCGACGCGGGCGGCCCCGATCGGGCCGTTAAACGGGATGCCGGCGACGCACAGCGCGACCGAGGCGCCGATCATCGATGGAATGTCCGGATCGATTTCAGGATTGACCGACAGCACGTGGATGATGACCTGGACTTCGTTCAGGTAGCCTTCCGGGAACAGCGGACGGATCGGGCGGTCGATCAGGCGCGAGGTCAGCGTTTCTTTTTCGGAGGGGCGGCCTTCGCGCTTGAAAAAACCACCCGGAATCTTACCGGCGGCGTAGGTCTTTTCGATATAGTCGACCGTTAGCGGGAAAAAGTCCTGGCCCGGCTTGGCGTCCTTCTTGGCGACAACCGTTGCCAGCACGACCGTGTCTTCGACCGACACCAGCACTGCGCCGGATGCCTGACGTGCGATTTCACCGGTCTCCAGGGTGACGCTATGTTGGCCGTACTGGAAGGTTTTCGTAACTTTGTTAAACATGGGTAATCCCTTTCTATTTGCCGACAGATTTTCAGGAGCTGTCGTTCACCTCACCACAGACGGCCTCAGCATGGGGCTCAGCGCCCCCGCCGTCTTTACTGCAAAACAAAACCACACAAACAGCAAAAAACAAAAAATGCCCGCGACAGTCTAAACTGACGCAGGCATTTCCTGGCTAAACCGTCTAACGCAACGATTACTTGCGCAGGCCGAGTTTGGCGATCAGGTCGCGGTAACGGTTTGCGTCCTTGCGCTTCAGGTAGGACAGCAGGCTCTTGCGGCGATTAACCATCATGATCAGGCCACGGCGGGAGTGATGGTCCTTCTGGTGCGCCTTGAAGTGGCCGTTCAGCTCGTTGATGCGCGCGGTTAGCAGCGCAACCTGGACTTCGGGCGAGCCGGTGTCGTTCTGGCCACGTGCGTTGTCCGCGATAATCGCGGCCTTGTTGATGTTTTCTACGGTCATGATGTTACCTTTCACATGCGGTGCAAGAGTCGGAACCCAGCGCACCGTGATTAAGTTTAAAAAACGGGCCAAACGGCCAGACCCGCCAGTATATGCGAAAATGATTCGTGCGGCCAGTAGTTGCTAGCGCGACTGTGTGGTCATGATGCTTTCGGAGCTTTTCAGGTGAACACATGCGAACGATAGTCACAATAGCGATACTGACAACGCTCGCGCTCGGCGGCTGCGCCCCCCTGCTGCGCCAGGCGCCCTCTCCCGGCGATCCGGCCGATGTCGTGACCGCCAAGATGGGGCAACCGACCGCCGTGTACCAGGACGGGCACGAGCGCATCCTCGAATACGCAACCGGGCCGATGGGGCAGTACACCTGGATGGCGCGCATCGGGCCGGACGGGAAGCTGGTTTCCTATGAACAGGTGCTTACCGGCGAGAAATTTGCCACGATCAAGATCGACAAGGCGACGAAGGACGACGTGCTGCGCACCGTCGGACACCCGGCCGAGCGGTCGCATGTTGCACTGGGCAACTACGAAGTGTGGTCGTACCGTTACAAGGAAAGCGGCGTGTGGAATTCGATGATGCACGTGCACTTCGACGCCAACGGCATCGTGCGCCTGATGCAGAACGGGCCGGACCCGATGTACGACGACCGCAAGCGCCCTTTCTGGTAGCAGCCGCCCTTCCCGCGCAGGCGGGAAGGATGCCTTTCAGTGGCGTTCGCTTTCATCCAATGGCTCGTCGTCGGTCGGGATCATGCTCACCGGCTTACCCTTTGCTCGGCGCCAAAAGAAAATGACATAACCGGATAAACCGTACACAACAAAAATCGGCCACAACACCTTGGGCGGATCGATCGCCAGCAGCGCCAGGCCGAGCGCGATCAAGAACACGACGATGAACGGCACCGACTTGCGGAAGTTCACGTCCTTGAAGCTGTAAAACGTTACGTTCGACACCATCGTCAAGCCGGCAAACACGGCGATGAGCCAGGATACCCAATCCATCTGGCGCGCGCTGACGTTGATGTCGGGGTCGGTCATCATCATGACGAAACCGGCCACCAGGGCCGCCGCCGCCGGGCTGGGCAAGCCCTGGAAAAAACGCTTGTCCACCACTTTGAGGTTGGTGTTAAAACGCGCCAGACGCAACGCCGCCCCGGCGCAGTACACGAACGCGGCGATCCAGCCAAGCTTTCCCAGGCCGCGCAGCGACCACTCGTAGATCACGAGCGCGGGCGCGGCGCCGAACGACACCATATCCGAGAGGCTGTCGTACTGCGCCCCGAACTCGGACTGCGTGTTGGTCAGGCGCGCAATGCGTCCGTCGAGCCCGTCGAGAATCATCGCGATGAACAAGGCCCAACACGCATGCTCGAAGCGCTGGTTCATCGCCATGACGATCGCGTAGAAGCCGCAGAACAACGCTCCGGTCGTGAATGCGTTCGGCAACAGGTAGATGCCGCGGCCGCGCACATGCTTGCCGCCCTCGGCCTTGCGGCTGAAGCTGGAAATTTTCGGCGCCTTGCCGGCACCGGATTTTCTACGTCGGGGAAAAGTTGCCATATGTTTCCGTATCAAGTAAGGATCGCGCATCCAGCGCGGTCCCATTATAGTGGCCACGGCGACATATTAGCGAACGGATACTGTTACTTGAACTTCACCTTTCCTACCAGACGCATTTGCAGCGTGGTTTCGCCCGGCTCGAAACTCGGCTCCGGCGCCTGGTCCGCCATTGCGCGCTTGGCGCTCATTTGCGCCATGTGCATTTCGGTATGGTCGCCCTGGCCCACGTACTGTCCCGATCCCTCGAAGTCGATGGTGTCGATCACCGCCTCGGACGGATGGCGGCCCATGGCGCCGGCGATCGATGCGATCCGCTCGTTCAGGTTGCGGTAGGCTTCGGCAATACGCTGACCGTCCACTTTTCTCAGCGTGGCCGGCTTCAGGCCGAACTGCAGGTTGCTAATCGCCAGAACTTTCTGCGCGGCGGCAGCCGTTTTCGCCAGGGCGGACAGGTTGCCGGTCTTCACCTCAAGATACTGGCCCACGCGCCATGCCACCGGCACCCGCGGCGCCGGCGTGGCGTCCGCCGGCAGCGGCCGCGGCGGCTCTTCCGGGTACACGGGATAGGTGAAGTAGCCCAGCGTTTTCAGCTCGGCGCCCGGATCGGCGCGGCGCACGATCTCGACGCCCTCCTTCATCTTGCGGTTGACCCGCTCGGCGGCCTTGTTCTTGTCCTTGTCGTGTTCCTCGACGCTGAACATGACGACGGCCTCGTCGTTGGGATGCCTGATTTCGCCGGTTGCCGGGATGATCACCGTCGTGCCGCTGGTCGCCGGGGCGGCTGGCGTTTGTGCCTGGACCTGGGTTGCCAGCATCAAGCCGGCTACAAGATATATTTTCGAGAGGGACATGACTGTTCTCCTGAGTGTAAAACAGATCCCAACGTTATTCCCCGGCTCGGCAGCCTCCTTGGCGGGAATGCCTCCCGCGCCATCGGCGACGGCGCAAGAACGGCTCTCCCGCCAGCGGAAACGAGGCCTTTTAGTTCTTCGACTGATCCACCAGCTTGTTCTTGGCAATCCACGGCATCATCGCGCGCAGCTTGGCGCCTACTTCCTCGATCTGGTGCTCGGCCGTCAGACGACGGCGCGAAATCAGGGTCGGGGCGCCGGCCTTGTTTTCCAGAATGAAGCTCTTGGCATATTCGCCGGTCTGAATATCCTTCAGGCACTGACGCATCGCCTTCTTGGTGTGTTCGGTCACGATGCGCGGGCCAGTGACGTATTCGCCGTATTCGGCATTGTTCGAGATCGAGTAGTTCATGTTGGCGATGCCGCCTTCGTAGATCAGGTCGACAATCAGCTTGAGCTCGTGCAGGCACTCGAAGTACGCCATCTCCGGCGCGTAGCCGGCTTCGACCAGCGTCTCGAAGCCGGCCTTGATCAGCTCGACCGCGCCGCCGCACAGCACGGCCTGCTCGCCGAACAGGTCGGTCTCGGTCTCCTCGCGGAAGTTGGTTTCGATGATGCCGGCACGGCCGCCGCCGTTGGCCATCGCATACGACAGGGCGATGTCGCGCGCCGAGCCGGACTTGTCCTGATACACCGCCACCAGGTGGGGCACGCCGCCGCCCTGGGCATAGGTGCCGCGCACGGTGTGGCCCGGGGCCTTCGGTGCGATCATGATCACGTCGAGGTCGCCACGCGGCACGACCTGGCCGTAGTGCACGTTGAAGCCGTGCGCGAAGGCCAGGACCGCGCCCTGCTTGGCGTTCGGCTCGACGATTTCCTTATAGACCTGGGCAATGTTTTCGTCAGGCAGCAAGATCATGATGAGGTCGGCGTTCCTCACCGCATCGTTGACCTCCGCAACCTTCAAACCGGCTTGTTCGACCTTGTTCCACGAAGCGCCACCCTTGCGCAGCCCCACCGTGACGTTCACGCCCGATTCGCTCAGGTTCTGCGCGTGCGCGTGACCCTGCGAGCCATAGCCAATGATGGCGACATTCTTGCCTTTGATGAGGGAGAGGTCGCAGTCTTTGTCGTAAAAAACTTTCATATTTCTTTCCTGTGTTTTTTTAAGGGGCCTACTTATACTTTGAGGATGCGCTCGCCGCGGCCGATGCCGGACCCGCCGGTGCGCACCGTTTCAAGAATGGCGGTGCGGTCGATGGCGTCGATGAACGCGTCGAGCTTGCTCTTGTTGCCGGTCAATTCGATCGTGTACGTCTTTTCGGTCACGTCGACGATACGCCCGCGGAAGATGTCGGCGGTGCGCTTCATTTCTTCGCGTTCCTTGCCGACCGCGCGTACCTTGATGAGCATGAGCTCGCGTTCGATATGCGCGCCTTCGGTCAGGTCGACCACTTTGACGACTTCGATCAAGCGGTTCAAGTGCTTGGTGATCTGCTCGATGATGTCATCCGAGCCGGAGGTCACGATCGTCATGCGCGAAAGCGTCGCGTCCTCGGTCGGGGCCACGGTCAGGGTTTCGATATTGTAGCCGCGCGCGGAAAACAGCCCCAAGACACGCGACAGTGCGCCGGCCTCGTTTTCAAGCAGAACAGAAATAATGTGCCGCATCACAGATCCTCCGAACCAAGCAGCATTTCGGACAAGCCCTTGCCGGCCTTGACCATCGGCCACACGTTTTCGCTCTGGTCAGTGATGAAATTCATGAACACGAGCCGGTCTTTCATCGCGAACGCGTCGCGCAGCGCACCTTCGATGTCGCCCGGTTTTTCGATCTTCATGCCGACGTGGCCGAACGATTCGGCCAGCTTGGTGAAATCCGGCAGCGAATCCATGTAGGACTCGGAATAACGCGAGCCGTAATCGAGCTGCTGCCACTGGCGCACCATCCCGAGGAAGCGGTTGTTGAGCAGGATGATCTTCGGCGTCAGGTGGTATTGCTTGCAGGTGGCAAGCTCCTGGATGCACATCTGGATCGACCCCTCGCCGGTGATGCAGGCCACGGTGGCATCCGGGTTGGCCATCTGCACGCCCATCGCGTATGGCAGGCCGACCCCCATCGTGCCCAAGCCGCCGGAATTGATCCAGCGGCGCGGCTTGTTGAAGCGGTAGTACTGGGCCGCCCACATCTGGTGCTGGCCGACGTCCGAGGTGATGAAGGCGTCGCCGCCGGTCACGTCCCACAGCTTCTCGATGACCGATTGCGGCTTGATGACGAGGTCCGAGTCCTGGTATTTCAGGCACTCGCGGCCGCGCCATTCATTGACCTGCTTCCACCACGCCTGCAGCGACGATGGATTTGGCCTGGGGCCAGCCGCGTCGAGCTGCGCCAGGATTTCGGTCAGCACGTCCTTGACATTGCCGACGATCGGAATATCGACCTTGACCCGTTTCGAGATCGATGACGGGTCGATGTCGATGTGGATGATCTTGCGCGGATTGGACGCGAAATGCTTCGGGTTGCCGATCACACGGTCGTCGAAGCGCGCGCCGATGGCGATCAGGACGTCGCAGTTCTGCATCGCCATGTTCGCCTCGTAAGTGCCGTGCATGCCCGGCATGCCGACGAACTGTTCGCTGGTCGCGCGCGACGCGCCCAGGCCCATCAGCGTGTTACATATCGGGAAATCGAGCTTGTCGGCCAAGCGGTTCAATTCCTGCGAGGCGTTCGCGAGAATCACGCCGCCGCCGGCATAAATCATCGGGCGCTCGGCCTGCAGCAGCAACTGGACCGCCTTGCGGATCTGCCCCGCATGGCCCTTGTCCACGGGCTTGTACGAGCGCATCTCGATTTCGCGCGGGTATTCAAACATGCACTTGTGCATGGTGATGTCTTTCGGGATATCGACCAGCACGGGACCGGGGCGGCCGGTACGGGCGATATAGAAAGCTTTCTTGAGGGTGATGGCGAGATCCTTGACATCCTTGACCAGGAAGTTGTGCTTGATCACCGGCCGGGTAATGCCCACCGTGTCGCATTCCTGGAAAGCGTCCTGACCGATCGCGGCGCACGGCACCTGGCCGCTGATGACGACCATCGGGATGGAGTCCATGTAGGCCGTCGAGAGGCCCGTAACGGCATTGGTTACGCCCGGACCGGAGGTGACCAGGGCGACGCCGATCGTGTTCGAGCTGCGCGAATACGCGTCGGCGGCATGGACGGCAGCCTGCTCGTGGCGCACCAGGACGTGCTGGAATTTGTCTTGCTGGTAAATGGCGTCGTAGATGTAGAGGACTGCTCCGCCCGGATAACCGAAGACGTGCTTCACGCCCTCTTCCGCAAGGCAACGTACTACTATCTCAGCGCCCGTGATGGGGACGGCTGATGCATTACTCATGATACATTCCTTTCAAGACCCAAAGGGAGATTGATCGGATGCTCGTTCCTGGCGAAATACGCGAACCGCGACAGGCTCCGGCCTCCCTTCTTTTTGCGGTCACGACGATCTTTCAGGTACCCGTAGATACCTTACGAACCGGCGCTGGTCGCAATGCGTTTGGCGTGAGTGTCTGCGGCGGGGTATGCGGATTTCTCGCGCTCGTGGCGCGGGTCGGAGCAAACTGGCTGCAATGAAAGCGCGTCACGCCGGAAGTGGCCTTATGTGCTAGTTCCGACATGGCAATGGAGCTTTGAGGTCGCAAAGCGTGAGATACCTTACTGTGTTGCACCATTTTGGTCAAGATAAAAAATGAACAAGACCGCATCGAGGCGCGCAGCCACGCTCATCCGTCCCGTGGGCAAACAAGAGGCGCTTTTTACGCCGAGGGAAGTTGGCGTGCTTGTGCGTAATTACGGTGCAGTCCGGCGTGTTTTTTGCTAGCATTCGTCAGTTTTCCCAAAAGCCACCACGGGCAGCGCAGCCGTGACGCCTATTTTACGCATGGCCACAGACAAAGAACTCAACGACTTCCTCGAGCATGTCGAGCGACGCGCGTTCAAGCAGGCCGTGTATGCGGTGCGCAAGGACGAAGCGGCGCTGGACATCGTGCAGGATGCGATGATCAAGCTCGCCGAGAAATACGGCGACAAGCCGGTGGCCGAACTGCCGATGCTATTCCAGCGCATCCTGCAGAACACGATCCTCGACTATTTCCGCCGCGAGAAGGTGCGCAATACCTGGGTCAGCCTCTTCTCGGGACTCGGCCGGCGCGAAGGTGAGGACGAGGAATTTGATATACTTGCATCATATGAAGCGGAGGAAGGGTCAGCCGCCGCAGAGTCAAGCGTGGATCTGGTTGAACGTGCGCAGACCTTGCGCCTGATCGAAGGGGAGGTACAAAAGCTCCCGGCGCGTCAACGCGAAGCCTTCCTAATGCGTTACTGGTGGGATATGGACCTGGCCGAAACGGCGCAAGCGATGGGGTGTACCGAGGGCAGCGTAAAAACGCACTGTTCCCGCGCAACGCATGCCCTTGCCGAAGCTCTCAGAGCCAAGGGAATCAAATTATGAACACGGACGACCTCAATCTGGCATACAAGGTGCGCCATGCCCTGAACGAGCATCTCGATCAGTTGCCGGCCTCGACCACGCAACGGCTTGCGGCGGCGCGCGCGCGCGCGTTGTCACGCAAGAAGGCCGATGCGCCTGCCGGCAAGCAGGCGCGTGCGTTTTTCGATATCGGTTCGCTGCGCGCAAGCCTGGGCCGGGCCAGCGTGGCCGTTCCGCTGATTGCGCTGGTGGCCGGCCTGACGGGCATCTACCAGTACGAGGAGCAGCAGCGCCTTGCCGAACTGGTCGAGCTCGATGCCGCCGTGCTGTCCGACGAACTGCCGCTGACGGCTTACCTCGACGACGGCTTCAACGCTTACTTGGACGCGCAGCAACAGCAGCGCCGGCAATGACGATGACGGCCTCGATCCGCCGCGTAACAGGCTTGGTCACGGCGGTGGCGATCGTACTGGCCATTGCCGGGGCGTGGGCTGTTGCGCATCAACAATCCCCTGACACGCCTGCCCGTGCGGCGCCGTCCCCGGCGCCGGCGCCGGCCGCGGTTGCCCAGGCTGCGCCGCAGGGTGCTGCAACGAAAAAGCAGCATCAAAAAGCGCTCGACAAGCCCCTATGGCGCGAGCTGTCGCCCCCGCAGCAAGTCGCGCTCGCACCGTTGGCTAGCGGGTGGGACCAGATGGATGGCGCACGCAAGCGCAAATGGCTGCAGATGGCCAATCGTTTTGCCTCCATGTCGCAGGCCGAACAGGAGCGCGTCCACCAGCGCATGCGCGAATGGGTCAACCTGACGCCGGCCCAGCGTAACCTCGCACGCGAAAATTACAACCGCGCGCGCAAACTCCCGCCCAGCGAGAAGGCTGCCACCTGGGAAAGTTACCAGCAATTGCCTGAAGAGCAAAAGAAAAAGCTGGCAGCCAAGGCGGGAACAGGCCAACCCACCGCCAAGACGGCGCCCGACCCGGCACAGACGGCGCTGCCGGCCGGCCAGACCGCGCCCGCCTGCCCGGCCGGCACCGTTCGACATACTGCCGGTGCCACGCCTGCCTGCGTCCCCGCCCCGGCTGTCACCGCCCCTGCTCCGGCTGCGCCGGCGTCTTCCACGCCCGCGGCGCCGGCATCACCTGTTCCCAATGCAATCGACTAGCACGCAGCCTGTTACCACCCCCACCGTTCGGCGCCGCCTCATTGCGATGGTCTACGAGACCTTCTTGCTGCTGGCGGTGGAAATGCTTGCCGTCGCGCTCTACCTGCTCGTCACGGGCAACCGGCAAGGACCGTTATACCAGCACGGGCTGCAGTTTTTCCTGTTCCTGGTGACGGCCGCCTATTTCGTGCATTTCTGGACCGACAGCGGACACACACTGGCCATGAAGACATGGCGCATCAAGGTCGTGCAACCAGGCCATGCGCGGCTGCCGTACCGGGTTGCTGTGGTGCGCTACCTGCTGGCATGGGGATGGTTCCTGCCGGCGCTGGCCGTATGCGCAGCGTTCGGCATCAAGGGAAAGGCCGAGGTCGCGGCGACGATCGCCGCCGGCGTGGCGGCATGGGGATTGACCGCGTTCCTTGACAAGGATCGGCAATTCCTGCACGACAAGCTGGCCGGCACCCGGCTCATCATGCTGCCGAAGCGTGCCAGGACTGAGAGTAAATGAGGTAGTCGGGCAGCCGGCGAGCGTTGCACTTACCTTGACGACCCATCAAAACCGTTCGTATTCCTGCAAATAGCGCCAATGCCCGGCAGGCAGGTTCGCCATCGGCACGCGGCCGATGCGGATTCGCTTGTGCGCCACCACCTCGAGCCCGACCGCGCGGCACATGTGCGCGATCTGCCCGGGCCGCGCATCCTTCAGCGCGAAGCGCAGCCGATTCTCGCTCTGCCAGCTTACCTTCATCGGCGCGATCGGCCTGCCGTTGAACTTCAGCCCATGATTGAGCAGCGCGAGCCCGCCTTCGCAGATCCGGCCCTTCACTTCCACCACGTATTCCTGCTCCACGCGCGCGCCTTCGTCCACCAGCTTGCGCGCCACCCGAAAGTCCTGCGTGTACACCACCAGCCCGCTCGCGTCCGTTTCGAGCGGCAACGCGAGCGTCAGCCGCGCCAGGTGGCGCTTCAGGAAACGCTGCGTCTCCTCCTCGCCCGGCACCAGCGTCGCGGGCGTCACGCACGTTAGCGCGGGCTGCCCTTGCGTCCCGACACCGGCATTCAAACCCGCGTTCTTGTGCAGCAAGATCGTGACCGGCGCCGCTTCGAGCGACGTGGCGCCCGGCAGCAGCGCGACGTCCTGCTCGTCCGTCACGCGCCGGGCCGGGTCCTCGACCACGGCGCCATCGACGCTGACCCAGCCGCCGGCGATGTAACGCTCCGCTTGCGCGCGTGAGCATGGCACCATGCCGGCCACGCGCTTGGCGAGGCGGATGCCATTTTCAAGCATCGGCGCGCCAGTCCGCGAAGAATGCCTTGAACGCGGCCGCGACGCGCTCGACATCGGCAGCCGACACGTCCAGGTGCGTCACCAGGCGCGTATGCGGGCCGATCGACGCGCGGATGCGCTGGCGCGCCAGCGCCTGACGCAGCGGCTCGCAGGCGGCCGCCGGCATATCGACATAGAAGATGTTGGTCTGCGGCGTCGTCACCGTCAATCCTTCGATGCCGCCTAACGCGCGCGCCAAATTCGCCGCGTTCTCGTGGTCCTCGGCCAGGCGCTCGACGTTGTGTTCGAGCGCGTAATGCGCCGCCGCCGCGATGACGCCGGCCTGGCGCATGCCGCCGCCGAGCATCTTGCGCCAGCGCTTGCCCCGCTCGATGAAAGCCTTCGGTCCGAGCAGCACCGAGCCGACCGGCGCGCCGAGCCCCTTCGAGAGGCACACCGAGACGGTATCGAAACCGGCTGCCGCCGCGCGCAGGCTGATACCCTGCTTGACGGCGGCATGGCCGATGCGCGCGCCGTCCAGATGCGTGGCCAGCCCTTTCGCATGCGCGAGCGCGGTCGCCGCGGCGAGGTAGTCGGCGCTCAGCACGCGCCCCCCGATCGTGTTCTCCAGCGCCAGCAAGCGGGTACGCGGGAAGTGCATGTCGTCCGGCTTGATGTAGGCCTCGATGTCGGCCAGCGCGATGCTGCCGTCGGGCTGGTTGGCGATCGGCTGCGGCTGGATGCTGCCCAGTACCGCCGCACCGCCGCCCTCGTACTTGTAGGTGTGCGCTTCCTGGCCGACCAGGTACTCGTCGCCGCGGGCGCAGTGGGTCATCAAAGCGATCAGGTTGGTCTGGGTACCGGACGGCGCGAACAGGCCCGCCTCGAAACCGAACAGCTCGGCCGCGTAGTCCTGCAGGCGGTTGACGCTCGGGTCGTCGGCGTACACGTCGTCGCCGACCTCGGCCGCGGTCATCGCGGCGCGCATCGCCTCGGACGGCTGGGTCACGGTGTCACTGCGCAGGTCAATCCAGCGCTCGTTCTTGTCGCTCATGGTGTTCAATCGGTCGAGGATAGGGTTTCAAAGGACGCCGCCGCGTGCGAGGTGTAGGAACGCTGTTCCATCTCTTCCAGCCCCAGCGAGGACAGGACTTCCCGCAGGCGCTCGCCGGGGCGGCGGCGCGGCAGGTTCTTGTAGGTCGCGATGATAAGCTCGTTCTTCATCGAATGCTCCCAGCCGACCAGTTCGGTGACGCTGACCTGGTAGCCATGCGCTTCGAGCTGCAGGCAACGCAGCACATTGGTCAGCTGGCTGCCGAATTCGCGCGTGTGGATCGGGTGACGCCAGATTTCGGTGAGCGCGCTCTTGCCCAGGTCTTTGCCCTTGTTCTTGCGCAGCACCGAGGCGACTTCGGCCTGGCAGCACGGCACCAGCACCAGGTGTTTCGCCTTCTTTTTCAACGCAAAATCGATGGCGTCGTCGGTCGCGGTATCGCAGGCGTGAAGCGCGGTGACGAGATCGACCTCCGGCGGCAGCAGCTCGGAGCCGGCCGACTCGGCAACCGACAGCGGCAGGAAGGACATGCCGGCAAAGCCGAACCGCTCCGCCAACGCCGCCGATTTCCGCACCAGCTCGGCGCGCGTTTCGATGCCGTAGATGTGCGAGCCGTCGTCCAGGTTCTTGAAGAACAGGTCGTACAGGATGAAGCCGAGGTAGGACTTGCCGGCGCCGTGGTCGACCAGCGCCACGCCGCCGCGCTCCTGCCGGACTTCCTCGAGCAGAGGTTCGATGAACTGGTAGAGGTGGTATACCTGCTTGAGCTTGCGGCGGCTGTCCTGATTGAGCTTGCCGTCGCGCGTGAGAATGTGCAATTCCTTGAGCAACTCGATCGACTGGCCGGGGCGAATCTCGCTGACGGCCAGCGAGAACGCCGGCGCCTGCACGCCCTGGTTCTTCCTCGAATTCTCAGCGCGCTTCATCGATCCAAGCCGTCTGTATCGCTTCGAGCACGCGTTCGCCGCCGCGCGTGCGGTCGTCGTCGAAGCCTTCGAGGTCGATGACCCAGTTATGCAGGTCGACGAAACGCAGCGCCGCCGGATCGACGTCGGGGTATTTATCGAACAGGGCTTCGGCGATTGCCGACACATCGGTCCACTTCATGTTAACTCCTGGTCAGTGATTCTTTTCGGCCGCGTGGTTGATCGTGTATTTCGGGATCTCGACCACCAGGTCTTCGGTGCCGACGATGGCCTGGCACGACAGGCGCGAGACGGCCTCGAGACCCCAAGCCTTGTCGAGCATGTCCTCTTCCTTTTCCTCCGCCTCGTTGAGCGACTCGAAGCCTTCGCGCACCAGCACATGGCAGGTGGTGCAGGCGCAGACACGGTCGCAGGCGTGCTCGATGTCGATGTCGTTCTCGAGCATGGCGTCGCAGACGGACTTGCCGGATGGCGCTTCGAGAACCGCCCCTTCTGGACAAAACACCGGGTGGGGCAGGATGACGATTTGTGGCACTTTAAAACCTCTTGAATATGAACGCCGTTCCCGCCTCTTCGCGGGAACGGCGGCGGGCGGTTGTTGTTTATATCTCGTCCAGCGACTTGCCGGCCAACGCGCTGCGCACGCTCTTGTCCATGCGCCGCGCCGCGAATTCCTCGGTGCCATGCGTCAGCGCCCGCGTCGCCTCGTGCAGCGCGTTCTGGCGCGCCGACGCCTCAAGCGACTGATCGTCCGAGCCGGCGATCGCATCGCGCACGTCCTGCATCAAGCCCGCGATGGCCGCCTGCTCGGCGGCGGTCAGCAACTCGCTGTCGGCCTCCAGCGCCGACTGGGTAGCCAGGAGGACGCGTTCGGCCTCGACCTGCTCTTCGCGCAGGGCGCGCATCGTCATGTCCATCTGCGCCGAAGCATACGAGTCCTGCAGCATGCGCGCCACTTCGTCGTCGCCCAGCCCGTAGGAGGCTTGACCGTGATCGACGCTTCCACGCCCGAGCACATCTCGCGCGCCGACACCGACAGCAAGCCGTCGGCATCGACCTGGTAGGTCACGCGGATGCGCGCGGCCCCGGCCGCCATCGGCGGAATGCCGCGCAGCTCGAAGCGCGCCAGCGAACGGCAGTCCGACACCAGCTCGCGCTCGCCCTGCACCACGTGCACCGCCAGCGCGGTCTGCCCATCCTTGAAGGTGGTGAACTCCTGCGCGCGCGCGCATGGGATGGTCGAATTGCGCGGGATGATCTTCTCGGCCAACCCGCCCATCGTCTCGATGCCCAGCGATAGCGGGGTCACGTCGAGCAGCAGCCAGTCGTCGCCCGCGGCGCGGTTGCCGGCCAGGAGGTTGGCCTGGATCGCCGCGCCCAGCGCCACCACCTTGTCGGGGTCGATGTTCGCATGCGGGATCGTATGGAAGAATTCGGACACGGCGTGGCGCACGTGCGGCATGCGCGTGGCGCCGCCGACCATCACCACGCCGTCCACGTCTTCCACCGACACCGAAGCGTCGCGCATGGCCTTGCGGATCGCATTGATGGTCTTGCCGACCAGGTGCCTGGTGATGTCCGCGAAGGTGTCGGCGCCGATCTTCACCTGCACGGTCTCGCCCGACTTCAAGATCGCTTCGACGGTCGTTTCGGCGTTCGTCGACAGCAGTTCCTTGGCCTCGCGCGCCTTGACCATGAGCGTTGCGGTGTCTTCTTCGGACAGCGGCGCCAGCCTGGCCTGCTCGGTGATCCAGCAGAACAGGCGGTGGTCGAAGTCGTCGCCGCCCAGGGCCGAATCGCCGCCGGTGGAGAGCACCTCGAACACGCCTTTCGACAGTTTCAGGATCGAGATGTCGAAGGTGCCGCCGCCGAGGTCGTAGACCGCGTAAACGCCTTCCTTGCCGTGGTCGAGACCGTAGGCGATGGCGGCGGCGGTCGGCTCCGAGAGCAGGCGCAACACGTTCAGGCCGGCGAGCTGGGCCGCGTCCTTGGTGGCCTGGCGCTGGGCGTCGTCGAAGTAGGCGGGCACGGTGATGACCGCGCCGACCAATTCGTCGCCGAGCGAGTCCTCGGCGCGCTGACGCAGCGTGGCCAGGATCTGGGCCGAGACATCGACCGGGCTTTTCACGCCGGCGACGGTCTTGATCTGCACCATGCCCGGCGTGGCGGCGCCAGACG
>Ga0170475_102666375_pt1 | contig 17900 bp, 12 predicted proteins | sample Soicark_Litter_5_FD_111474 | JGI IMG/M metagenome (GOLD analysis project Ga0170475, IMG submission 111474) | Avena fatua rhizosphere microbial communities from Hopland, California, USA. Combined Assembly of 48 SPs
GGAGGGGCATCGCCATGCGCGCCATTCGCATCGACCGAAACAAGCGGCTTTGCGACGAGCCGAATTGTGGCCACAACCGTTACCATCCCGATATCTCATCGGTGGTGGAGATCAACCCCGGGGAAGAGATCGCGCTGGAGACGCGCGACGGGCTCGACGGTCAGATCGGTCCCAACGCCACAGCCGCCGATCTCGCTAAACTCGATACCGGCGCGGTGCATCCGCTGACCGGGCCGGTCTTCGTCAAGGGTGCCGTTCCCGGTGATATCCTGGAGATTGAGTTCACCGACATCATCGCCCAGCCAGTCGGCTTTACCGCGATTGTTCCGGGGCTCGGCTTTTTGCGCGACGTGATGACGGAACCGTTCCTGGTGCACTGGCAGATCAAGGATAACTGGGCGATGTCCTCGCAGCTTCCCGGAGTGCGCATCCCCGGGGCCCCGTTCATGGGGGTCTCGGCCGTGGCGCCGTCAGCAGAACAGCTGGTGGCTTGGACCGCCCGCGAGCAGCGGGTGATCGATCGTGGCGGGTTGGCTTTCCCGCCGGATCCGGCCGGTGCAGTGCCCGCTGGACCTTGCGGCTTGGCCGGTCTGCGCACGGTGCCGCCGCGCGAAAACGGCGGCAATTTTGACGTGAAACAGCTCACCAAGGGCGCCAAGCTCTATCTGCCGGTGCTGACCGAGGGGGGGCTGTTTTCCACCGGTGACGGGCATTTTGCCCAGGGCGATGGCGAGGTGTGCGTCACGGCGGTGGAGATGGGCGCGACCGCGGTGGTGCGGTTCCGGGTGCACAAAGGTCTGGCCGCATCACGAAAGTTCAGCGCGCCGGTGTTCTCGCGCACCACCTACTTCGCCGATCCGCGCTTCGCCGCCCCGGAACGGTTGTTGGGCGTCATGGGAATGCCGATCAACGCCTCCGGCGAGATCGAGGCGGAAAACTTGTCGCTGGCCTGCCGCAACGCGGTGCTGAATATGATGGAGCTGCTGCAGGAGCGCGGCTTCAGTCGCGAACAGGCCTATGTGATCTGCAGCGTCGCGGTCGACCTGCGGGTTTCCAATGTCGTGGACGTCCCGAACTACGTGGTTTCAGCCCTGCTCCCGGAAGCGATCTTCGACGCGGCCTGAGCGCTCGCTTGGTTATGCCCGATCGATCGGCAGGAGGTGTGTGACACGATCTCGCTGGTTCGATACCATCACGACACCCCGCCGTGACGTGGCAAGGTGCCGCTTCTCGGGCAGACGGGCGACACGGCTTTCCCCGGGGCGATCTCGCAGGCCTTGCCCAGGGTCCAGGAGCTGTACGGAGAAAAATATCAACCGGAGGGACTCGATGACGACAGCCATTGACTATCACGCCCATGTCTATTTCGACCCTGCCACGCGACCGGTCGCGGAACGACTGCAAGCCGCGATCATCGGCAAATTCGCTGTGCGACCTGGCGCCTTCAGCGATGAGCCAAGGGGGCCTCACCCGGTCTCGCAGTTCAACGTCATGTTCCAGCTTGAGGAGTTCCAGAACATTGTGCCGTGGCTGATGTTCAACCGCGATGGCCTCGACGTCCTAGTTCATCCACTGACCGATGACATGATCGATGACCATACTGTGCACGCACTGTGGCTCGGCACGCCGGTCCTGCTGAAACTCGATACCACGCGGCGCACCGGCTATCTCACCGAGCTGTTGCCGGCCGCGCCGGCCTGACGAAGGCGATTGTCGAGCCTTCGACCAGCCAGCAGCCGGGGATGGGCGGTTAATTCGAGGCGGCAGGGGTTGCGCGCGCTCTGACGCGCCCATTGCCACACCCTGAAACTCTGCACTACGGTCGTCTGGCGGCTCGATGACAGGTCGCAAGACAGATTGCGGAAGCGATGCCGGATATCGCAGGAGGTCATGTGATCGCGAAATCGGCGGAAATGTCCCGGCGGCGCGCCCTGAAACTGGCGGCGGCCACGACTGCGCTCCCCCTTGTTCATATCCGGACCGGACGCGCGGCAGGCAAGGTTTCAGTAGGGTTTTGGGATCATTGGGTGCCGCAAGGCAACGCCATCATGGCGAAGCAATGTGCCGCGTTCGGGGCGGCGCACCAGGTCGAGGTGCAGGCCGACTTCATCACCTCCGTCGGCACCAAGAATCTGCTGACGATCGCCGCCGAGGCCCAGGCGCGAACCGGCCACGACATTCAGCAGTTCCCGACCTGGGAGGTGCAAAATCACGCCGACAAGATCGAGCCGATCGACGACGTCATGAAGCGGCTGACCGACAAATACGGCCCGGCGGCGGACGCCAGCAAGTATCTGTTCACCGTTAACGGCCATTGGCTCGCCGTGCCGGCCAGCTCAGGCAGTCAGAACAAAGGGCCGTGCGGCCGCATATCGGTCCTGAAGGAGGTCGCCGGGCTGGACATCGTCAAGATGTACCCGGCATCAGCCGAAGCGGCGCCGGAGGCTGAACACTGGACCTACGATGCCATGCTGAAGGCGGCCGAAGCCTGCAAACGCGCGAAAATGACCTTCGGCATCGGACTCGGAACGACCGCTGACTCGGCGGACACAGCAGGCGCCCTGTTCACTGCCTACGGCGCCGAACTGATCTCGGCGGACGGGACGATCGCGGTCCGCTCCGACGAGGTGCGGCAAGTGCTCGAATACGCGCAGCAGCTGGTGAAGTTCCTACCCGACGATGCGGTTAGTTACGACGATGCCTCAAACAACCGCGCGCTGATTTCCGGTCAGAGCGCTCTGATCTGGAATCCACCCTCGGCCTGGGCAGTGGCACGGCGCGACGCACCGAAGATCGCCGGGGATTGCTGGACGTTTCCGGCTCCCAAAGGCCCGAAGGGACGGTTCCTGCCAGCCCTGGCGTTCGCCTGGGGTGTGTGGAATTTCAGCCCGAACAAAACCGCGGCCAAGGAGCTGATCGAATTCCTGTCGCAGCGTGAGAATGTGGAAGCTCGGTGCGATGCGGTCATGGGCTTTGATGTGCCGCCTTTCGCCAGCATGACCGACTTCAAGATCTGGGACGAGGTAGAGCCACCCAAGGGCACGGTTTACAATTACCCGATCCGTCCCTCGCATCATCAGCAAAACTGCATCGCCGTCGCCCCCGCCCCTCCGGAAATCGCGGTGCAGATCTATAACCGTGGCACCCAACCGACGATGCTGGCGAAGTTGCAGAGCGGCCAGTCGATCAAGCAGGTGCAGGACTGGGCCCAGGACGAGCTCGAGGGATTTGCGCGATAGCCGGCACCGGCCAGATTCAACGGGGGCGTGGATCAACTGGATCAACCAGGGCGGGATCGACAGGCAGAGGTGCGGATGAGGCCTCAGGCCAAACAGGGAGATAACAAGCGATGATCCGCTCGAAGGAGGTTTCACGCCGTGGCGCAATAAAACTTGGCGTCGCCGCGACGGCATTGCCATTGGTGCATATCCGCACCGCCGGAGCCGCGGGCAAGGTCAGCATCGGCTTCTGGGATCACTGGGTTCCCGGCGGCAACGCTGTCATGCAGAAGCAGGTCGACGCCTGGGCCGAGCGGAACAAGGTGGAGGTGCAGGCTGACTTCATCACCGGCAATGGCAACAAGCTGACCCTGACCGGCGCGGCGGAAGCGCAGGCAAAGACCGGCCACGACGTGCTGACCTGCTACAACTGGGACATGCACAATTTCGCGGATTCGTTCGAGCCGATCGATGATGTGATGGGTCGGCTGATTGCCATCAATGGCGAACCGACGGCGACCTGCTCCTACCTGGCGAAGGTCAAGGATCGCTGGATGGCGGTGCCGACCAGCAGCGGAACCCAGACGAAACCGCCCTGCGCGCGCATCAGTTGGTTCAAGCAGTACGGCCTGGACCTGCAGGCGATTTATCCGGCGCATCCGGGGGCCACGCCGCTGCAGGAAGCATGGACCTGGGACGCCTTCGCCAAATATGCCGAGGCGGCGAAGAAGGATGGCCTCACGTTCGGGCTGGGAATGGGCGGCAACACCAACACCGATGCCACCGACACTCATGGAGCGCTTTTCAAGTCGTTTGGCGCCACGCTGATCGACGGCGAGGGGACCATCCAGCTCAAGTCCGATGCCATTCGGCAGGTGCTGGAATTTGCGCAACGGCTGACGCGATCGTATCCCGACGAGGCGGTGAGCTTCGACGATGCCTCGAACAATCGGGCGCTTATTTCGGGAAAATCCGCCCTGATCTTCAATCCGCCCTCCGCCTGGGCTGTCGCCAAGCGCGACGCACCCCAGGTCGCGGCCGATTGCTGGACCTTCCCGCCGCCAAGCGGGCCGAAAGGGCGCTTCATCCCGACCGCCAGTTTCTTCTGGGGTGTCCACAACTTCAGCACCAACAAGAGCGCGGCTAAGGAACTGATCGAGTATCTGATGCAGCGGCCTCAGGTGGAGGAGCGGTGCAACGTCACTTCCGGCTACGATATTCCGCCCTACGCCAATATGATCGACTTCAAGATCTGGGAGCAGGTAGAGCCGCCGGCCGGCACAGTCTACAACTATCCGATCCGTCTCTGGCACAACCAGAAGCCGAGCCTGACTGCGTCGGAAGCCGCGCCCGAGGTGGCCGTTCAGATCTATAACCACGCGATCCATAATCAGATGCTGGCGCGTTTAAGGGACGGTCAGACGATCCCCCAGGTGATCGAGTGGACGCAAGGTGAGCTGGAGGGCTTCGTGCGCTGAGCCGACGCGCCCTTGCAACGTCTCCATTGCCGTTGGTGCCGTCAAAATGGGCTGAGTGATCATTCATCGTATGATCCTACGCGCCTAAACGTTCCGTGAGCGCGATCAAGCGCTGATCTACTTGGTCCTGCCGGATCGGTCGTAGGAGCGGGGCATCGACGCCTGTTTGTGGCCAAGTGGCGAAAGGGATCGTTCACATGGCCGTCCCCTTGGTGGCGTTGCTTTGCGATGCCACAGGGGTTACCTTGTAACTCACGCTAAATTAACCGTGTCGCCGGGTTGGACGGTGGCGACCGCAAGAAGCCATGACGGCCGGAGGGTGAAGCCTCGGTTCATCTGGGCGCGAGGGGACCAAAACGCATGGGCGCAATGCCGCGCCACCAAACCCTGGCGTCGTCGGATCAATCGGAAGGATCAACCAGCTGATCCGATTGGACAAGCCGGCACCGACCGGTTTCTACCGGGCAGGACGTGTAGCAGGGAGGCTATAAGAGTGGCAGACGGAACCAGCATCCCCATCGGTGTCATCGCACCGCACCGCACCGCGGTCCGTAAGTCGGCCATGAAGCGGTTCGCTCAGAGGCGCTCGACGACGGCCTTCCTGCTGTGCCTGCCTCTTATTTTGCTCGTGGCTTGCCTGGTGGTCTATCCGGCGATCTACGCGATCTATCTCAGCATGCTGAATAAGAAGATGACCGCGTTCGTCGGACTGGGCAATTTCTCCTTTCTGCTGAAACGGCACACGTTTCAATTGGTAATTTTTCAGAGCTGTCTGTTCGCCATTACAGCTGTGGTTTTGAAGGCCCTAATCGGCTTCATGCTGGCCCACCTCATGCACAACATTCCCGGCAAAAATCAAAGGATCTGGCGCGGTCTGCTGCTTGTGCCGTGGGTTATTCCGCTGGCGCTCTCCACGCTGACATGGTGGTGGATGTTTGATCCATCCTACTCGGCGTTCAACTGGATCCTGAATCAGTTCGGCATCGCCAATGTCCCCTGGCTCGGCGTCGGCTGGATCGCGCGCTTCTGCACCATCACCGTCAACGTCTGGTACGGCACGCCGTTTTTCATGATCATGTATCTCGCGGCGCTGAAGTCGGTGCCCGAGCAGCTTTACGAAGCGGCCTCGATCGACGGCGCAGGCGCGACGCAGAAGCTGTTTTTCGTGACGTTGCCGATGATGCGGAACATCATCGCCATTACCGTGCTGTTCAGCCTGATTGTGACCTTCGCCGACTTTGACATTGTTCGTATTCTGACCTCGGGTGGCCCGCAGGACATGACCCATGTCTTCGCGACCTATGCCTTTCAGGTCGGCATCCAGTCGGGCGACATCCCGCTCGGCGCGGCGGACAGCCTGTTCATGTTTCCGATTCTTGCCTTTGCAGCATTCTTCGTGCTGCGCGGCGTCACCCAGCGGACGAAGGACATCGCCACATGAGCGCCACAACCCTGGGCGCGACACGGTCGGCCGCCGTAAAGCGCAAGACGAGCCTGCACCGGCAGCGGCTCTGGGCTTTGTGGGGCAGCTACACGGCGCTGGCCATCTTCGTGGTCATGTTCTTGGTGCCGCCGTTCTACACCTTGATGACGAGCCTGAAGTCGTCGGCGGAGATTTCCGCCCAGACCGGCAGCCCATGGCTGGTCCACCATCCGACGCTGGAAAACTTCTGGTACCTGATCACTTACCCCAACTTTCAGACCTACTACCTGAACTCCGTAATCGTCACCGTCCTGACCGTCATCATATCGATGGTGATCTCGATTATGGCGGCGTTCAGCCTGGCGCGGATGGGCTTCTGGGGCAGCCAGGCATTGTCGACCGGCGTGTTCCTGACCTATCTCGTGCCGTCGTCCCTGCTGTTCATTCCGTTGTTCCAGATCGTCGGAATGATCGGTCTGATCAACAACTTCTGGTGCCTGGTGCTGCTGTATCCGACCCTGGCTGTGCCGTTCTGCACCTGGATCATGATCGGCTATTTCAGTTCCATCCCCAAGGAACTGGACGAGGCCGCGTTGATCGACGGCGCCAGTTATCTGCAAATACTGTGGAAGATCTTCATCCCGGTAGCGATGCCAGGCATCATCGCCGCGACCATCTTTGCCTTCACCGTGTCCTGGGGCGCCTTCCTGTACCCGCTGGCGTATCTCTACACGTCGAACCAGATGGTGCTCACGGTTGGCATCATCTCCGACCTTATCCGCGGCGACGTGTTCCAGTGGGGCAAGATCATGGCGGCCTGTCTACTGGCGTCACTGCCGCCGATCGTGATCTATGCTTTTTTGATGGACTATTATGTGGCGGGTCTGACCGCCGGCGCCACAAAGGGTTGACCGAGCACGGGCCGGGCCTCGTTGGGGCAAGCGCCCGCTGGACGATGACTGGAATGGCCGTCGGGCGAATAACTAAACCGAGGAAACGGAGTAGCCATGTCTGAAGTGTCCTGCCGCAAGGTCGTCAAGGAGTATGATGGGGGCGTACAAGCGGTGAAGGGCATCGACCTGGAAATCGCCGACCATGAGTTCGTCGTGCTGGTCGGGCCTTCTGGGTGCGGCAAGTCAACGACGCTGCGCATGATCGCCGGACTGGAGGAAATCACCGGGGGTGAAATCTGGATCGGCGGCGACGTGGTCAACGACATCCCGCCGCGCGACCGTGACATAGCGATGGTGTTCCAGAACTACGCGCTGTATCCGCACATGAGCGTGTTCGACAACATGGCGTTCGGGCTGAAGCTGCGCAAATTTCCCAAGGATGAGATCAAGCGGCGGGTGGATGAGGCAGCGCGCATCCTGGACATCGCCCCGCTGCTGGACCGCAAGCCAAGAGCCCTGTCCGGCGGCCAGCGGCAGCGGGTCGCGATGGGACGGGCGATCGTGCGCAATCCCAAGGTCTTCCTGTTCGACGAGCCGTTGTCGAATCTCGACGCCAAGCTGCGGGTGCAGATGCGGACCGAGATCAAGAAGGTGCATCAGACCGTCCGCACGACGACGGTATACGTAACCCACGATCAGATCGAAGCGATGACCCTCGCCGACCGCGTCGTGGTGATGAACCATGGCGTGATCGAGCAGGTAGGCACGCCGAACGACCTCTACCACCATCCGGCGACCCGCTTCGTTGCTGGCTTTATCGGCTCCCCGGCAATGAATTTCCTGCCGTGCAGCGTGCAGGACGGGAACAACGGAACGCTGGCAATCAAGGTGAGCGACAGCATTGTGCTGCCGGTGCCCGCGTCGCGCGCCGATCGCTACGGAAAATTCAAGGGGCGGGAGATGGTGCTGGGTCTTCGTCCCGAGCACTTGTTCGAGTATCACGAGCAGGGGAAACCTGGCTGGACCCGCGTCGATCTTCCGGTTGACGTGGTCGAGCCGATGGGAATGGAGACAATGGTTCATTTCTTCGTTGGAAGTGAGCCGGTCTGTGCCAGGGTCGATCCCGCCACGCATGCCGAGCCAGGTGAAGTGCTGCCGCTGACCGCGGACCTGAATCAGATGCATCTGATGGAGCCGGGAACCGGCGCGGTGGTCTGACCGCAGGACATCGTGTCGCCGACCCGCTTACGCGCCGATGCCGAGGCGTGGTTCCAGCAGGCGGTGCGATCCACGGGACCCGGTCGCGCCGCGAAGGGAACCAGCACCTGGCGCCAAACCGCGGGATCAGCAAGGGCGACAAGGCGCCGCTTGACAGCGCCGGCCGTCACGCATTTGACTTCAAGGTTAGAACCACTGAGCCCAAGGAGCTGGCCGGTATCGTCAGCGGACGGGTCGATGGGGGCTGGTTTGTTGTTTGACAAAAGACAGGGCAACTATTGCCGGGCAGATGTCTCTACAATTGCTATAACGGTCCCATTGCCCGACTTGGGCAGGTGTCTAAATTGGGCAGGCGCCGCGACAGGCGCCTGGAAAAAGGGGACTTTTCCTCATGCGTCCGCCTGCTTGTTGTCGTAAGTTCGCTGCAGCGCTTGCTCTGCTGCTGGTCACTACTGTTCCGGGGCACGCCCAAATGCCCGCCGGGCCACCTTCCGTGGGCGTGGTCCGGGTGCAGCAGACCGCGATCACCGAGACCTCGGAATTCGTCGGCCGCATACAGTCGATCGACCGCGTCGCGCTGACGGCACGGGTCACGGCGTTCATGGACCAGCGCCTGTTCACCGAAGGCAGCGAGGTGCAACAGGGCGACCTGCTGTACCGGCTCGAACGGGCGCCGTTCGAAGCCGCGGTACAGCAGCAGGAAGCGGCCGTCGCCGATGCCAGCGCCCGGCTGGCGAATGCCAACATCCAGCTCGCCCGTGCACAATCCTTGCTGAACACGCCCGCCGGGCAGCGGTCCGTCGTCGATGATTCCACTGCCAATCAGCGGTCTCAGGCGGCGCAGCTTCTGTCGGCGCAGGCACAGCTTCAGGTGGCGCAGATCAATCTGGCCTACACTGAGATCAAGGCCCCGGTAAGCGGCAAGATCAGCCGGACCAATATCACCGTGGGCAACGTCGTATCCCCAAGTTCGGGACCGCTTGCGGTTATCGTCAGCCAGGACCCGATGTACGTCTCGTTCCCGGTTGCGTCGCGTGTTCTGACCGATCTGCAGAAACGCTATGCCGACAAGGGGGGCATGAGCGCGGTCGTGGTGAAGCTGCGTCTGCCGAACAACGCCGTCTACAGTCAGCAGGGTAAGATCGACTACACCGAGCCGACGGTGTCGACGACCACCGACACGGTCCTGCTGCGGGCACGGATCGCCAACCCGGCACTTCATCCGGCCGAAAATGGCCAACCGGTCGAGCGGGCGCTGCTGGATGGTGCCTTCGTGACGGTGTCGGTGGAGGGCATCCAACCCGTCATGGCGATGGGAATTCCCCGGAAATCGGTCCTGTCGGATCAGCAAGGGGACTATGTGTACGTCGTTGGGGAAGACAAGAAGGTCGAGTTGCGGCGCGTGCAGTTGGGCCAGTCGACTCCCATCACGGCTGTGATTGCCAGCGGGCTCAAGGAAGGTGAACTGGTGGTGGTGGACGGCATCCAACGCGCGCGCCCCGGAATCGAGGTTAATCCGGGACCGGCCAGCCCGCCCCCCAACGCGCCTCCTGTCTCCGGCGCGGCATCCAACGCACCGGCGGCCGGCGCGCCAGCCAGCGCACCTGCGACGGCACCGGCGCCGAGCAAGCCATCGAGCGACGCATCCGCCTCTGCGTCCACCTCTGGCGCGGCTACCTCTGGCGCACCCACTTCCGGCGCGTCGCCTGCCGCCAGCACGTCCGCCAGCGGCCCCTCCCCCAGTGGACAGGCCTCCACGGCCGCGGGCAAGTAGCAGATGATCTCCGGTGTATTCATCGACCGGCCGCGGCTGGCGATCGTCATTGCCATCCTGCTGACCCTGGCCGGCGCCCTCGCGCTGCGCAGCATCCCGGTGTCGCAGTTTCCCGATATCGTGCCGCCCCAGGTTACCGTCGCCACGACCTTTGCCGGCGCCTCCGCGGCGGTGGTGGAGCAGACCGTCGCGCAGCCCCTGGAAGCGGCCGTCGTCGGCGTCGACAAGATGATATACATGAAGTCCAACAGCGCGAATGACGGCAGCTACACGCTGACGGTCAGCTTCGAGCTTGGCACCAATCCCGATATCGATGTCGTCAACGTTAACAACCGGGTGCAGCAGGCGATCGCGCGTTTGCCCCCCGAGGTACAGCAGTATGGCCTCACGGTGCGCAAGCGCTCCGCCGCGATTCTGGAGTTTCTCCAGTTCTACAGCGAGGGCGGCAAGCAGAATCCGCTGTTCATCAGCAACTACGTCACCATCAACGTGCTTGATCGGCTGGCTCGGACGCCCGGCGTCGGTGACGCGCTGCTGTTCGGCCGACTCGACTACTCGATGCGAGTGTGGTTCGACGTCAACCGGCTGACGGCGCTGAACCTGGTTCCGGCCGACATCATCGCCGTTATCAAATCGCAGAACGTGCAGGCCGCTGTCGGCCGTATCGGTGCCAGGCCCACCGCAGATGCAACCCAGTTCCAGCTAAGCGTGCAGACCCAGGGCCGTCTGGTCACGCCGGAACAGTTCGGCGATATCGTCATCCGCGCCAATCCTGATGGTTCCCTGCTGCGCATCCGCGACGTGGCGCGAACCGAGATGGGCGCGGCGAATTCCGACACCGAAAGCCGGCTGAATGGCAATCCGGCGGTGTCGATCGGCCTCTATCTGGCCCCCGGGTCGAATGCGGTGCAGACCTCGGCTCGCGTCCAGGCGGCACTGGACGAATTGTCGGTGCGGTTTCCGCCCGGCCTGAAGGCGCGGGTGTTCTACGACAGCAGCTCCTTCGTCTCCGCGACCATCACCGAGGTGGTGAAGACCCTGTTCATCGCCTTCGTGCTGGTGGTGGCGGTGGTCTTTCTGTTCCTCGGCAGCGTGCGAGCGACGATCATCCCGATGGTCGCGATACCGGTCAGCCTGATCGGCACCTTCGCCGCGCTGCTGGCCTTTGGCTTTTCCGCCAATACGATCTCCCTGCTCGCCCTTGTGCTGGGTATCGGCGTGGTCGTCGACGACGCCATCGTCGTGGTGGAGAATGTCGAGCGGGTGATGGGCGAGGAGCCCGATCTGTCGCCCGCCGATGCGACCAAAAAAGCCATGGCGCAGATCACCGGTCCGGTTGTCGCAATTTCACTGGTGCTGCTGTCGGTGTTCGTACCGGTCGCCTTCATTCCCGGCCTCTCGGGCACTCTCTTCCGCCAGTTCGCGGTGACAATCAGCGTGTCGATGATCATTTCGGCGGTCATCGCGCTCACGCTGTCGCCGGCGTTGTGCGCGGTGTTCCTGCGGCATACCGGGCGCCGCCCCCGCGGTCCGGTCGGCTGGGTGCTGACTGGCATCGACTACGCTCGCGACGGCTACTCGAATGTGGTCGGACGTCTTCTGCGGCTGGCCATCCTGTCCCTGGTTGTTGTCGCCGCGTCCGCGGTTGGCATTTTCCTGCTGGGCAAGGTGACGCCGACCGGCTTCTTGCCGGAGGAAGACCAGGGCGCCCTCTTCACCGCTGTTCAGCTCCCCGACGGGGCGTCGGTGGCCCGCACCCGCGCCGTGGTCGAGCAGGTGGAGAACCTGATCCGGCCAATGCCACAGGTACAGGCCGTGCTGTCCATCGTCGGCTTCTCCCTGCTCGATGGCGGCAACCAGCCCAACGCCGCCTTCATCGTGGTCAAGTTAAAGCCGTTCGAGGATCGTATCGGTGTCGCCAACGGTATACAGACCGTGCTCGGCCGCATCTTCGGCGCCGCACAGCAAATCCGCTCGGCTGTCGTCTTCCCGTTCAACCTGCCGCCGATCATCGGACTTTCGACCAGCGGCGGCTTCGAGTACCAGCTCGAGAACCTGGAAGGCCGGCCGCCTGAGGAAACCGGCAGCGCGATGCAAGGTCTGGTGGCGGTCGCCAACCAGGATCCGCGGCTGACCCGGGTATTCTCGACCTTCACTGCTTCCAATCCCTCGCTCTGGCTGGATATCGATCGCGAGAAGGCCCAGGCGTTGGGCCTGTCCATCGCCGACGTGTTCAACGTTCTGCAAAGCGCACTGGGTGGCTTCTACGTCAACGACTTCAATCTGTTCGGCCGAACCTGGCAGGTGAATATCCAGGCCGACGCGGTGGACCGGAGCGATCCGGCGACGATCTACAATCTGTACGTGCGGAACCGGACCGGCGAGATGGTGCCGATGCGCTCCATCGCCAACGTGCGCGTCCAGCTCGGCCCCCAGGTGATCAGCCGTTTCAACAACTATCGGTCGGTGACGGTGAACGGTGGACCGAAGCCTGGGGTCTCATCCGGCGATGCGCTGATCGCGATGACCCAGCTTTCACGCCAGACGCTGCCGCCCGGCTTCAGCTACGAGTGGTCGGGCACCGCGTACCAGGAGACGCAGGCTTCCGGACAGACCGCATCCATCCTGAGTCTGGCGGTGTTGTTCGCGTACCTGTTCCTGGTCGCCTTGTACGAAAGCTGGATGATCCCGATACCGGTTCTGGTCTCGGTCACGGTTGGCGTGTTCGGGGCGTTCGTCGGGCTGTGGCTGACCGGCCTGTCGCTCGATCTCTATGCGCAGATCGGCATGGTGGTGCTGATCGCCCTCGCCGCCAAGAACGGCATTCTGATCGTCGAATTCGCCAAGGAGCAGCGCGAGGCCGGGCTGTCGATCGTGGAAGCCGGCGCGATGGGAGCCCGGATCAGGATCAGGGCGGTGATGATGACCTCCATCGCGTTTATCGCCGGCTTGATACCACTGGTCTGGGCTCAGGGCGCCGCGATGCTCAGCCGTCGGGCCGTTGGCACAGCGGTGTTCGCGGGCATGATCTTCGCCAGTTCGATCGGTGTGTTCCTGATCCCGATGCTGTACGTCGTGTTCCAGACTGTGCGCGAGAGGGTCAAACAGCGGTTTCGCCGCACGCGCCGTATGGTGCGCCACGGCGAGGCGCCGGGGGATTGATGCCGGGGTTGGACCAGCCTGCTTGATCTACTGCGACGCGCCGAAGACTGACGGCTGAAGATCGGTACGCCGAAGCAATCCGAACGCCAGCGCCAGCTGGCGAACCGCCAGAAGACCGAGCAGCGCAGTCAGGTTGACGATGAATATCCGCTCGACGATGGCCGCCGTGAAGGCGTCGTCCCCGCCGGGCAGCACCATCCGCGCGACGTAGAGGCTCAGTTCAAAGGTTGTGAATGCCGCCATGAAGGGCAGACTGATCGCGAGGCGGGTCGGACCGCTCGGGGTCAACGCGGTTGCGGCCAGCAACGCCAGATAGCCGGATATGCCGATCGCGACGCCCCATGCCGCGCTTTCCCAACTCCAGGGGTAACCTAGCACACCGTAGCCGATGGCCTGATTGGCGAGCCAGACGAGACCCACCGCGGCAGCAGCCTGACGTCGCCCGATCCTGAGGCTCGCGATCGTCGCGACCGCCACGAAGGGTGTGGCACAGGCAAACAACAGGCTGAACCCGACACCGCATACGACGAGCAGCGCGATCCAAGCCGTCTGCCGTTCCACTTGCTGCTGACGCGGATCCCGCGAAAACGCTTCACCGATATCCATCCGTCGCTCCAACCAACTCGGTCTCAAAAATCAGGCTACTTGTTTTGCCAAGCGGGCTTGCGCTTTTCCGCGAAGGCTTTCGGTCCCTCGATATAGTCCTGACTATCAATGTTTTCCTGCTGCGCCGGATAGACCGTACGCATTGCCTTTTCCAGTGTTGGCTCGTCCAGGCCGCTATAGGAGGCCTGCTTCGATGCCCGGACCGCTTTCGGCGAGCACTCCAGGATCATTGCCGCCCAGCGTTTCGCGGCCGACAGGGCCTGCCCGTCAGCCACCACCTCGGTCACGAAGCCAAGCTCGAAACCTTCCCGCGCCGGGACGCGCCGGCCGGTCATTATCATCCCCATCGCCTGCTTGATCGGGATGGAGCGGGGCAGACGGTGCACCCCGCCGCCACCGGCCATCAGCCCAACCCGCGGCTCGGGCAGAGCGAACACCGCACCCTCGGCGGCGATGATGATGTCGCAGGCGAGGGCAGTTTCGAAACCGCCACCCATCGCGACGCCGTTGACCGCCGCGATCATCGGCTTGAACAGGTCGAACCGATGGCAAATTCCGGCAAAGCCTCGGGGACCATTGGGGCGGCGCCGGCCGGACGCCTGGACCTTGAGGTCGTTGCCGGCGGAGAACGCCCGCCCGCCGGCGCCCGTCACGATCCCCACCCATAGGTCGTCACGGGCAGCGAATTCGTCCCACACGGCGGCGAGTTCGTCATTGGCATCGGCATGCAGCGCGTTTAGCACCTCCGGCCGGTTGAGCGTGACGACACGCACCGGACCTTCGTCTTCGACGATGCAGTACTGATAGGTCATCAGGCGATCACCTCGTTCCGCCTCAGATCGGCGATGCGGGCGGTATCCAGTCGCAGCCACTCCGACAGCACCTGTTCGCCATGCTGACCCAGTAGCGGTGCGGGCTTCAGGGCGGGAGGGCTGCCGCCGAAGCGAACCGGCCAGCCGCTCATGACGTAATCGCCGATTTCCGGATGATCCATGGTCTGCCGGATGCCGCGTTCCACAAATGTCGGATCGCTGGCGAGTTCCATGGTGTCCAGCACCGCGCCGGCCGGGATGGTGGCGCTTCCGACCAGCTCCATGGCAGCGACCTTTTCGTGCTGTATGGTCCAGGCCGAAACGATCGCATCGACCTCGGACCGGTGTTCGGTGCGCGCCGCCGGGGTGGCGTAGCGCGCGTCGCCGATAAGGTCCTCGCGGCCCATCACCTTGAGCAACCGCGTCCAGTGCTCCGGATTGGCAGCACTCGTGTAGATATAGACAAAATCGTTCGGACCGCCGCCTTTGCATGGATAGACCCCGATCGGCGGGTTGCCGCCCCCGACCGTCTTGGACCCGGCGCGCGGCGCCGGCTTTCCGGTTCGCTCCATATAGGTGAAGGCGTTACGGATGTAGTGCAGGATCGAGTCCTGCATCGCGAGTTGCAGATGTTCGCCCTGGCCTGTGCGCAGGCGGCGGACATAGGCTCCCAGGATCGAGGCCGCCATCAGCATCCCTGTGCCGGTATCGCCGATGGTTGCGCCCGGCTTGCAAGGCGGGCCCCCTTCCTCGCCGGTGATGGACATCAGGCCGCCGCACGCCTGGGCGATCATGTCGAAGGCGAGGTTGCGCTCATACGGGCTGCCGGTGCCAAAACCCTTGACCTGGCAGTAGATGATCGCGGGATTGACCGCCTTGATCGCTTCGAAGCCCAGACCGAGACGCTCGATCGCGCCGGGAGCGAAATTCTCGATCATGACGTCGGCACCGCGGGCCAGATCCTTCACCAATTCACGGCCGCGCTCATGCTTGAGATTGATCGCGATGGACCGCTTGTTCGCGTTGTACTGCAGAAAATAAAGAGAATCCTTGGTTGTTTTTCCGGCCACCGAGCGGCCTGGATCGCCATCCCTGGGATTTTCGACCTTGACCACGTCGGCGCCCATCCACGCGAGAGCTTCGGTGCAGGATGGACCGGCCTCGAATTGCGTAAGGTCCAGGATCTTCAGTCCCTCCAGACAGTTCTCTCCGCTCATGTTCGGCATTCCCTCGTTTTCATTTGCGCCAACGTGTTCATTTGCGTCAAAACGCTACGCCCATCTTGCCGCGGTCGTCGATACCCGGGGAGGAGCTGGGGCGATCGTCCCGCCCCGGCATCGGGTTTGTGTTCAATGCGCAACGGGTCCATACGGGCCGGCGGAGCCGCCGATCATGAGCCTGCATGTTGTTCACAACGCCATGCTGCCGCAGAACCGAGCCTTATGTGGTGGCGTGAATGCGGCCAATATCGGCGACCACATACCGATGGTTAACGTCCAGCCCTTCGCGCTGTGCACCTGTCCGGCCAATCCGCAGGTCGCGGCCGCGACAGCCGCAGCCCTCGGTGTACTGACGCCGCAGCCTTGCCTGCCGAACACGCCGGCTCCGTGGACAACCGGATCTCCGACGGTGCTGCTGTCACAGCTTCCCCTGCTCAATGACAGCTCGATGCTGACCTGCGTCTGGGGCGGTGTTATTACGGTCACGTCAGCAGGGCAGACCGGCAAGAAGGTACCGTAGTGCGATGGTGGATAAGTTTATCATCATGGACACCGTGCTCGGTCCGCAGCGGACACGCACTCTCGCGGACGAGCTGCTGCCGACGCAGGTCACTGGTCAGGAAGGCATATCCACCCCGTTCTTCTACGACCTGACGATGGTGCGGGACCCGACCGAGAAGGGGCTCTTGGATCCGCGCAAGCTGATCGGCACGCCGGTTCGGTTCGGTCTGCTGACAAGACAAGAGCATGCCACGCAATATTCGTTTCGCACCGGGGTGTTCCAGACCTTCAACCGAATGCCACGCGCGGCGGCCGGCTGCCTGGTCTACAGCGGCCGTATCGTGCCCGCCTTCGCGATGCTCGGCCAGCAGACGCGCTACCGTGTGTTCGAAAATCAGACCGTGGTGCAGGTGATCAGGACGGTGCTTCAGGAGATGGCGGGCAATCCGCTGTTTCGCTTTGACATCAGCCGCCTGCACGACGGGGACTTTGTTCCGGTTGAATATACGGTTCAGTTTGGCGAGAGTGACTTCAGCTTTCTTTGCCGACTGATGAACCGTTACGGCATCTGGTACATTTTCGGCAATCCGAAAAATTCCACGGGCGGCCAGGGCGCCAGCGCGTTGACGGATGCCATCAACAATACGCTGGTGCTCGGCGTGGGGCGGATCGACGTGCCGACCCCGTGCGATCTGTCCAAGCTGACGGTGAAGGCGAGCAAGAAAGGCGGTCAGGTTGGTCCCCAATCCGGTGGCGACGACGATCCGCCGGAACCGACCGATCTGGTGGAGTTCCGTCGGCTTTACGAGCCGCCGCTGGCACGCATCTCCGGCGCCGATTTCAACCTGCTGAACCCACACGTGATCCAGCCAGTCTCCAAGACCGTGTTGTCGGACTACAATCTGACGCAGGCTCTGGACGACGTCACCCGCGAGGAATTCGCCGTGCGTGCCGACGCGGATGTGGCCGGGTCGTCCGGGGTGATCAAAGGCGGCACGCTTGCCGACGGCGTGTTTCGACGGATCCACGAGTTGGAGGCGCAGACCTTCACAGTCGCTGGCGGCAGCACGAACTCGACCCTGCTGCCCGGCCGGAGCTTCGAAATCACGGATGATGAGAACCATATCGAGAAGTCCAGCAAGTATCTTCGCACGACTGTCATCACCGCGTACGAGAACAGCTATTTCACAACGTCCCTGCGGGATCTGGGCGCGTTTTTTGCGACCCTCGGACTGGACATCGTCAGCCCCATCACGAACATCTTCACTCAGCCAGGGGGCCAGGGGCTGGTTGACCTCGCCCTCGGCGCCACTCAGGCGGGGCTGAACAATTACTTGCAGAACGAGCAGGCCTATGCGTGGGAGACCAAGCTCTACCCGAGCAGGACACCGCAGGAAACCCTGTTCTGGCCTGCCACCCTGGGGGGAATAACTCAGGGCGCGCTTGGTGGCCTGGTCGGGCTGATCGGCAAGGGTGTCGACGACGCGATCAAACAGACCTTCCTCAACAATGCGGGCGCCTACAGCAACAGCTTCGTCGCGATCCCGTTTCGAGACACCACCGGTTTCCTCGCCCCGGCCCCACGCGCCGAAACC
>Ga0170475_107346007_pt1 | contig 17879 bp, 33 predicted proteins | sample Soicark_Litter_5_FD_111474 | JGI IMG/M metagenome (GOLD analysis project Ga0170475, IMG submission 111474) | Avena fatua rhizosphere microbial communities from Hopland, California, USA. Combined Assembly of 48 SPs
GACGTGTTGATGGCGTTGGTTTCAGGAATTATTGGGCCGGCGCCTGGAAGCACATTATCCGTAAAATGGACAGAGACTATTCATCCTGGAAGTAAAAAGCTATAACAGGAAATCAAAAACGAAAAAGCCCCGTATTTCTACGAGGCTCCTTAAATATTGAAAGTTTTTAAGCTTCTTTTTCTTCTGAAGTTGTATCGTTATTCTCAGCTTTAGCTTCGGTTTTAGCGCCTGCTTTTTTAGTACTGCGTCCACGACGTGTTGTTTTAGCTTTCTCAACTTTAGCACCTTTACCACTTGTATAAAGTTCGTTATAGTCTACTAATTCAATTAGCGCCATTTCAGCCGCGTCGCCCTGACGGTTGCCGGTTTTGATAATACGGGTATACCCGCCTTTACGATCGGCAATTTTAATAGCTACATCTTTGAATAAAGACGAAACCGCTTCTTTGTTGCGAAGGTAAGAGAAAGCTATACGACGGCTGTGTGTAGTATCTGACTTACTTTTGGTGATGAGTGGCTCAACATACACACGCAAAGCTTTCGCCTTTGCAAGGGTAGTAAAAATACGCTTGTGCTCGATCAGCGAACATGCTAAATTGCTTAGCAAGGCGTGGCGGTGAGCGCTCTTTCTGCCTAAATTATTTATTTTATCTCCGTGTCTCATTTTAATTTATGATTGCGAATTTCTGATTTCTGATTTTTGGATTAGTATCCTGGATCAGCATCAAAGATCCTAATTCTTAATCTTTATCTAATTTATATTTTGCTACATTCATGCCGAACTGTAAACCTTTAGCTGATACAAGGTCTTCCAACTCAGTTAATGATTTTTTACCAAAGTTGCGGAATTTCAAAAGGTCGTTTTTATTGAAAGCAACCAGCTCGCCTAATGTTTCAACATCAGCGGCTTTTAAGCAATTTAACGCGCGCACTGAAAGATCCATATCAACTAGTTTGGTTTTCAATAACTGGCGCATGTGTAACGATGTTTCGTCAAATTCTTCTTCGCTCTTCTTATCTTCTGTATCCAAGGTGATCTTCTCATCCGAGAATAACATGAAATGGAATATTAAGATCTTGGCGGCTTCTTTTAACGCTTCTTTCGGATGGATAGAACCATCCGTAACGATATCAAGGATCAAACGCTCGTAATCGGTTTTTTGTTCCACACGATAGTTCTCGATAGTATACTTCACGTTTTTAATTGGAGTATAGATAGAATCGATGAAAATAGTTCCGTTTGGAGCGCTGTTGCTTTTATTTTCTTCTGCAGGAACGTAACCACGTCCACGCTCAACTGTTAATTCTAATTTGATACGAACTGAAGAATCGCAATTGAAAATTACTAAGTCTGGATTCAATACCTGGAAACCGTTCACATATTTTCCGATGTCGCCAGCGGTAAATTTATCGGCACCTGCAAAATGAACCACTACTTTTTCAGTATCGTGATTATCCAATTGTTTTTTGAAACGAACCTGCTTAAGATTAAGAATGATCTCAGTAGCATCTTCAACCACACCTTTAATGGTAGAAAATTCGTGATCAACACCTTCGATACGAATGCTTGTTACAGCAAAACCTTCGAGAGATGATAAAAGAATGCGGCGTAAAGCGTTTCCTATAGTTATACCAAAACCAGGCTCAAGAGGACGAAACTCGAATTGACCTTCGGTTTCGGTTGAGTTGATCATAATAACTTTATCCGGTTTTACGAAATTTAAAATTGCCATATCAATATTTTTAGCTTAATTATTTATTAAATAAGTACGTTATTATTATTTAGAGTACAATTCGACGATGAGTTGTTCTTTGATGTTTTCAGGTATCTGCGAACGCTCAGGACGGTTAATGAATTTACCACTCATGGTAGATCTGTCGAAATCCAACCATGGATATTTATTTACCGAACCGGTAACGCTGTTAACGATAGTTTCGAGAGATTGAGATTTTTCGCGAACCGAAATAACGTCACCTGGCTTCAAAGTGAACGATGAAACGTTGGTCATGTGCCCGTTCACAAGAATATGAGCGTGCGATACCAATTGACGCGCTGCCCTGCGGCTTGGCGCGATGCCTAATCGGTACACTACGTTATCTAAACGAGATTCGATCAATTGCAATAACACCTCTCCGGTAATACCGTGCGAACGTGCTGCTTTATCGAATGTTTTCGCGAACTGGCGCTCAAGGATACCATAGGTATACTTGGCTTTTTGCTTTTCCATTAACTGGATAGCGTATTCTGATTGTTTTCCACGTTTCTTAGAAACGCCGTGCTGCCCCGGAGGGTAGTTCTTTTTTTCGAGCGCCTTGTCAGGACCGAATATCGGTTCTCTGAACTTACGGGCGATCTTTGATTTTGGACCTGTGTACCTTGCCATTTTAAATAATTGTTTTTTGTTTTTATTCCGAAGGAATCCCTTCGGCGATTATTTAAGCTGAAAGTCCTATAGACTAGCAGCTCCAAACCACTATCCCGGTAACTACCAAGGATGCGGCCGGCTTGTTTTTGTTTTTACCGAAGGTATTTCTTCGGGATAAATTTTATACGCGGCGGCGCTTTGGCGGACGGCAACCATTATGCGGGATCGGAGTGATATCAACGATCTCAGAAACTTCGATACCGTTTGCGGCAAGAGTTCTGATAGCTGATTCGCGACCTGCACCCGGGCCTTTGATATACACTTTTACTTTACGTAAACCTGCATCGTGAGCCACTTTTGCGCAATCGGTAGCTGCCATCTGAGCAGCGTATGGTGTGTTCTTTTTTGAACCTCTGAATCCCATTTTACCAGCGCTTGACCAAGAGATCACCTGGCCAGCCATATTGGTTAAAGAGATGATGATATTGTTAAATGTTGCATTAACATGAGCTTCACCTACGGCTTCAACCTTTACCACACGTTTACGTGCGGCGGCTTTGCCTGTTGCCGGAGCTGCTGTTTGTTGTTTTGCCATTTTGTATTGTTTTTCTTAATTAATTTTATTTAGTAGCCATTTTCTTGTTGGCAATTGTCTTACGTTTACCCTTACGTGTACGCGCGTTAGTTTTTGTACGCTGTCCGCGAGCCGGCAAACCGTTACGGTGACGCGTACCACGGTAGCTTCCGATATCAACCAAACGCTTGATGTTCAGCTGAGTTTCAGAGCGCAATGCACCTTCCACTTTAAAGCGAGAGTTAATGTAGTTACGGATGGCGTTTTGCTCATCATCATTCCACTCGCTCACTTTTTTATTCACTGAAATACCTGACTCTGTAAGTATTTTCTTAGCGGTGCTAGGGCCAATCCCATAAATGTAGGTCAAGCCTATTACACCTCTTTTGTTTTTTGGTAGATCTATACCTGCTATACGTGCCATTTTATTTTATTTCTCGCTGTTTTTAAAGGGTTTGCAAAGGTACAAACTTATTTTTGCCTTTGTTTGAATTTAGGGTTTTTTTTGTTGATAATGTACAACTTACCTTTACGGCGAACTATTTTACAGTCGACGCTTCTCTTTTTTAATGATGCTCTAACTTTCATCAGTTTTAGTTTAATTGTTTTGTTCTAACTATTTGTATCTGAATGTAATCCTTGCTTTTGTTAAATCGTAAGGACTCATTTCCAATCTTACTTTATCGCCGGGTAATATTTTAATATAGTTCATCCGCATTTTACCCGAAATATGCGCCGTAACAACATGTCCGTTCTCTAATTCCACCCGAAACATGGCATTACTCAGTGCCTCAATTATAGTTCCGTCAATTTCAATGTTTGTCTGTTTAGCCATATTAAAATTAACCTTGTTGTACCATCATAGCGTTAGCACCACGTCCCTTAATGCGACCCGATTTCATTAATCCATCGTAATGACGGTTCAATAAATAAGTCTCAATTTGCTGTAAGGTATCTAACACCACACCTACAAGAATCAACAACGATGTTCCGCCATAAAAATCGGCAAACGAGCTGTTAATACCCAACTGAATGGCTATTGAAGGTAAGATAGCTACTACTGCCAGGAACAATGATCCCGGAAAGGTGATACGCGACATTACCTGGTCGATGAACTCGGCTGTTTTCTTACCAGGTTTAACACCCGGGATAAAACCGCCATTACGTTTCATATCATCAGCCAGTTGGTTTGGATTAACCATGATGGCTGTATAAAAATAAGTGAAGAGAATGATGAGTACCGCGAAAATGAAGTTGTACCAAAAGCCATAACGCTCAGTGAATACACCACCCGAACCACCAGAGAAACCGGTGATAGCGGCAGGAATAAACATGATGGCCTGGGCAAAGATGATCGGCATTACACCGGCAGCATTCACTTTTAAAGGAATGTACTGTCGAACCCCGCCATATTGTTTGTTACCAACTATCTTCTTGGCAAACTGAACAGGAATACGGCGTGTACCCTGCACGAGCATAATACTTCCGATGATCACAAATAACAAGAATACGATCTCTAATAAGAACATGATGAGACCACCACCGGAGCTTTGTAAACGCGAACCGAATTCGGATGTGATGGCAAATGGCAGGCGGGAGATGATACCGATCATGATGATGAGGGAAATACCATTTCCAATACCTTTATCAGTGATCCTTTCACCTAACCACATTACGAACATGGTACCGGTAACGAGAATGATGGTAGATTGGATCATAAACCAAGATTGATCAATTACTACGGCGCCCGGCACATTATACACCTGGGTTCCTAAATAACCCGGAGCCTGAACGGCGGTAACCGCAATGGTTAACAAACGGGTGTATTGATTGATCTTTTTACGACCGCTCTCCCCTTCTCTCTGGAGCTTTTGAAAATATGGAACAGCAATTCCCAATAATTGGATAATGATGGACGCCGTAATGTACGGCATGATCCCTAATCCGAAAACAGAAGCACGAGAAAATGCACCACCCGCGAAGATATTGATCAAACCAATGATCCCGTCGGCAGACGCAGCTTCCTTAGCATCATTGAGGGCTACCGAGTTTACGCCAGGCAATACTACATATGAACCCAAACGGTAAATTAATACCAGGCCCAGTGTAGTAAGGATCCTTGCTCTCAGCTCCTCAATTTTCCAGATGTTTTGAAGGGTATCTATAAAACGCTTCATATATTATTTTAATTCATGTTTGGCGATTGTGCGAATATCCACATGGCATTCACCCACCAGACATTATGTTATTTATTTTTTTGTTGGAACTACTTCAGTTGCTGAACCTCCAGCCGCTTCGATCGCTTTTTTCGCGGTAGCTGTAAAGGCGTGAGCTTTTACATTTACTTTGGCTTTTAATTCGCCGCGACCTAAGATCTTCACTAAACCGGTTTTTGAACCGATACCGTGCTGAAGCAATACATCGATTGTGATGTCGTTTACTTTAGCGCTGTCAACCAATTTTTGCAGGGTATCTAAATTCACACCGTGGTAATCGATGCGGTTAATATTTTTGAAACCGAATTTCGGGATACGACGTTGTAACGGCATCTGACCACCTTCGAAACCACGTTTCGTAGAGTGACCCGAACGCGACTGCGCACCTTTGTGTCCGCGTGTAGCAGTTCCGCCACCACCAGAACCCTGGCCGCGACCACGACGGTAGTTAGTTTTTACAGCTCCTTTTGCAGGTTTTAATCCACTTAATTTCATTTGTACTTAGTATTAAATATTTTCAACTTTTAACATGTGTTTCACTGTGTTGATCATTCCTTGCACTGCAGGGTTCACCTCTTTTTCAAGAGATTGATATGATCTTTTAAAGCCAAGAGCGATAAGGGTCTTTTTTTGAACCGGACTGCGCTTTGCTAAACCTTTTACTAATGTTATCTTAACTTTTGCCATAACTCAACTATTAACCGTTAAATACTCTGTCTAATGAAATACCACGCTGGTGAGCAACACGAATAGGATCGCGCATTTTCATTAACGCGTCCAATGTAGCTTTAACCACGTTGTGTGGATTTGACGAACCTTTTGATTTCGCTAATACATCGGTAATACCAACGCTTTCTAAAACGGCACGCATCGCACCACCGGCAATTACACCGGTACCATGAGCGGCTGGCTTAAGAAACACGCGGGCTCCGCCAAATTTGCCATTTTGTTCGTGAGGAACTGTTCCGTTAAGAACGGCCACTTTCACCAAACTCTTTTTAGCATCTTCGATACCTTTTGTGATAGCATCAGTAACCTCGTTAGCCTTACCAAGTCCGTGACCCACTACTCCTTTTTCGTTTCCAACCACAACAATGGCTGCGAAGCTAAAGTGGCGACCACCTTTGGTAACTTTGGTTACACGCTGTATCGCAACTAATTTATCTTTTAGTTCGATGTCGCTTGATTTTACTCTTTTAACAACTTCTGTTGACATTTTATCTTGTATAAAATTTATTATTAATTAAAACTTCAATCCGCCTTCGCGTGCGCCATCGGCCAACGATTTAACGCGACCATGATACAAATAACCATTACGATCGAACACAACAGCGCTGATACCTGAGGCAACCGCTTTTTCGGCGATAAGCTTGCCCACTAATTTAGCCTGCTCTGATTTGTTGGATTTACCAGCTTTAAATGTTTTATCGTTGGTTCCGGCAGCCATTAAGGTTTTGCCAGAGCGATCATCGATCAACTGAGCGTAAATTGCCGCGTTGCTGCGAAATACACACAAACGTGGAGATGCGCTGGTACCTTTTACGGTTTTGCGGATCTTGTATTTTATTCTTTGTCTTCTTGCTTCTTTACTAAGTGCCATCTTTTCTAAATTTTAAGATGATTAAATTCTTTCTTTAATTATTTTTTCGCAGCCGATTTACCAGCTTTACGACGTAATTGCTCGCCCTGGAACTTGATACCTTTACCTTTGTACGGTTCAGGTTTGCGTAACGAACGGATTTTTGCAGCTACAAGGCCAATCAATTGTTTATCGGCGCTTTCTAAAATGATCTTAGGATTAGCTCCTTTTTCCGATGTCGTGGTTATTTTTATTTCAACCGGCAATTCGAAAGACACGTTATGCGAAAAGCCTAACGATAACTCCAATAATTGTCCTTTGTTTGAAGCGCGGTAACCAACACCAACTAATTCCTGTTCTGTTTTATAACCTTCGCTTACACCAACTACCATGTTGGCAATTAGGGCGCGGTATAAACCGTGTAACGAACGGTGACGCTTGTGATCGGTTGGGCGGCTCAGGTTAACCTTGCCATCTTCAACTTTCACAGTTATATCGGTATCAACTTTTTGGGTCAATGTTCCTTTTTTTCCTTTTACGGTTACTAAACCGTTGGCAACGTTTACCTCAACTCCCTGAGGTATTGTTACCGGTGCTTTTCCTATTCGTGACATCTCTTGTTTCCTCCTTTAATTATTAAGAAATATAACATAAAACCTCACCGCCAACATTCTGGCCTTTGGCTTCTTTATCAGTCATCACACCTTTTGAGGTAGAGATGATGGCGATACCTAAACCATTCAATACTCTGGGCATAGCGTGTACGCCAGCGTATTTACGTAAACCAGGCGATGATATACGATCTAAAGTGCGTATAGCAGGTTGTTTGGTTACAGGATGGTACTTTAATGCTATTTTGATAGTAGCTTGATTTTTTTCGTTCTCTTCGAACTTGTAATTCAGAATATAACCTTTATCGAAAAGGATCTTAGTGATCTCTTTTTTAAGGTTAGAAGATGGTACTTCTACAATTCTGTGGTTGGCTTTAATCGCATTTCTAACGCGAGTTAAGTAATCTGATATTGAATCTGTCATTTTTTATTTTTTATATGTTATCCCGCGAACAGGATAATTATACATTAATACTCTTTTTAATTACCAGCTTGCTTTGGTTAAGCCCGGGATCATCCCGAAGTTAGCCATGTCGCGAAACTGGTTACGGCTGATTCCGAACTGGCGCATATAGCCACGCGGACGGCCTGTTAACTTGCAACGGTTACGCTGTCTCACAGGCGCTGAGTTGCGGGGAAGCTTTTGTAGCTCTTCCCAGTTGCCTTCTTTTTTTAGTGCTTCGCGCTTAGCTGCAAATTTTACTGCTAATCTTTTACGTTTGACCTCACGGGCCTTCATTGATTCTTTTGCCATTCCTATTTATTTTTTAAATGGTAATCCAAACTCTGTTAATAATGCCATTGCTTCTTTATCGGTACCTGCAGAAGTAACAAAAGTGATATCCATACCATTGATCTTTGTTACTTTGTCGATATCGATCTCAGGAAAAATGATCTGCTCGGTAATGCCTAAAGTGTAGTTACCACGGCCATCAAATCCTTTATTGCTGATACCTTTGAAATCACGGATACGCGGTAAAGCCGAAGCTACCAAACGATCGAGGAATTCGTACATTTTTTCGCCGCGCAATGTTACGCGAACGCCAATGGCTACTCCTTTACGTAATTTAAAATTCGAAATATCTTTTGTAGAATAAGTAGGAACAGCTTTCTGACCGGTGATAGTGGTCATTTCTTTTACTGCCGACTCGATCATCTTTTTATCAGATACTGCGTCGCCGATACCTTGGTTGATGCAGATCTTTTCCAATTTAGGAACCTGCATAACGCTGCTGTATTTGAAATTAGTTTTAAGATTGTTAACGATCTCAGAACTGTATTTGGTTTTTAACCTCGGGATATATGTTTTTGCTGCCATTTTTATTTAACCGCCTCCTTCGTTTTTCTAGAGATGCGAACTGATTTTTTAGTTTTTTCATCTGCCTGGCGACCTAAACGAACCGATTTACCACCTTCAACGAACATTAAGTTAGAGATGTGGATTGAACCTTCTTGTTTGGTGATTCCGCCATTAGGGCTTTTTGCGTTCGGTTTGGTGTGTTTGCTGATCATATTTACACCTTCAACTATAGCGCGTAATTTTTTTGTATCAATAAAGATGATCTTTCCTTCAGAGCCTCTCGCTTCGCCGGAGATCACTTTTACTGTATCGCCTTTTTTTAATTTAATTTTTGACATGACCTTCTGATCTTATAGATTAAAGCACTTCTGGTGCTAATGAAATTATTTTCATGAATTGTTTTTCGCGTAACTCGCGGGCCACCGGACCGAAGATACGTGTACCGCGGATCTCGTCAGTACCTGCAAGCAATACTACCGCGTTATCGTCGAAACGGATATATGAACCATCGTTACGGCGGATCTCTTTTTTAGTTCTAACGATCACCGCTTTGCTAACGGTTCCTTTTTTTACGTTACCTGAAGGCAAAGCGTGTTTAACTGTAACCACTACTTTGTCACCGATAGAAGCGTAACGCTTTCTGGTACCTCCCAAAACACGTATTACCAACACCTCTTTAGCGCCGCTGTTGTCGGCTACTGCTAATCTGGATTCGTTCTGTATCATTGTTTAATGTGTTATAAATTTGTCCAAAAATTATTTTACTTTTTCCAATACGGCTACCAAACGCCAGTTTTTACTTTTGCTGATAGGACGTGTTTCCATGATACGAACGGTATCACCAATGCTACACTCATTTTTTTCATCGTGTGCAACGAACTTAGAGGTTTTGTTTACGAACTTCCCGTATTTCGGGTGTTTTACCTTACGCATAACGGCAACCACAATAGATTTGCTCATTTTGTTGCTGGTAACAATACCTACTTTCTCTTTTCTTAAATTTCTTTCCATTTCTCTATGAAATTATTTTGATGCTTTTTTACGTTTTGTAGCTTCAGTTATTAAACGTGCTACAGTTTTGCGGGCCACGCGGATGGTCATAGGATTCTCAACCGGAGAGATCTTATGATTGATCTTCATTTTGTTCAGATCCGCTTTTTGGTCTTTTACTTTTTCCGCCAATTCCTGGTCGGTCAAAGAAAGTATATCTTTATTTTCCATTTTAATTTTTAGGTTGTTGATGGTTGATCGGCTGAATAATCTCTTCTGATAACAAACTTGGTAACGATCGGAAGTTTTTGCGCAGCTAAACGCAAGGCTTCCTTAGCAACCGCTACCGGCACGCCTTCAGCTTCGAATAAAATACGTCCCGGTTTTACAGGAGCTACCCAATATTCAGGAGCACCTTTACCTTTACCCATACGCACCTCGGCTGGTTTGCGGGTAATTGGCTTGTCTGGGAAAATACGGATCCATACTTGTCCTTCACGTTTCATGAAACGGGTAATAGCGATACGGGCCGCTTCGATCTGGCGGGCGGTTACCCACGCACCTTCAGTAGCCTTGATACCGAATGAACCGAAAGCTAATTGATCGCCACGTTTGGCGTTGCCTTTCATCTTCATTTTTTGCGACTTCCTGAACTTTGTTCTTTTTGGCTGTAACATTGTAAATTCTAAATTTTAAATTCTAAATAATTAATAAGCGTCCGATCGTTTTATTTATCTTCTCTCTTGCCTCTCTTTTTTCCACCGCCGCCGCCGCCGAATTTCGGTTGTGACGGACCTTTTTTATCTTTTGCAAGACCTACGTTAGGAGAAAGATCACGTTTTCCGAAGATCTCACCTTTACAGATCCATACTTTTACACCGATACGGCCATAAGAAGTGTGAGCTTCAGCAACAGCGTAATCGATATCAGCGCGAAGCGTATGTAATGGAGTACGCCCCTCTTTATAACCTTCGGTACGTGCCATTTCAGCGCCACCTAAACGGCCAGATACTTTAATTTTAATTCCTTCAGCTCCCATGCGCATGGTTGAAGCCATACTCATTTTTGCTGCACGACGGAAAGAGATACGGCCTTCGATCTGGCGGGCAATGCTATCAGCCACTAAACGCGCGTCGGTTTCCGGACGTTTAATTTCGAAAATATTGATCTGGATCTCTTTCTTCGTTAATTTTTTTAATTCTTCTTTCAGTTTATCAACTTCTTTACCGCCTTTACCGATGATGATACCCGGACGCGCGGTATTGATGGTAACTGTAATGAGTTTTAACGTACGCTCAATAACGATCTTGGAAATGCTTCCTTTAGCTAAACGTGCTTTTAAGTAGTTGCGGATCTTTTCATCTTCAACTAATTTTTCAGAATAATCTTTTCCACCATACCAGTTAGAATCCCAACCTTTGATGATGCCTAATCTGAAACCTATTGGATTTACTTTTTGTCCCATTTCCTTATATTAATTTTTTTTATCTAATGTTAATGTAACATGATTCGAACGCTTTTTGATACGGTAACCACGCCCTTGCGGAGCAGTGCGTAAACGTTTCAATTGAAAACCGCTGTCAACAGTGATCTCTTTTACGAAAAGAGTATCGTCGTCAGGACGAGCTCCTGTTTTTGCTTCGAAATTGGCGATGGCCGATTTCAACAGTTTTTCTAAGCGGCCCGATGCTTCACGTGTATTGAATTTAAGCACGCTTAATGCTTTGTATGCATCCATACCGATAACTAACTCGGCAACCTGGCGCATCTTGCGAGGCGATGTAGGACAATCGTTAAGTTTGGCGAAATATTTTGTTTTATTCCCTTCCTTACGAGCCTCTGCTACTAATCTTTTTCTTTTACCCATTGTAATTCGATCTTATAATATTATTTAGACGCCGGCGCTGGACCTGCGGCTTTCTTGTTATGACCTGCGTGACCTTTGAATACACGCGTTGGCGCGAATTCACCTAATTTGTGTCCAACCATGTTTTCAGTTACATAAACAGGGATAAACTTTGCACCGTTATGCACAGCAAATGTATGTCCAACAAATTCTGGTGGAATAGTTGACCTGCGTGCCCAGGTTTTAATTACAGATTTTTTTCCGCCACCGTTCATCTTGTCCACTTTACCTGCAAGGTTGTGATCGATGAAAGGGCCTTTTTTTAGTGATCTTGCCATTTTTACTTTTTCTTTTAGTTGTGACCCTTCCGCAATCGAAAGGGCATTAAACATTTATATTATTTTTTTCTTCTCTCGATGATGTGTTTATTACTCGCTTTTGCTTTGTAACGGGTTTTAAATCCTTTTGCAGGCAAACCTTTACGTGAACGCGGGTGACCACCAGACGCGCGACCTTCGCCACCACCCATTGGATGATCTACCGGGTTCATGGCAACTGGCCGTGTGCGCGGACGAACACCTAACCAACGTTTGCGACCTGCTTTACCATGCACTTCAAGGTTATGATCGGCATTTGAAACAGCGCCGATAGTAGCTTTACAGGTAACAAGGATCATACGTGTTTCGCCGGAAGGCATACGCAATACAGCATACTTACCTTCACGGTTAGTTAACTGAGCGTAAGTACCTGCGCTGCGAGCTAAAGCCGCACCCTGAGCAGGACGTAATTCAATATTGTGAATGATAGTTCCTAAAGGAATATCCGATAATAATAAACAGTTACCTACTTCAGGATTCGCTTTTGGACCAGACATTACTTTTTGTCCAACAGTTAAACCTGTAGGGGCAATGATATAACGTTTTTCGCCATCCTTGTAAAATACAAGAGCGATACGCGATGTACGGTTCGGATCGTACTCGATGGTTTTTACAGTTCCCTCGATTCCGTCTTTATCGCGTTTGAAATCGATGATACGGTATTGTTTTTTATGACCGCCGCCAATGTAGCGCATGGTCATTTTACCCGAATTGTTACGGCCACCAGAACGTTTGTTGGTAGAGGTCACCAAACTTTTTTCAGGCTGGTTGTCTACGGTAATATCCTTATTGTCTGAAGATATTTTATATCTCAAACTTGGTGTTAGCGGTCTATATTTCTTTAATGCCATTTTAAATCTCTTTTATCAAATTAAATACTTGCGTAGAAGTCAATAGTTTCTCCGGCTTTCAATGTTACGATCGCTTTTTTTCCACGGTTAACACGTCCGATTGCCACACCGCGAGTTGTATTGCGGGTTTTAACCTTACCATTGTATTGTTGAGTGTTTACAGCGGCAACTTTTACGTTGTACATTTTCTCAACCGCTTGCCTGATCTCTACTTTATTTGCCGTTCTTGCCACAACAAAGCCATAGCGATTTAATTTTTCGCCTTGAGCGGTCATCTTTTCAGTGATTATCGGCTTAATTAAAATTTCCATCTTACTTATTTAAAATTGTTTCAATTACTTTAACTGAGCTCTCAGCAAGGATCACATGATTGGCGTTCAGAATATCGTAAGTGTTAAGGTCGGAAGCGTTAACCACTTTCGCGCCCTGGATATTACGTGACGACAAATACACGTTATCATTTGACTGGCCTAAAACCAATAATGTCTTTTTATCAGACATGTTAAGATTTTTGATCAGCTCAACATAATTTTTTGTTTTTGGAGCGTCGAACGAAAAATCTTCCAACACGGTAATAGCATTGTCTTTTGCCTTGTATGATAAAGCCGAGATACGAGCCAATGATTTTACTTTTTTGTTGATCTTGAAAGAATAATCGCGAGGGCGCGGACCGAAAGCGCGACCACCACCAATGAATAATGGCGATTTCATTGAACCCGCGCGGGCTCCGCCAGTACCTTTTTGACGTTTCAATTTTTTTTGTCGTACGAGCAATTTCAGCACGCTCTTTCGATTTGTGCGTTCCTTGACGTTGATTAGCCAAATATTGTTTCACATCCAAATAAATGCTGTGATCGTTTGGCTCAGCAGCGAAGATGGCATCTGCCAACTCAGCTTTTTTTGCTGTTTTCTTACCGCTTATGTTTAATATCTCTACTTGCATGATTATTTCTCAATTATAAGGTAAGACCCTTTGGCACCCGGAACCGAACCTTTGATAAGGATCACATTCTTGTCGGCCATTACTTTAACTACCTGTAGGTTTTGAACTTTTTTACGGTTACCGCCCATTCTTCCACCCATGCGCATGCCTTTCATTACACGCGAAGGATCAGACGAGGCACCTAACGAACCAGGAGCTCTTTCACGATCGTGCTGACCGTGAGCACCCGAGTGACCTACCCCGCTAAATCCATGGCGTTTTACAACACCTTGCCAGCCCTTACCTTTTGATGTTCCTACAACATCAACAAAGTCGCCTTCTACAAAAAGATCAGCAGTTAATACATCACCTAAATTTTTACTTACCTCGAAATGACGGAACTCAACCACTTTACGTTTTGGAGTTGTTTTTGCAACTTCAAAATGGCCTTGCATCGCCGACGATGTATGCTTCTCTTTTTTCTCGTCGAACGATAACTGCAATGCAGTGTAACCGTCTTTTTCATTGGTTTTTACTTGCGTAACTACGCAAGGACCCGCTTCAATAACTGTGCATGGTACATACTTACCATTGGCATCGAAGAAGCTCGTCATTCCTATTTTTTTACCAATTAATCCAGACATTTTATTTATTATTTATTTGTTTTATTGTTTTTGTTTCTGATTTTCCTTAGCTCGATCGCTTACCTGTTACTAAACTTTGATCTCTACTTCAACACCTGAAGGCAATTCAAGTTTCATTAACGCATCAACGGTTTTTGATGATGAGCTGTAAATATCAAGCAAACGCTTGTACGAGCACAACTGAAACTGATCACGTGCTTTTTTGTTTACGTGCGGCGCGCGTAACACAGTAAAAATACGTTTGTGCGTTGGTAACGGAATAGGTCCGTTAACCACAGCGCCTGTAGATTTTACAGTTTTTACGATCTTCTCAGCCGACTTGTCAACTAAGTTGAAATCGTACGATTTTAATTTTATTCTGATTCTTTGGCTCATGTTATTTTCAGTTTTGAGTTCTTAATTTTTAGTTTTTAATACCGAACTTTTTTATTAATAACTCAACATTAAACATTCATAATTTTATTACACTTTTTCTGCTTTTCCTTTGGCTTTTGAAATTACATCGGTAGCAATGTTGTTTGGAACCTCAGCATAATGCGAGAACTCCATAGTTGAAGTCGCGCGGCCTGATGACATGGTACGTAACTGAGTTACATATCCAAACATTTCAGAAAGCGGAACTTTTGCTTTGATCACCTGTACTGTTCCTTTGCTGTCCATACCTTCGATCTGGCCACGACGACGGTTTAAGTCACCTACCACATCGCCCATGTTTTGCTCAGGCGTCAATACTTCGATTTTCATGATCGGCTCTAACAACACCGGCTTACACTTTCCTAATGCTTCGCGGAAAGCGTTACGGGCGCAGATCTCAAACGATAATGCATCCGAGTCAACGTTGTGGTAAGAACCATCGTTCAATGTTACTTTCAATCCAACTAAAGGATATCCTGCCAATACACCATTATTCAAAGAGGCTTTGAAACCTTTTTCAACCGATGGGATGAATTCGCGCGGAATGTTACCACCGGTAATTTCGTTAACAAATTGCAGATCGCCTTTTGACTGATCGTAATCAGCATCAACAGGACCCAATTCAACACTGATATCGGCGAATTTACCACGACCACCCGTTTGTTTCTTATAAACCTCGCGGTGTTCGATGGTTTGTGTTACTGCTTCTTTGTATGCTACTTGCGGAGCACCTTGATTTACTTCTACTTTGAACTCGCGACGTAAACGGTCAACGATAATTTCTAAGTGAAGCTCTCCCATACCGGAAATAATGGTCTGACCAGAATCTTCATCCGTTTTTACACGGAATGTAGGATCCTCTTCAGCTAATTTATTTAAAGCAACACCTAATTTATCAAGATCGCCCTGAGTTTTTGGCTCAATGGCAACTCCGATAACCGGCTCAGGGAAATCCATCGCTTCTAACACGATCGGATGTTTCTCTTCGCATAAAGTATCACCTGTACGAATATCTTTAAAACCTACAGCGGCGCCAATATCACCTGCTTCGATGAATTCGATAGCATTTTGTTTGTTAGCGTGCATTTGGAAAATACGTGAAATACGCTCTTTGTTACCCGAACGCGTGTTCAATACATAAGAACCTGCATCCAAACGACCGGCATAAGCGCGGAAGAAACACAAACGACCTACGAAAGGATCAGTAGCGATCTTAAACGCTAAAGCGGTAAACGGTTCTTTAACATCCGGCTTACGGGTTACTTCTTCTCCTGTATCAGGATTAGTTCCAATAATATTGTTTTTATCGAGCGGGCTTGGCATTAATTCCATCACCAGGTCGAGCATAGTTTGTACACCTTTATTTTTGAACGCGCTTCCGCAAACCATTGGTACCACTTTATTGGCAACACAGGCTTTACGCAAAGCGGCAAAAACTTCAGCTTCAGTGATTGTATCCGGAGCTTCAAAAAAATTTCTCCATGATCTTATCATCGAATTCAGCTACCGATTCAAATAATTTCTCTCTCCACTCCGCCACTTCGGCTTTCATATCTTCAGGAATCGGAACTTCTTTATAAGTCATTCCTTTATCTTCGTCATTCCAAACAATACCACGGTTGTTGATCAGATCCACAACTCCAACAAAATGCTCTTCAGCTCCAATTGGTAATTGTAATGGAACCGCGTTACCGCCTAATATTGTTTTAACTTGTTTTACTACAGCTAAGAAATCTGAACCAGAACGGTCCATTTTATTCACGAAACCAATACGCGTTACGTTATAGTTATCGGCCAGGCGCCAGTTGGTCTCCGATTGAGGTTCAACACCGTCAACCGCAGAGAATAAGAACACTAAACCATCTAATACACGTAACGAACGGTTCACCTCAACGGTGAAGTCAACGTGGCCCGGCGTATCGATGATGTTTACTTTGTATTTGTTACCACGGTAGTTCCAGAAACAGGTAGTGGCGGCAGAAGTAATGGTAATGCCACGCTCTTGCTCTTGTACCATCCAGTCCATTGTTGCGGCACCGTCGTGTACCTCACCAATTTTATGATTTACACCTGTGTAATATAGAATACGCTCGGTACAGGTAGTTTTACCTGCATCAATGTGGGCAGCGATGCCTATATTTCTTGTATATTTTAAGTCGCTCATTTGTTTAATTAGAATCTAAAGTGTGAAAATGCTTTGTTAGCTTCTGCCATCTTGTGTACGTCTTCTTTCTTTTTGAAAGCTGCACCTTCTTCTTTAGCGGCCGAAACAATTTCGCCGGCTAATTTATGCGCCATTGATTTTTCGTTACGCTTACGTGAGTAAGAGATCAACCATTTCATAGCGAGAGCCACTTTACGGTCAGGACGAACTTCCGATGGAATCTGGAAAGTAGCCCCACCTACACGGCGAGAACGAACTTCCACCTGTGGTGTAACATTCGCTAATGCTTTTTTCCAAACTTCAACACCGTCTTCGCTGGTGCGTTTAGCTACAACTTCAATAGCTTCATGAAAAATTTTTGTAGCGGTGTTCTTTTTTCCATCGTACATCAAATTGTTTATGAAACGGGTTACCAATGTATCGTGATAGATAGGATCAGGTAACAGTATTGCTCTTTTTGCTTTTGCTTTTCTCATTTTAAAAAATATCTAAGTATTACGAACTTTTAATTTCTCAATTACTTCTTTTTAGCAGCGGCTGCAACAGCTCCTGCCTTAGGACGTTTAGCGCCGTATTTAGAGCGTTGCTGCTTACGACCTTCAACACCCGCTGTATCTAATGTACCGCGAACGATATGGTAACGTACTCCTGGAAGATCTTTAACACGACCACCACGTACTAACACGATACTGTGTTCTTGCAGGTTGTGGCCTTCTCCCGGAATATAAGCGATCACCTCTTGCTTATTGGTTAAACGAACCTTTGCTACTTTACGCATAGCAGAGTTTGGTTTCTTTGGAGTGGTTGTGTACACACGGGTACATACACCACGGCGCTGAGGACACGAGTCCAACGCAGCCGATTTACTCTTGTTAGGCGCTTTATAGCGACCTTTTCTTACTAATTGTGATATTGTTGGCATCTTAAAACCTTTGTGTTACTTGATTTTACAGGCCGTCGGGTCGCTCGGTTCAGCATTATCGCCCCCCTTCCTGGGTCGTATTGGGGTTTGACTTGGTTCGCTC
>Ga0170475_121779892_pt1 | contig 17870 bp, 3 predicted proteins | sample Soicark_Litter_5_FD_111474 | JGI IMG/M metagenome (GOLD analysis project Ga0170475, IMG submission 111474) | Avena fatua rhizosphere microbial communities from Hopland, California, USA. Combined Assembly of 48 SPs
ATGTCCTATTAGCTGCTTTACTGGCAGTTTCTTTTGCTTCGTTTGCCCAGGTGCAGACGCAGGTGGTTGGCGATACCGTTTACATTAAAACTGATACCCAGCAGCGATTATCGGTTTGGAAAAATGGAACGGTAAACATTGCGCCGAATAATTACACCACCCAGCCGCTTTTCCGGGTTTATCCAAATGGGGATATTACTGCCGGTGCTGATAACCGTTATATAACCGACCAGTTCAAGAATAAAAATGGATTGCGGTTTAATAAAAAACTGGGTATACTGGAAGTGGGGATCAGCAACAATATCGATACAACACTGAATGTTGCAGGTGATCATTTCCAGCCTTCAGCCCTTGTCGTTAATTCTGACTCATCCAATGTTTTTACGGGCAAGATGATCTCTTCAATCATTGCAGGTGATTATATCCGGGTTCTATCGCCTGGGTCCCTTGCCTGGTCAATTGTGACAGGAGAGCAGCACACCATTACCGGATCCTTGTATAAATCTAATATGTTTGGATACGGTCATACTATTACTAATCCAGATTCAATAGCTGTAATAGGTTCAGCTATAATGGGAATTTCTAATCGTCTGGATTCAGCTAATGGTGCTACAGTAATTACAGGCTTATCAAACAGGGATTCAGGCTATACTATTGCAAGTTTTATTTCTGGCAGGGGAAACCGGTTTGGAGGTCATGCTCAATTTGTTTCAGGTGCTGGTCTTATCGCCATTGGTTATGCTTCTACTACTCTTGGTTCGGGAAATGTTGATTTTGCTTCCTTACCGCGAATCAGAAATCCGAACCCGCAACCAAATCTGAAAGCTTATCCATTGCTGGCAATTGGTAACAGTGGAGATTGGGTAGCTAATCGTCGTTCCAATGCGTTCACAATGCTATATAATGGGCGAACTCAAATTAATACTACCGGTTATGATTCTTCTTTAAGTGAAAGCCAGGTAACTCCAAAAGCCGCACTGGAGGTTGTGAGCACAACAAGTGGAGTGTTACTCCCAAAACTTACCACCACTCAACGCAACGCAATTGTAAGCGGTGATAAACATAATGGACTTTTACTTTACAACACCGATAGTACCAAATTCCAATTCTATGATGGCTCTGCCTGGAGATCTCTTTCAGATAACAGCAGCGGCCAGGGAGTAAATAAGGCTGTACAAACTTTAACGGATGGAAGTACCATAACCTGGAATGCAAATAGCGGTTTAAATAGTACTGTAACGCTTCACGGTAACAGGTCGCTTACAATCTCTAATCCAATTGCAGGTTATATATACAGGATCAGGATAAAACAGGATTCTACAGGTAGCCGTACTATTACCCATTGGCCGGATAGTACTTTATGGCCAACCGGAACACCTCCGACCTTATCTACAACAGGGAACGCAGTGGACCTTGTTACCTTTTATTATGATGGCACCTATTTTTATGGGGACTACAAATTACTCTACCAGGCCACGGCCAATGTGAGCATCATTCATACAGATGCACTGGCTGATCATGAAGAAGTCACACATACTCTAACGGGCGTTCCACCAGGTGCATTGCTGGTAATCACTACTGGTTGTGAATCCTCAATGCTGGACGCAAGTATTTCAAGCAGTCCTTCGCTTATGTGGGGTTCTCCCAGGTCAGAAGCTGAAGCAGTTAATAGCGGAGATGCTGAAATTTATACAGCGGTTTTTCCAACCGGAGGTTCCATCAACATTACAGTTAACTGGGGTGATAATTACATGTCAAGCGTTTGCTACACTGTGATCAACCAGGAAGCTGATGAAGATGGAGAAGATGCACACGCTACCGGGCAGGCAGCACCCTCCGTTAATATATTAACTACCCGGGAACATAGCATATTGTTTTGCGTAAGTGCTGATTTCAGTGCCAAAGATGGTGCCACGCGGCAATATAGGAATACACCTACAGAAGGCTTATACAACTATGATGTAGGTCGTGGCACCCAATATCATTACTATAAGCTGGCGCCAAACGTTACCACTTATACCGTAGGTCTTACTGATCCAAATGATATGGAAGCTGGTACTGCAGTATTTGAAGTAAGAAGCCGATAGCATTACCATTTGTGAAAACATCACATCAATCTTTCCGCATGAAACCAAATTTTAGAAATATTCTCCTGCTGCCATTAGTAATGTGTGCGCTAGTCAGCCGCGGCCAGCTGACTGTGAATGTGCTGATACCACCTTCCGGTTTAATGGACAAGCAGCAGCTTTGGAATATTATCCTGACTAATACGGAGCAATCTCCTTTATCTGTTCAGGTGCAGGCCAGCTTTTCAGATCTGAACACTGGTCAGCCTGTATTCACCGCATCAGCAGGCCCTATCATAGTAGGTATGGGAACAAAACAGCTTTCCGCCACTACGGTTGGGCAGGTTCAATACAATTCATTAAATGCGAACTACCGTATTGACCCAGGTCCAACCGGGTTATTGCCAGTAGGAAGTTTCAGTGTTTGCTACAATTTCCTCATTGATAAATACAATAAGGTAGTACAGGAATGCCAGCCCGTAACAATATCCCCATTAGGCCCATTGTTACTCAATCAGCCTGCCAATGGTTCCACATTGCAGGAATATCATCCACTATTCAGCTGGTTACCACCTACTCCTGTTCAATCATTAACCAGTTTGAAGTATGATCTGAAACTGGTGGAAGTACTGGCTAATCAGAGTGGTGCAGATGCCATACAGGATAATATTCCGCTAATGGTGATCCGCAATCTTTCAGTTGCCAATTACCTCCATGCACCTAATGCGCCACAATTAGTTCCAGAAAAGCAATACGCATGGCAGGTAATAGCTACCAGTAATTTATCTGAAATAGCAAAGAGTGAAATATGGTTATTCTCCACACGTCAGGAATCATCGGCATCTACATTAAAAGAAGCAAGCCCGGTTTTTATCAAATTAACCAAAGGAAGTTCAGTGGGAGGATTTGCAGTGTTTAAAGGCAATCTCCGCTTTGATTATTTCAACGAAACAAGGGACACTACCTGGAATATTAATGTGGTTGACATAACCGGTCTTCAGCATAATGGTTTTGCCCTTTCACTTGACAGCGTAAGGGTTAACCGTGGACAGAACCTGGTTGATTATCCGGCGGGTGAAGACAGAAGATTTATACATGGTCATCAATACCTGTTGCAGGTATTTAATTCAGCAAGTGAAGTTTGGCAGCTGCGGTTCGAATATAGAAAACAAGATTAATAGACAAGCCACCTATAAAAAGGATTGAATGATACTGAAATCCATTTCAAGTCACAGACGTACAACGGCGTTCCTGCTGTTTATGGTCTTTTATTTTGAATCAATCTCGCCATTGATGGCAATGGGTAATAAGCCTGTTGATCCTTATTCTTTTAATTCCTTTAGCGGAGGAAAATTGGATCATAGGAGTATTATCATCGACAATGGAAATAATTTTTCTGAAAAGAATATTGATGCTAAAAAGCAATCCGTCAATCTTTTCGAGCCATCCACTATTTCAGAAAATAATTTCAAGATAGAAAAGAAAGAATTCATTGATGGCCCAGGACAGCCGGAAATGAAAAGTTTTCAGAGTGTGAACGGTAATAATATGGTAGACCTGTTCACTGGTGACTTTTCATATAGCATACCCCTGCTGGATGTGGGTGGTTATCCAATCAGCATACATTACGGTAGCGGTATTACAATGGACCAGGAAGCGAGCTGGGTAGGACTGGGATGGAATATCAACCCTGGTACGATCAGCAGAAGCATGAGAGGATTACCAGATGATTTTGATGGCGTGAATGACAGTTTGAAAAAGGTGCAGCATATAAAAGACAATAAAACAACAGGTGTTACTATCGAGCCCAGCCTGGAAATATTTGGAGGGCCCATTAACGTTTCAGCCCGATTGGGGGTTTTCTATAATACTTATAATGGATACGGCCTGGAGACAGGAGTAGGAATTGGAGGAACGGCCACTTCAGCTTTTGGGTCATTAACGGGTAATCTATCCATCAGTAATAATTCACAGGAAGGTATACGGATAAGCCCTTCCCTCAGTGCAAGTTTCGGCAGGCATGAGAAAGAAGATGATGTACAAGGTACGCTGGGTATTTCAACCGGTTATTCAAGTCGTGGAGGTATTACTGAACTTCAAATCAATGGAGGAGTACAATCCTCCAATCAGGATTACAGAACACTATTTACAAATCCGGGAGCAAACTACCCTTTAGCTTCCATTTCTTTTGCCAGAAGAGCCTATACGCCTTCTATTACAATGCCCATAACCAACACGGCCTATTCCTTCACAGGAAAAATTGGAGGAGAATTGTGGGGCGTGGATCCTTCGGCAGCATTTACAGGATATGTAAATAAACAGTCTATAGCACCAGAAGATATAACTCAGAAAATGCCAGCTGCCGGATATTTGTATTCCTTTAACGCCAATGGCCGTGAAAATGTTATTCTGGATTATAACCGCCAGAACGAGCAGGAATATAACTACAAAACTACACCCGCTATTGCCATTCCACAATACACTTATGACGCCTTCAGTATTTCCGGTGAAGGAACAGGTGGCAGTTTCCGGCCATACAGAGGTGATGTAGGTTATGTATTTGATCATGCAATCAATACACGAAGCAGCAGCACTAATGGATCAATTGATGTGGGGTTGGGCTCAATAGCGCATACGGGTCTTGAAATAACCAATATTGAAACATCCAATGCCAATCATCGGTGGACGAGCAACAATGCCATGGAGCCAAAACTGCGGTTTCAATCTTCAGATACTACTTATGAAGCTTTTTATTTCAGGAATCCTGGTGAGAAAACAACCAATGCAAAAAGTTATTACCGTGCTATAGGAGATGATTCTCTTATCCGGATAAAACTGTCAGGCGGTGGTGAAAATGCAAGGGCAGAAAATGTTTTGGTAAAATACGATGATGAAGGAAAGCCGAATGCAGAATTACCGGTTACTGAAACTCTCGTTAAGAAACAGCGGGATAAACGCACACAGACTATTACTTATTTAACTGCTGCCGATGCTTCTGTGCTGGGTTTGGATAAGCAGATCAGGATCATTGAAGAAAATTTTATTCCGGTTGGAAATTGCCCGGATAGTAGCAATATTAAGGAAGTGCCGAGGGTGGATGACATGCACAAGAAGAATCATCTGTCTGAAATTGATGTATTGAATAGTGATGGCAGGAGATATGTTTACGGCATTCCTATTTATAATGCCTTGCAGAAGGACGTTACATTTTCAGTTGATACTATTCATAATGACACACTTTTCACGAGAGGTCTGACAAAATATCAACCCGGAGATAACACGCCAGGAAATCAGCGAGGAAAGGATGGGTATTATTCCAGTGAGGAAATGCCTGGTTATGCGCACAATTTTTTATTGACCGGTATTTTATCACCAGATTATAATGATTTAACTGGTAATGGAATTTCAGAAGATGACCCGGGTGATGCGGTGAAGTTCAATTATAGTAGGGTTTATGGGGCTGATAAGGGGTATTATCAGTGGCGAATCCCCTTTGATTCCATGAAGGCTAATTACAACGAAGGGTTTAAAAGTTATATACGGGATGATAAAGCAAGTTACCTCTACGGTAAAAAGGAAATGTGGTATTTGAACTCCGTAGAATCAAAGACCATGATCGCTGTATTCAATATCAGCACCAGCAGAAAGGATGCCTGGTCTTCAGCGGGTGAAAATGGAGGAGCTGATAAGACTAAGACTTCAAGGCGCCTGGAAAGAATTGATCTGTATGTAAAAGCAGACCTTGTAAAAAATGGAATAGTTAAGGCGAACCCTGTTAAATCCGTTCATTTTGAATATACCCATGAGCTATGTATGGGTAGTTTGCCCACCGGCGATTCAGGTAAGCTCACTTTAAAGAGTATCTATTTTACGTATAACAAGAATAAAAAGGGAAAATTGAATCCCTATGTATTCACTTATCATTCTGAGAATCCCCATTATAACCCAAGGCAGACAGACCGCTGGGGATCTTATAAAAATCCGGCCAGCAATCCTGATGCAATGAGCAATGTGGATTTTCCCTATTCTACAGCAAAAAAAGATTCAGCGGATAAATACGCGGGTGCCTGGAACCTTACAGGAATAAGGCTGCCATCAGGCGGCAACATGGCGATCAGTTACGAAGCTGATGATTATGCCTATGTGCAGGATAAAAGAGCTACTCGCATGTTCACTATTGCCGGAATCAATGGCATAAATGACAGTGATCTTTATAACCGTTCAACTGGTGTGGATTATTACAGGATATATATTCAAACCCAGGATGAAATACATACCAGGGAAGATATTAAGCGCGGGTATATGGACATAGGTGATGTGTTGTATTTCAAGTTTGCGGTGAAGATGCCAAAGGATGATCTGGGAATGGGCTATGATATGGTGCCGGGTTATGCCACTGTTAAAAATTATGGAAGGAGTGACAATAATCACTTCTGGATTGAAGTAGCTGGTGTAGATGGTGCCAGTCCGTTTACAAGGGCAGCCTTGCAATACCTGCGATTAAACCTGTCAGGAAAAGCTTTTCCTCACTCGGAAGGTATTAACGATGTTGGCCTGCAGGAACTTATTAAAATGCTGGCTACCAACTTTACTGAATTTAAGAAATTGATGGATGGATTTGACGGAGCAGCCAGGAAAAGCAAGGAATGCAATAGAATAGATCTTGCACGCTCTTTTGTTCGTTTAAGTTGTCCTGATTATAAGAAAATTGGGGGTGGTTACAGGGTCAAGAGAGTGGAGGTATATGATAACTGGAAGAATATGACTACGCAAAAGGAATCAGTGTATGGACAAACCTATTCCTATACCACAACCGAAAAAGTAGATGGGAGAGATGTTGAGATCAGTAGTGGTGTGGCCACTTATGAGCCTGCCATTGGAGGAGAGGAGAACCCCTTCAGGCAGCCGGTCAGTTATGTAGAACAGTCAGCGCCAATGGCCCCGGTTAATTATATGTTCAGTGAAGAGCCACTGGCTGAGTCTTATTTCCCTGCGGCCATGGTTGGATACAGCAAGGTAAGAGTGCGCACCATTAATGCAAAAGCCAGATCAGCAAATGGATGGGAGGAAACAGAATTCTTTACCAGCAGGGATTATCCGACACTGGTTGAGCATACTTTACTGGAACCGGGGGTTTCAAAGATGAAATATGAAACAACTTCCAATATTCTTCGTCTGAACCACAAACATTATGTAACGCTTAGCCAGGGATTTAAAGTGGAGTTGAATGATATGAATGGGAAGATGAAAGCCCAATCATCCTATGCAGAAACTGATTCCGTGCATCCTATAGCCTATTCGCTCAATTTTTATAAGACAGATAATGATAAGGACCAAAAGAAGCATTTGAACAATACAGTCTGGGCCATAGATTCGGTGAGCGGTCACATTGATACGCTGGCAACAATCGGAAAGGATATAGAAGTGATGGCTGACTTGCGGGAACAGCGTTCTGTGGCCAATACACGCGGGTTCTCACCCAATATTGATATCATTCCATTCTGGTTTCCACCTTTCATACCGATTCCCTCCAAAGTCAATCTTCCTCAAAAGGAGGATACAAGATTCCGGTCTGCAGCTATGGTCAAGATTGTGCAGCGCTACGGGATACTTGATAGTGTGGTGGTAATGGATAAGGGGAGTGTGGTATCAACTAAAAATATATTGTACGATGCAGAGACGGGTAATGTGGTGTTGTCAAGGACTAATAATGAGTTCAATGACCCGGTATACAATTTCAATTATCCGGCATATTGGGCCTATAGTGGAATGGATCTGGCGTATAAGAATATTAATGCTGTTTTTTCGAAGAAGGGTGTGACTGGAGGTTACCAGCTCAATAAGGGCATATTATATAAGGAAGCCAGCAAAGAGCCATTCCCTGTAAACCAGTTTTTTGAAAGTGGGGATGAAGTGTATGTGTACAGTGCAACTAAAGCTGAGATCGGTGATAATTGTAATACGCTTTCCACGCTTCCAGGACAAACATGGAAGGGCAAGCTTTGGGTGATGGAGGCTTCCAGGACCTTGCAGAAAGATACCGGACTTTATTTTATTGATAGCCTTGGTAGAGTGGCGCCGAATATAGTGATCAGCAAGATGATGATTATCCGGTCAGGTAAGAGAAATATGCCGGATGTAAGCGCGGGAAATGTGGTGATGCTGGCAAATCCGTTGAAGAAAGTGAGTGATCAGTACAGGGTGGTGATTGATAGTGCAACAAAGGTGATCAATTCATCGGCTTCTACGTTTAAGGATTTGTGGAGAGTGGATAATACGATGTATCAGCAGGATAGCTGCTATAGCTTTTCCTACGAAGGAACTGATACCCTGCATCCTGTAAATATATTTGGCAATACTTCAGTATTATTTCGCCAAAGGCTTAGATATGATGACGGAGATTTCAAAGAATCTTATACGACCCCAAATAAGGCAGACAGAAATTTTGTGACCAGTTCAAATGTAGCGGGCATCCATAATCAACAATATTATAGATATAGTATCAAGTCTGTGATGAAATTTGATTTGGCATCAAAGTTTGGTACTACAGATTCAATAATCAGCTCGGTTTTACAGTTAAATCCAAGTGCTCCCACAACGGCGTGGCTTGATGTAGCTGGAAGTCCAAGTCCACCATCCTTCGAGGATTATGTTAATGCACATTTTCAAAATGGGGAGTTAAGCCAGAGAGATAATGCTAGTGAAATATACCAGGTTACTGTGCCTTGGGACCTAAGTACTGCATTTGATCTTGTTAGTGTTAGTAGCGGCCATGTGGGGCTGGACTCCGCTGGAAATGGAAGCTGTGTAGGTAGAAGTCCGAATGTTACAACTTTTGTGCGTGATCTGGTGAAAAATCCGTCCAATAACTACGGATTTCAAATTGTATTGTCTGATCTTGATGGTGATGTAGGTGATCCGAATAATTATGAACGGATTATGTCCTATTGTACGCAAGACTTTATCCCACATGTGGGAGCTTCTCCTTCTGGCGAATGTGTAGCTTGTAATACATCCTATCTATCCGTCCATTATATTACTCAGAAAGATACCTGCGTCAAAGTCTGCCGTAAAAGCATCGTTGATTCAGCTTCCAATCCATACCGTTGGGGAGTACTTGGGAACTGGCGGATGGAAAGAGCGTATACCTACTATAATTCCCGCCAGGAAGATGATGCAACAACCAAGGTAACTAATATCAGAGCAGAGGGAACATTGAAAAACTTCGTGCCTTACTGGTCATTTGCCAATACAGGTATTACCGGCTCAACAGATACCACCAAATGGGTTTGGAACAGCGCTATCTCCCTATTCCAGAAAAGAGGATTTGAAGTAGAAAATTATGATGCATTGGGAAGATACAATGCCGGACTTTATGGATATAACCAGACAGTTCCTGTTGCCGTTGCACAGAATGCCCGCTATCAGGAGATCCTGTTTGATGGGTTTGAAGATTATGGATTTAAAACTGACACTTGCATTCAATGCAAACCTGCAAGAGAATTTGACTTCTTAAAAGGGAATTCTGGTGTGGATACAACGATGGAGCAAAGTCATACCGGTCTTTATAGCTTAAAAATAAATAGCGGATCGGATGGTTTACTGACAGTGCCTGTTACCTATGCTGACACGCTTTCAAAAGTATTTGCAGGAATTCATAAAGATACAATTCAGACAGGAATTGTATCTGGTACCGGAACAGGCTTAACAGGTAAATACACAATGGGGCATGATAACGGGTCAGCCTGTGTGCCTACAGGGCCACAGCATACCAGGTTAGATGCGAATGTATTTTTTGACTGGGCCGATGCACCGCCTTACCTGTCCGGCGATTGTGACGGTTCCTATAAAGTTGAGTGGACGGGCACTATTCAACCGCGGTTTTCTGACTGGTATACCTTTTATTTCCAGTACAATGGAACAGCAACTATAGTACTTGATGATACAATCGTATTGCATGATAATGCGGTTTTCCAATCAGACGAGATTGAAACTGACTCCATTTTCTTGCATGCAGGCTCCCTGCATTCCATTTCCATCAACTATACCAAAATGGAGGCAGGTGTTGGACTGGCACGATTCAGTTGGTCCAGTGCCGTTAGCCAGTTTAAAGAATTTGTTCCAACCTCCTTACTTTATCCTGTAGCCCCTGGATTAGCGGATACTACCGGATCTGCATCTAACCTCGGGCAATATATATGTCGAACAGCGGCTACAGTAAGAGATTCTGCCATACTCAAAAAATCATTCTCGCCCATTACTAATAAACAATTAACAGTTAGCGCCTGGGTCCGCCTGAATGTGGAAGATTGCTATACAACTCCCACACCTCAGAAAGCCATAAAAGTTGATTTCGGTTCAGGTGACACTACCTGGTTGCAGAAAACAGGTCTTCGTATTGAAGGTTGGCAGCGGTATGAAGCAACCGTTTCAGTTCCATCCGGCGCCACTGGAATGTTATTACACCTGAAACCTTTATCAGGTGATAGCATTTTTGTAGATGATATCCGCGTACAGCCTTTCAATAGCAGTATGAAATCCTATGTATACAATCCCACCAATATGCGGTTGATGGCGGACCTGGATGAGAACAATTATGCCACCTTCTATGAGTATGATGATGATGGAACCCTGATAAGAGTGAAAAAAGAAACCGAGCGTGGAATTATGACCATTCAGGAAACAAGAAGCGCACTATTAAAAGACAATTAAAGATTATTAAAAAAGAAACTGTAAGAATCGATATGAAATATTTACTTATTATACTATTCGCGCTGGTGGTTGTTCCAAAGAATTCCTTTGGACAACCAGTGCCAAAGGGAACGGAAATACAGGAACTGGTTTGGGTATCTGAAGTATATGCCCATATTCCTAACCTGTGTTTCTCCATGAAATACACGTACGCAGACAGCCTTTATCCGGCCACCATATTGGATTCAACGTTATTGAACTGCAAACTCAGTAAAGGGAAATCGTTTTCTTCCAATAGTGAAGTAGAATACCTGCAGGGAAGAGAATTTAATATCTACGTGAATAAGGAAGACAGTTTTGTTATGGTGTCACCCGCCCTGGATTATAAAAGCTTTTTTAAAGCGCCATTACTTGATTCCACATTCCGGAAAGGCCATGTGAAGGAAATGAGTACCTGGACTATCAACGATTCTACCCGTAAGTTCTGTGTAAACTTTCGCCCTGAATCTTATTATGTAAACTATACCATGGTTTATAATTCCAAAACGGGACTAGTAAAAAGCATCAGCTTTTGTACAAAAAACCCTTATGGAATGTATGGACTGGCAACTGATCATATTCTAAAAACTACCATGACAATGACAGGGTATTCTACTACGCCGGTTGAAGCAGTGTTGTTTAATGAGAACAGGTATGTGTACCGGTTAAATGGGCAGTTGTATTTGCAGTCCGCCTGGACAGGATATCATTTGCAGCAATAAGAAGAATAGAATAGATAAAAGCTAACAGCAATAACAAGACACATATTTATCATATGAACCTGTACTTTAAAAGATTTCTATTTCCTGGCCTGATCTGTCTGCTAGCTGCCTTGCAGGTAGCGGGGCAGCAGCAGCCTGTTAAAACTGCTACCTTACTGGGGGATTCAGTGAAAGCGGGAAAGACACTGCTTGTGCGGGATTCAATTCATTATGACTACAGTTCCAGTATTGCCAGTACGAAAAAGGTAGATAATATCCTGGCACTTTATATAAATGAGTTTGCCGGATATAAATTGCCGGATAGTTTCCGGGTAAAAGTTTGGTTGAATTTGACTTATTCAAATGCAGGTGGATCCGGAGCAATGACAGACTCCCTAACTATATTTTATAATAAGAACAAACCGTACAGCAGCAAGGATATAAATTATTATCATGATTATTATTCGCTGGAAGCGGAGATTGATTCAGTAGATATTATCTGGGCAACGGATACGGCATCTGTAAGAAGAGTTCTGGTGTTTGAAAACATGCTTTCTGTTAACCGGAATTTCATCACTTCATGTACAGTGGTTGGCTCTGTTGCAGGCGATACTACAGGGATGGCCAGGAAAGGCGAGTACAGGGTTACCTGGGCTGCACAGCAGTTTATACCAGCTTATGATCTTGAGTGGACTTTTATTGATAGCGCAGCACTTGACAATTATATTGTAGGTGGCTCTCCTGATCCAACGCTAATTTTCAAAAATAATTCTACGAGGGTGATCATAGCAGGTAATGAGTACAGGATACCTATGTTATATGATGGTCATGGCAAGTTATTCTTCAGGGTAAGAACAGTACAATACTCTCCAGCTGGAGAAGCGATATTCGGCAACTGGTCTACTGGCACATCCAACCTGGGGATCTTTGAATTCATGGGTCATGAGCGTAAGCTCAACTGGCAGGCTACTACCAGTTTTGCAGAAGAAGGCAAACGAAAATCTGTAGTACAGTACTTTGATGGAAGTTTAAAAGGAAGACAAACTGTAACAAAGGATAATTTTACGGGCATATCAATTGTAGCTGAGACTCTGTATGATAAACAGGGACGACCAGCAATCCAGGTGTTACCCGCCCCCAGTCTTGATTCCCTGATATCCTTTAAACCGCTGTTTAATGTAAACAGGATCAATTCCGGGGAGTATGATAAATCGTTCTATGATACCCTGGTCCATGAAAATGAATATTGTTGTAGCCCGGCAGTTGGTATGGATAACACAAGTGGCGCTTCCCGGTATTATTCAACCTCAAATCCTGAATCCAGTCTTTCATTCAACCAGTTTATTCCAGATGCTAATAAATTACCGTTTGCAGAAACCCGGTATACAAGAGATAATACAGGCCGGATAGACCGTCAGGGTGGCGTGGGAGATAGTATGCAGATCGGATCTGGCCATGAAACTCGTTATTTCTATGGATCGGCAACGCAGCAGGAACTGGATGCATTGTTTGGCACAGAAGCAGGCGAAGCATCGCACTATGAAAAGAACATGGTACAGGATGCTAATGGGCAATTTAGTGTATCCTATGTAGATATGCATGGAAGAACAGTAGCAACAGCACTGGCAGGAAATGAGCCATCAAAACTGGACCGCCTTGCCAGCTATAATGCTGTGTTACAAACTGATCAGTTGCTTAGTCCTACCAATAATATTATTAAGGATAATACGATACAGTCAAACAGCTCAATACTTGTTTCCAAGCCAGATTCCTTCCGGTTTAATTATAAAATTGTGCCGGAAAGTCTAAGTCTTAAAGATTGTAAAGATTCTACTATCTGCTATGACTGTTTATATGACCTTACCATTATACTTACCAATGCTTGCGATAGTGTGGCAAAAGTGATCACCAGGCAGAATTTCAATCTATTTAAAATAGATGGAGTTACTCATAACCTGGATACAACCTGTGCAGCAGTAGCTGATAGTATTGTGGTGGATACCACCATATACCTGAAGGAAGGAAACTATGATATCACAAAAGTGCTTTCTTTGAGCAGGGATGCCATGCAGTATTACCGGGACAGTATTTTCCTTACTTATAATACATGTAACACATTTGCCAAATTACTTACTGAACAATTAGACAGTATACGGTCAAAGCTCAATTGTACGCCGGATACATTAGTTACCAATCTTGTTACAGCCTGGCGTGAACAGATGATGGCGGATCTGCGACCATTGACCGGTCAATATGGAGATACTGCATTGCCGGTGCGATGTTATTCCATATTTGAACTGGAAGGAGGAAATTACAGGTATCAGAATGTAAGGGGATATGTGGATGAGGAGGGGAATCCGGATAAGGTGAGCCATTTTAACGGAACTGTATTTGAACAGAAAGAACCTTGGGAACTGTCACCTGAAGAATTTATAGCCAATTATAAAGACAGCTGGGGACTAGCCTTATTAGAAAAACACCCGGAATATGATCTGCTGTTACAATATGAAAATTTTACCAGGGCCTATAACTGGGAAGCGGATTTTAGTAAAACAGAGACGTATGGCGAAGCGCTTTCGAAAGGCTATCTAAATCCTACAGGCAGCACAAGTTCACCTGCCAATAGATTCACGGTAAGTGGAAGGACTGACTCACTGTTAGCTGATCTCTCTCTTCATTATTTCTCCACGCTTGCTGCTGCAAAAACTACCATTGATGCAGCGATGACAAATTTCCAGCAGTATAATGCTGGAGGGGATTATCTCAATTTGTGGGGATTTGCAACCGGAGGAGTGAAATGTAATACGGTTACGGAAGGATGTCTTGCACATTGGAATAACAACAGTTATTCATTCAATGCAGATTCACTCTGTGAGGCAGATCTGGATCAGGCATGGCGAATATTCCGCTCGCAGTATTTACGAATAAGAGAAGACTGGATAGATAGTTTTGCCAGAGTGCAGTCGGGCATCCTGGTTTTCCCCTATGATTCCTGCATGGCTGTATTTCCGAATCGCAATATTTCCACAACCATGCAAAATGGTGTTTATGCAGGATATGCTGGAACCGCTGCAGATACAAGCAAAGGGCGTACTAATGCAGAATTATTTTACGAGGATAATTGCAAGGCGTATGTTAAGATGTGGTGGCAGCAGTTAGCCCCCTGTGATTATACATCGGCAGATTCAGCCATTATCATTCCCCGGTTAATACAGGTTTGTAAAGAAGGATCTGATGCAAACCATCCATTTGGCTCCAGTACTGTAAAGCCGGGCAGCACAAATGCGTATAATAGTTTTGAGCAGGTTATAGCGACATATAATGACTCAGCTTATCACGGAATAAACAAGCTGACATGTAATGCGTACCTGATTTCCCGTCCTCAGCGGTATGACCAGCCAGGTATGATCGTAAACCTGCCCGTGATCAGCGTTCCTGACAGTTGCACCTGTTCCAAAATCAATGACCTGTATTTCCAGTTTATACCCGATTCATCAATATATCACACGTTCAGTAATTATTTACAACAGGTACACGGTTCAACCATATCGCAAGGCGCATTGGATACATTACGCAATATGTGTGGAGGGGATACAGCCTGCAGATATTTAAAGAATCCGATTCTTTTACCACCAGCGCTGCAATGTAACGGTGGCAGCACCTGTGCTGATTGTAACACGATCCGGACATTGTATGATACATTCACCCATAAATATTTTCTAACTCCGGTTCTGGCAGATGATGACAGTGTACAATTAATCAATACCCTGTTTGCCAACTACATGAACCAGCATCTGGGCTTCAGCAAACAGGCCTGGGAGTACCTGGTGTTTATGAGTAGCTGTCCACCTGCAGATTCTATCACCTGCGATTCTACATTATGGATAGTATTTAATCCTGGAACCAATTTCGCTATCAATGCAGACCTCTATGCCAATGCTGTTAATAATATACCACCGTTCAGCCAGTTCTTTAGTGGAGGTTATTTTAATTCACCCACTACAGCGCAGGCAACCCATTATGTGTTGGTGAACAAAAAGGATAGCATACCTGCAAGTACAACCACGCTGATCATGCAATGGAGGGTGAAGCCGGGATCAGATTCAAAGATGGCAGATCCATTTATAAGGAGAGGTGCATATGTAACTTATGTAGGAGCATCGTGGATCAGGGACCCTGAAGATACCACATGGTGGATCGGGTCTACCACCTTACCTGGTAAGGATGGCAATATGTTAAAAGGCATTGGGCTTACCAGTAACAGTCATGGTTTGAAAGCAGACTGGGTAAAGGTCATCAATCCTTCAAACGGTCAGCTACTGTATTCTCACAACTTTACATCAGCAGGAAGTTGTACTTCGCAGGGGCCGTTCCTGTGCGGACAGTTACCTGCAGACAGTGCCATTCAATTAAAGATGAGTGAGTGTACAGACAGTACGCTGTTTGCCACTCAGAATGCCACGCAGTTATTTAAACTATTCAGGCAAAAGATCAAAGGTAATTTTGAGCGCGCCTATAACAGGAAGTGCATGGATGCCGGTAAGCTGGAAAGCTTTACGGTAACGCACCCACTGGCAGAGTATCATTATACGCTTTATTATTATGACCAGGCAGGGAATCTTGTAAAGACAGTACCACCTGAAGGAGTGTGGGTGGCAAGAAGAACAACCTGGCTGGACAGTGTAACTGCTGCAAGAGCTGGAAATGCTTTGCTGCCAGCAAAACACAATGATTCACTGAGCACCACTTACCGGTATAATAGCCTGAACCAGGTGATCAGTCAGCATAGCCCTGATGGTGGACTCTCCAAATTCTGGTATGACCGCCTGGGAAGGCTTGCTATTAGCCAGAATGCAAAACAGAAGATTGATACTAATTACAGTTACACGCTTTATGATACGCTGGGGAGGATAACTGAAGTAGGGCAGAAAAAGCAGACCACGCAGATGACAGACGCGATCAGTCGAAGCACATCAAGTCTCAAAACCTGGCTTGGCTATACATATGCATTTGAAGGAGGTGGTACAGTAATAGCAGAGCAGGTAACAAAAACATTCTATGATAACAGGGATGATGAGGTGGGAGCACTACCTCCTGGACTTACAGTCAATACAGCGTTTCAGAAGGCTTATACACTCAGGAACCGTGTAAGTTCCACAAGATTTTATGATAAGTTACCTATATTAGGTGGCAACATCGGATACGGGCTGTATAACAGCAGCAGTATCTACAGTTACGATATCCATGGCAATGTAGATACGCTTCTGCATGACTACCAGTCCGGATTAATGGCCCAGCCATCAGTAAATATTGACCGGTTTAAGGTGATAGCTTACCAGTATGACCTGATCAGTGGCAAGGTGAACCAGGTGCATTACCAGCCGGGTATGACAGATCAGCTGTATCACCGCTATGAATATGATGCAGAGAACCGGTTAACGGATGTATATATAACAGACCGGAAGGAACTCATTGGTATACCGGTATTGGAAGAGCATGACGCCCGGTACAGTTATTACAAACATGGTCCGCTGGCAAGAACAGTGCTGGGTCAGCAGATGGTACAGGGTATAGATTATGCATATACTTTGCAGGGGTGGCTGAAAGGGGTGAACAGTGATACATTAACAGATGGTGATGCCACGGCATCAGCGATAGATGCCTACCGGTTCTCCCTGAACTATTTTAACGGGGATTATAATGCCATTGGCAGTTCAGTAAAGAGTATCGTGTTTGCAGGGCACTCGGCGCATCTGCCAGATGGTGATTATCGTCCGCTGTTCAATGGAAATATCTCATCCATGGTAGTGGGGATACCAAAACTGGGAGAGACCAGACTCTATAACTACGGATATGACCAGTTGAACAGGCTGACAAAGATGGATGCCTGGACAGGGTATAATACAGCAACACATAGCTGGGGAACACTGGATAATCATGACGGAGCCTATAAAGAACGGATAGCCTATGATGGCAATGGTAATATCCTTAAATACTTAAGAAATGGATACCAGGGCAAAGAGAGTATGGATAGCCTCAGTTATAAGTACAACAGAGATGTGGCAGGTAACTTAAAGAACAACAAACTGCGGCATATCAGGGATGCGGTATCAGACGGGCAATACACCGAGGATATCGATAGCCAGGCAGATGATAATTACAGCTATGACAAAATTGGTAACCTGATAAAAGACACGAAGGACAGTATAGATAATATCACGTGGACGGTATATGGAAAGATAAAGAAGATTGAAAAGACAAATGGTACAGATATAGTTTATACATATGATCCAGGCGGCAACCGGATCAGCAAATCTGTAATAAATGGCACTGATACTACTATCACCTGGTATGTAAGAGATGCGCAAGGCCA
>Ga0170475_130249587_pt1 | contig 17867 bp, 22 predicted proteins | sample Soicark_Litter_5_FD_111474 | JGI IMG/M metagenome (GOLD analysis project Ga0170475, IMG submission 111474) | Avena fatua rhizosphere microbial communities from Hopland, California, USA. Combined Assembly of 48 SPs
CATATTTTGCATGGACTTTAATGAGACCCCACACCCTAAGGAGATCAGATGTCAACAGAAGGCACGATTGCCGGAATTGTTGTCGGAGTTGCTACAGGATGTGTGACAGCCGTAATTGCCACCAAAGCAGCGCGCGCCGCCCAGAAAATCTCTGATGAAGAGATGATGGAAGACGCCCGCCGCGAAGGTTACAATGAAGGTTGGCACGCAGCCAACAGCAGCCCCGTCAACATTCGCCAGCAGTTCGTCCGGATGTTCCCTGACGAGACCCAGGAGGAGACTGGAGGAAACGGACGCAGGCGTCCGAAACAAGCCTGAAGCCGCTAGGCGCCCCTAACAAGGCGCCACGGTTTTGCTTTTTCGAGGGAGGTGTCGAATGAAAGAGTTATATCCTCATCAGCAGGATGCCGTCAACAAACTGCGCAACGGTTGCATCCTCTGGGGAGGAGTAGGGACTGGGAAGTCTCTTACAGCTGCGGCGTACTATATTCAGAAGGAGGCATCTCGGAATGTTGTGGTCATCACTACTGCGAAGAAGAGAGACAGCCTGGACTGGGAGAAGGAATTTGCGACGTTTGGAGTTGGAAAGGAGGTTGGCGGAACAGTTGCCGGATTACTTACTGTTGATTCCTGGCACAACATCCATAAGTATTACGATGTTGAGGAAGCCTTCTTCATCTTCGACGAACAGCGTCTCGTCGGGTCCGGAACGTGGGCTAAAGATTTCCTACACATCGCCTCCCGAAACCACTGGATCCTTCTTAGCGCGACTCCGGGCGATAACTGGCTGGATTACATCCCTGTGTTCATCGCCAACGGGTTCTACAAGAACCGAACGGAGTTCAAGCGAGAGCACGTCATCTACAGTCCATATTCTCGATTCCCGAAAGTGGATCGATACGCCTCGGTGAACAGGCTGGTGAAGCACCGGAACGACATCCTTGTGGAGATGCCATATTTGCGCCACACCGTTCGTTACAACAACACGATCCCGGTTGAGTACGACATCGACCTCTACAACAAGGTGGTTAAGCGCAAGTGGAACGTGTACAAGAACAAGCCTCTAAGGGACGTATCGGAACTGTTCATTGTAATGAGAAAGGTTGTGAACTCTCATTCGTCACGACTAGACGCGGTACGAACATTGTTAACGCGCCACCCGAAACTTATTGTGTTCTACAACTTCGACTACGAGCTCGAGGCGCTGAAGACGCTCCAGAATGTCGTCATCCATGAGTATAACGGGCATAAGCATCAAGAAGTACCAAAGCTCGTAAATTCGTGGTTATATCTCGTCCAGTACGCAGCCGGAGCGGAGGGCTGGAACTGTACGGACACTGATGCCATGGCTTTTTACTCGCTTCCATATTCGTACAAACTATGGCATCAGGCGCACGGTAGGATCGATCGTCTCAATACGCCATATTTGGAGCTCCACTATTACACGCTGATGTCAAATTCTAGAGCGGATCTGGCAGTGGCATCTGCGTTGGCGAACAAGAGGTCGTTTCAGGAGAGTGCGGCCGCGAAAAAGTGGTTTTAAAAATGGCAGATTTGGCGTGGAACAGACGTACACCAATTAGGGCAATGTAGGACACGTTTAAGGACGATCTGCCAAATCCTTGACCAAAACACAACCCTTCGCGGGAAAACGATAGATGATATGTATACATATCAAGTATGGCTTTCTATAAATAGTTTTCTCAAAAATTTTTGACATTTGGCAGCCACCCCATCTCACGAGAGAAGCCAATGGAAAACTGGGTAAGCATCCCCCCCTTCCCAGGGTACAGCGTAAGTGATCACGGATACGTCCGTAACGATGAGACGTCTCGTGTCCTATCTCGTCTCGTCAACAATAGAGGAGCAGTGTACGTCGGTTTGGTGAAGGACGGCGAACAGTACAACAGGACTGTCGCTCGTCTAGTAGCCGATGCCTTCCTGCCCAAGCCCTCTTTCAAGACTTTCGACACACCGATTAATCTGGACGGTGACCGGACCCACCTCGAGGTTACCAACCTTGTGTTGAGGCCTCGATGGTTCGCGGTGAAGTACCGGCAACAGTTCAAGGTTCAGTGGTCGGAAGACAATCCTGTCGTGGATATTGAGTCTGGCGTTAAGTACACTAACTCGATGCACGCAGCAACCTCGTGCGGCTTACTCGCACTTAACGTTTTCGAGTGGGCGATGATGTACGACTACTACATGCTCAAAAAGGTTGAGGGCGTGTGGCCCACGAATCAGCGTTTTCGCTTCGTACATATCATGCCGCGTCAATTACGCGGATTATAATAGAGGGAGATGGAATGTGCCTCGAACACGTTCTTATATTTTCGACTAAGGAGCGATCGTGTTAGAAAGTGTATACCAAGCTCGCGTGATCCAACGTCTTCACGACACATTCCCCGGCTGCTTCGTACTTAAGAATGACTCGTCATATCTTCAAGGTGTTCCCGACTTGTCGTTCTTCTACGGACCGCGGTGGGCGATACTCGAAGTCAAGACTTCGGCCACTGCACCAGAGCGACCCAATCAACGATATTACGTAGAAGTGTTGAATGAGATGTCGTTCGCAGCCTTCATCTACCCCGAGATTGAGGAAGAAGTATTTCATGAACTTCAACAGGCATTTAACCCTCAAGGGTAGCCACGCATTTCTCAGCGCTAGTAACTATCACTGGGTGAACTACGACGAGGACAAGCTCGACAAGGCGTTCCAAGCGTCTTTGGCTGCCCAGCGAGGAACTGACCTTCATGCGTTGGCTCACGAACTTATTCGTCTCGGGGTCAGGCTTCCAACTCGTCGCACCACCTTGAATCTCTACGTCAATGACGCAATCGGTTTTCGGATGACTCCCGAACAAATCTTGTTCTATTCGGCGAACTGCTACGGGACAGCCGACACCATCGCGTTCACACGTGGAACTCTTCGGATCCATGATCTTAAGACAGGAGCAATCGAAGCATCGGTCACCCAGCTGGAGATCTATGCTGCGCTATTCTGTCTCGAGTATCGTGTGAAGCCGTTCGAGATCAAGACCGAACTGGCAATCTATCAGTCGGATGAAGTGAGGCAGTACACCGCCGATCCTGACAAGATCGTTCATATCATGGATCGGATCGTGACCTTCGATCGTCGAATCAACCAGATGCGAATGGAGGCAATGTAGTGACAGTAATCATCGAAGAAGACGACTATCTCGCTCACTATGGAATCCTTCGGCGCTCTGGTCGTTACCCATGGGGATCTGGTGGAGAATCTAGTTCTACAACCAGAAATCGTGATTTCCTCGGGTACGTCGATCATCTGAAGAAGCAGGGCGTATCTGACGTCGATATTGCTCGAGGACTGGGGACAACTACAACTCAGCTTCGCGCAGCAAAGTCGATCGCCAAGGCGCAACAGAAGCAAGCCGATATTGCTCGAGCCCAACGTTTGAAGAACGAAGGTAACTCGAACAGTGCTATCGGTCGCGAGATGGGAATCAACGAATCGTCTGTTCGTGCTCTTCTTGCCCCTGGGCAGAAGGACAAGGCGGATGTTCTCGATTCCACTGTGGCTGCGTTGAAAGAGCAGGTTGCTGAAAAGAAGTTCGTTGACGTTGGTGTTGGGACCGAGTTGCACCTGAGTGTGCAACAAAGAATGAACATCAGCGATACCAAGCTTCGTACTGCAGTTGCTGCTCTCGAAGAAGAGGGATATTCTGTTCACACGGTCAAGATCACGCAGCTTGGGACTGGAAAGCAGACCAACGTGAAGGTGTTGTCTGCACCAGGAACAACCTTCGGCGATGTGGTCCGCAACCGATACAACATCAAGCCGGTAACCACGGTCTCTGATGATGGTGGTCGATCATATTTCGGTATTCAGAAGCCTGTCTCTGTGAAGTCAAGCCGCGTTGCGGTGCGGTACGCAGATCAAGGTGGGAAGGATGCTGATGGCGTTATTTACGTTCGGCCTGGCGTAAAGGACCTGTCTCTTGGGTCTAACAGCTATGCTCAGGTCCGAGTCATGATTGACGGAACTCATTACCTAAAGGGCATGGCAATGTACAAGGATGACCTGCCTGACGGTGTGGATCTGGAGTTCAACACCAGCAAGCACGATACTGGTCACAAACTCGACGCCATGAAGAAGATCACCGACGATCCCGACAATCCCTTCGGGGCGACCGTTCGTCAAATCACAACTCCTCCCGATCGTCATGGAAAAGTCAAAGTCACCTCGGCCATGAACCTCGTCAATGAAGAAGCTGACTGGGACAGGTGGTCGAAAACGTTATCCTCTCAGTTCTTGTCTAAGCAGAACCAAAGACTTGCTAAGCAACAACTAGAGATGATGCGTGACAGCAAGCAGCGTGAACTTGATGAGATCAATGCGTTGACCAACCCTGCTGTAAAGCGAAGGTTGCTTGAATCATTCGCAGATGATGCCGATTCAGCAGCTGTTCATCTCAAGGCAGCGCATCTTCCTCGTCAGAAGACTCACGTTATTCTTCCAGTCAAGTCGATGAAAGACAATGAGGTCTACGCGCCAAACTTCGAGAACGGGACGCAAGTAGTTCTTATTCGTCATCCGCATGCTGGCACCTTCGAGATTCCGTCTCTGAAGGTAAATAACCGAAACCCTGAAGCCAAGAGACTGTTGGGCAATGCGCCTAACGCTATTGGCATCAACGCTAAGGTAGCCAAGCATCTCTCTGGCGCAGACTTCGATGGCGATACAGTGATCGTGATACCTAACGATAGAGGCCACGTTAAAACGTCGCCTCCTCTGAAGGAACTCGAACACTTCGACCCCATGATGTACAAGCTTCCGAAAGACTCGCCTATCCCTAGGATTACGGGTCCTAAGAAGCAGACGGAAATGGGTGTTGTTTCGAACCTCATCACCGACATGACCATTCGTGGCGCAAGCAATTCTGAACTAGCTCGTGCAGTAAAGCATTCGATGGTTGTGATCGATTCAGAGAAACACGAGCTCAACTACAAGCAGTCCGAGAAAGACAATGGGATCAGGCAACTGCAGAAGAAGTACCAATCTGAGCCAGGAAGATCTGGCCTAGGAGCGGGAACTCTGATCTCAAGGGCTAGGTCAAGGAAAGACGTACCTGACAGAAGGCCTCGGCCTGCTGCTAAGGGCGGAGCAATTGACAAGGCTACAGGAAGGCTTGTCTTCGAGCCAACAGGAGCAACGAAAACAACAAGGGACGGCAAGGTTGTACCTGTAACTATTCGATCTACCAAGCTTGGCGAGACACATGACGCTCACACGTTAGTGTCCTCTACAGGTACGCCTATCGAGAAGATCTACGCAGATCACTCGAACAACCTGAAGGCCATGGCGAACCAGGCAAGGAAAGAACTAGTTTCTACTAAGCCTGCCACATATTCTCCTTCAGCAAGGGCCGCCTATTCGAATGAAGTTGCTTCCCTCAACGCCAAATTGAGACTTGCTTTGAAAAACGCACCCCTAGAAAGAAACGCCCAGGTCCTAGCAAACGCCATCATGCAGCAGAAGAAACAAGCAAATCCGAACATGGATGCTGCCGACATCAAGCGTAAGAATGCACAAGCTTTGGCCGAAGCTCGTCGTAGATTGGGTGCTGACAAGAGCCAGATCGAAATCACTGGCCCTGAATGGGCTGCCATACAGGCAGGTGCTATCAGTAACAACAAGTTGAAAGACATCCTGAACAACACAGATCTGAAGAAGATCAAAGAACTGGCTACACCAAGGTCTCAACTGACTATGACACCTGCGAAGCTACAGAGAGCTATGAGCATGCTGGCTTCTGGGTACACACAGGCAGACGTAGCAGCACAACTAGGTGTTGGCCTAACCACTCTCAAGGTAGCTCTTAAGGAGGGTTGAGTTGACTGTCCACATGCTTAGTACTATTGACAATCCTTACAATCCTTTCAAAGAGTTCGAAGAGTGGCTTTCGTTTGATGAAAGAATGGGCTATGAGACGACCGGCCTCCTCGCACGTCTAGTCAAGAGTTCTGATGACATCAGTGAAGCAGATCAAGAACTCGAAATCGAAAACACAATTGATGAGATTGTGAGACTGAACGTGCTTGGTATCTACATCAAAGTCGCTGAACCTGGAGAGAGTGGTTGAAGGGGTGGGGGGAGGGGTCGCTAGAAATGACCCCCCTCTCGAATCGCCGCGATCCTAAAAAATCCCCCGGCGGGGTTTTTTCATGAAACAATCTGGGTTTTAGTCGATCGAAAGTAGTCGTGAAGGGAGTTGAAACTGTGGCTAACCGGCCTGGAAGTGATCCTGAGAATTCTCCTCGGCGCCACCGGGCAGCTACGACTCCCAAAGGACGAGAGGATCAGCTAGTTGCGCTCGCAACAGACCTAGCGGAGAAGCAACTTCGTGAGGGAACAGCGTCAGCTCAGGTGATCAGCCATTTTCGAAGATGGGATCGATGAGAGAGGAGCTCGAGCGTGAGCGTCTGATCCAAGAGAACCTTCTGCTCGCCGCGAAGACTGAGTCGATTGCTCAGGCGGGTCGAATGGAAGAACTAGTCAAGGATGCGATCGAAGCCATGCGTACTTACCGTTCCGACCAAGGGATGGGTGATGAGCAGGATGCATAGATCGTATTCGGAGCTCCAAGCACTCTCCACCTTCGAGGATCGTTACAAGTACCTGGCTCTGAAAGCAGAAGTCGGTGTTGCTACCTTCGGGTTCGATCGTTGGATGAACCAAGCGTTCTACACGTCGACACAGTGGAGGCAGATTCGCCACCACGTCATCGCTCGCGACAACGGTTGCGACATGGGCGTCGAAGGATTCGAGATTAATTCGGGCCTCTACATTCATCACATGAATCCATTGACAGCGTCCCAGCTAGTCGAAGGTGACGAAGAGATTCTCGATCCTGAGTACCTCATCACAGTCACACACAGAACCCACAACGCGATTCACTACGGTGACGAGAGCAAGCTGCAGCGACCGCTTGTCGCACGCAGTCCAGGCGATACCAAACTCTGGTAAGGAGAAGCAATGCGCGCATTGAACCTGCAGGCGCTGACCGCTGACCTGCAAAGCAAGTACCCGGGCATCGTGATCTACGGAATCGGCGACGCAGCTCACCGAGCCGAGACGTCCGACCACAACGAGGACGACACGCCTGGCGTCCGGACCGAACAGACCGACGCCGACGACAACCCCGAACACCGAGCCATCGACGCGATGATCAGCGGCCCGTTCAGCACCGGCGAGGCCGAGGCCTTGGTCCAGCGGATGTTGAACGACCCGGAGACGCTGGCCCGGCTGTACTACATCATCTACAACCGACGGATCTGGTCTCGCAAGAACGGCTGGGTCGAGAACTACTACGGTGGTTCCAACCCGCACACCGACCACGTCCACTTCGACGGCTTCGCTGGCGACGACGAGAACGGCAGCCACTGGGCGATCGTCTTCGTCTCCCCGAACTCGCAACCGCCGGCGACGCCCTCCACGGGAACGCTGCAGCGCGGATCGGGTGGAACGAACGTCGGTCGGATCCAGCAGTTCTTCCGCAACGTGTTCCCGGCGTACCGGCACACCGTGTCCGTCAAGCCCGGAATGCTGATCACCGTCGACAACAACTTCGGCCCGCAGACCGAGGCCTGGGTGAAGGAGTTCCAGCGCCGTACCGGTCTCTCCCAGGACGGAATCGTTGGTCCGAACACCTGGGCGATGCTCCGGAAGTACGGCTTCGCCTACTAGCCTCTGAAGGAGGTGTCCCACGTGACTGAAAGCATTCTGGATAGCACCAAGAAGGTTCTCGGCCTTGACTCGAGCTACACCGCGTTCGATCAGGACGTTATTCTCTTCATCAACGGTGCTTTCTCGACGCTCAACCAGTTGGGCATCGGCCCGGAGGGCGGTTACTCCATCGCCGACAACTCGGCCACGTGGGACGCCTTCATCGGGACCAACAAGAAGCTCAACTCGGTCAAGACGTACGTCTATCTGTGTGTTCGGATCCTGTTCGACCCGCCGCAGACAGGATATTTGATGGACGCACTGACCAAGCAGAAGCTCGAGCTCGAATGGCGTCTCAACGTTGTTCGTGAGATGACCGACTGGGTTGACCCCACACCCGATATTCCCGTCAACGACATTCTGGATGGAGGTTCACCGTGAGCCACTTGACAAGCGGCCCATTCACGTTTCAATTCCGACGCGGAACGGCTTCGGAGTGGACGACCGACAATCCCATCCTCCGTGCGGGAGAACCGGGCTTTGAGGTCGACACCGGGAAGCTCAAGATGGGCGACGGGGTTCACGCTTGGACTGTCCTGGAATATTTCCTACCGGGAAGTCTCGGCGTTGCCGGCGTGACGTCGGTCGATGGACGAGCGGGGATTGTGACTCTCGCCGATCTCTATGCAGCCATCAGCCACACCCACGCGCAAAGCGCGATCACGAACCTGGTCAGTGACCTCGCGGCCAAGGCTTCCGTCACTTCCTTGACGACGCATATCTCCGACACAGCCAACCCGCACGCAGTGACCAAGGCTCAGGTGGGTTTGGCCAACGTCGACAACACGGCGGACACAGCCAAGCCGGTCAGCACGGCTCAGCAAACCGCGCTGGACGCGAAAGCTTCCACGTCTTCGTTGAACGCGCACCTCGCCGATGTTCTCAACCCACATGGCGTCACCAAGTCACAGGTCGGCCTCAGCAACGTCGACAACACGGCGGACACAGCCAAGCCGGTCAGCACGGCTCAGCAAACCGCGTTGGATCTGAAGGCACCTATCGCAAGTCCTACCTTCACGGGAACAGCGACTGTTGCCGACGTGGCTGTGACCGGGCGTCTTCGCCAGAACTATGACACTCTGTCGGACGCTAGCACGATCGCGGTCGATGGATCGTTGGGTAACCGGTTCGAGGTCACTGTGACGGGTGACCATATCCTCGGCAACCCGACCAACATGGTACACGGCCAACCCTTCCTGATTCTCTTGCGTCAGGACGGAACCGGAGGCCATGTGGTAACACTCGGCAACAAGTACCGGGACCCGAACGGCTACTACACGGGTTTGTCAGCGACAGCCGGAGACCGCGCATATATTGGCGGGGTTTACGACACTACTGACGATCAGTTCGACGTGCTGGCCTTCGTCAAGGGGTACTAGCCATGGTGATGGAGAATCTTTTGGGGGCAACGACTCCGGTTGGGAACTTCTCGAACGGAGCGACCGCGATCGCTTTGGGGACAGCGATCAAATTTTCGGTGGACGGGTGGGTCTACGGCCATCGGATGTATGTCAACGCAGATTTCAACCCTGCGGCGCATATTCCTTTCGACGGAGAACTCTGGCAAACCAGTTCAGGCGACGACGCAGCGCACTTCGGTGTCCGCTTGGCCAAGAAGCAATATTCTGGGGTAACTCCTGGTACCTGGAACGAGACCTTCTACGACACTCCCGTTGCGGTCACTGCGAACACGCCGTACCGGACGATCTACTACGCCGCCTCCGGCTTCTACGTCGCATCGTCTCATTTCTTCACTTCGGCGGACGTGGTCAGTGGAAACGTCGTCGGCTACAAGGACGGTACCGATGTTGGTCTTGGGCATGTTTCAAACGGGACGTACCTCGAGACCGCCGACCCGGATGAGCACTACACGATCAACACGTTCAACGAGACCTGTTATTTCGCTGACGTGTTGTTCAGCACCGATCCTCCGGGTGGCGGAGGCGGCGACCCTGGAGAAGCCAGCCGTTTCTTCTTCATGTTTTAGCTAGGGGGTGAGCATGGCAATCAACTACAGCCTTCCGTCGGGATACCTGAAGAGGCAGAAAAAGATGAAGAAGCACAAGAAGGGTCCCGCGGTGATGCACGACCCAACCAACGTGGTCGATGTTCTGTCCCAGAGATCAACCGAGGTCGGCGAACAGTTCCTTGCTCACTTCGGAGTGAAGGGACAGCGCTGGGGTGTTCGTCGAAGCCAGTCCGAGATTCACGGTGGTGGTCACACACCGTCTCAGGATCACCAGAACGCCACCGCCGCAAAGGACAAGGCTCGTAAGGGCGGAGTCAAGACTCTGTCCAACAAAGAACTTCAGGACATGATCAACCGCATGAACCTGGAGCAGCAGTACGCTCGTGTCGCCCCAACGCCCAAAGGGATTCAAATCCTGAAGGCGGGCGGGAAGGTCACGGGGAAGATTCTCGTGAATGTCGGAACTCAACAGGCAACAAAGCTGGCGGCCGACCATGCGACAAAGCTGATCGGGGTCATGCTCAACAGATAAGGAGAACATGGTGGACGTCCAGCAACTCAACGCCACTTTCGACGCTGTCCGCGCCGAGATGCCCACGGGTGACTGGCCCAGCAAGCCGGCGATCCCGGCTTCTACCGTCGCGGCGACGAACACCTCGCCGTGGAACATGTGGGTCGAGGTCGTCGCCGGTACCGTTACCGTGGTCGCGGTCGACGGAACCACCACCGGTCGGGTCGTGGGAGCGTTCCTGCTCCGCCCGGGAAGCACCATCGCGATGACGTACTCGGTCGCTCCGACCTGGCACTGGTTCGCGTTCTAGAAGCAGGGGAGGATTGGCAATGAGTCTGTCGAACAAAGCGGTTCCGATCTACTACGGTCAGTTCCGTGCAGCGGTACTTCGTGGTGAGATCCCGGTCAACCGTGAAATCGCTATGGAGATGAACCGCATTGACGCACTCATTGCCAATCCGAACTACTACTACGACGATCAGGCAGTTGAGGGCTTCGTAAGGTACTGCGAGAACGAATTGACCCTGACCGACGGTAGCGACATGCATTTGCTGCCTACGTTCAAGCTATGGGCCGAGCAGATATTTGGCTGGTACTACTTCGTGGACAGAAGCGTTTACGTTCCTGGTCCAGGCAACCACGGCGGTAAGTACGTCAAGAAAACGATAAAGAAACGTCTGACCACGAAGCAGTATCTCATCGTCGCCCGCGGTGCCGCCAAGTCCATGTACGCCGAGTGCATCCAGAGCTACTTCCTCAACGTCGACACGTCGACGACGCACCAGATCACCACCGCACCGACAATGAAGCAGGCCGACGAGGTTATGGCGCCGTTCAGGACGGCGATCACCCGTAAGCGTGGGCCGCTATTCAAGTTCTTGACCGAAGGCAGCCTGCAGAACACTACTGGAAGCAGGGCGCTCCGACAGAAGCTGGTCAGTACTAAGAAGGGCATTGAGAACTTCTTGACTGGCTCGTTGCTTGAAGTCCGCCCTATGTCAATTGCTAAGCTGCAGGGGCTCAGACCCAAGGTAAGTACTGTCGACGAGTGGTTGTCCGGTGACACCCGGGAGGATGTTGTCGGTGCCATTGAGCAAGGAGCCTCGAAGCTTGACGATTGGTTGATTGTCGCTATCAGTTCGGAGGGAACAGTCCGAAATGGTTCTGGCGATACAATCAAAATGGAACTCGCTGACATCCTGAAAGGCGAGTACAAGGCTCCTCACGTCTCGATCTGGCATTACAAGCTTGACGAGCTTGAAGAAGTCGGCGACCCGGCAATGTGGCCAAAGGCTCAGCCGAACATTGGGATCACAGTAAGCTACGAAACGTACCAATTGGACGTCGAACGGGCAGAAAAGGCCCCCGCGTCTAGAAACGACATCCTGGCGAAGCGTTTCGGTATTCCAATGGAAGGCTACACCTACTTCTTCACGTACGAAGAAACTCTTCTGCACAGAGTTCGATCGTTTGACGGGATGCCCTGTGCTCTTGGGGCCGACCTTTCTCAAGGAGACGACTTCTGCGCTTTCACATTCCTGTTTCCACTCCCCAGAGAAGCGTTTGGCGTAAAAACTCGTAGCTACATCACGGACACCACGCTGAAAAAACTCCCTGGAGCGATGAGGAACAAGTACAACGAGTTCATTGAGGAAGTAAGCCTTCACGTTCTTGAAGGTGTCGTTCTGGACATGAACCAAGTGTACGAGGATTTGGAAGCCTACATCGAGCGAACGGGTTACGACGTTCGTTGCCTTGGTTTCGACCCTTACAACTCGAAAGAGTTTGTGGCTCGATGGGAGATGGAAAACGGTCCTTTCGGAATCGAAAAAGTCATTCAGGGAGCCCGTACGGAATCAGTTCCTCTTGGCGAACTCAAGCATCTCGCGGCTGAGCGCCTTCTCATCTTCGACGAGGGTCTAATGTCATTCGCCATGGGTAACGCGATCACGGTGGAAGACACGAACGGAAACCGTAAGCTCCTGAAGAGGAGATACGAAGAGAAGATCGACAACGTCTCTGCTCTAATGGACGCGTGGGTCGCATACAAGCTACACAAGGAGGCACTCGAATGACAGACAAGATCTACGGTGCGACCAAGCCCTCCTTGGAGGATGCTCTGGAGCACCACGGAGTGAAAGGCCAACGGTGGGGACAGCACATCAAGGGACACCCGGGTCAGTCCCAACATCAGCTGAACAAGCAGTCTCGGCAGGCGGATCGTCAGGCCCGTAAGACAGCCAACGCGAACTACAACACCGAGCGCAACAAGACGATCGATCAGGCTCGACTTCGGGTGAGTACCGGTCAGACGCGCGCTTCCTACAAGGAGGCCAAGGCGCAGTACAAGATCGACAAGCAGAAGCTCGGCCGTCGCGAAGCCAAGAAGAAACTGCACGTGGCGAAGATCGCGCGCAACACGGACCACCAGAACGCTCAGCTGACCAAGTCTGGCGCCGAGACCACGGGGAAGCTCATCGGCGCCCTGGGTGGAGTTGCCATTTCCACCCTGGTACAGGCTTCGGGCCGTCCGGTAACTCAGGGACCCACGTACCGACCGACGAACCCTCGGGCTCCTTACCGAACCACGGCGACCGTCGGCCCGCGGTTCTGATCGACTTCTACTAGGACAGGAGGGAGGTGACACATGGGAATCATGTCCCGCTTGGGTAGCTCCTTCAAACACGCCTGGAATGTTTTCAAAGACCAGACGGTTGAATCGCGAACTCAATCAGGAGCAGGAGCTTCGTATGGCCACAGGCCTGACGTACCACGATTCAGATATTCTACCGAGCGGTCGATCGCCTCGTCCATCTACACTCGTTTGGCCATCGACGTATCTAGTCTTGATGTTCGTCATGTTCGTTTGGACGACGAAAATCAATACAAAGAAGACATCGACAGCGGCATAAACAACTGTCTCACTGTCGAAGCAAACGTCGATCAGGCCGCGACAAGTTTCCGACGAGATGTCATGCTGACCCTTTTCGACCAGGGATACTGCGCGATTGTTCCGGTCGACACGACACTCAACCCGACACTTTCGGCGGGGTTCGACGTCCAAACCATGCGCGTCGGCGAAATCGTGGGTTGGCTACCAGGCCAAGTTCAGGTCATGGTGTACAACGAAAGAGTGGGTATCAGGGAACAGCTCACACTCGACAAAAAGTTCGTTGCGATTCTTTACAACCCCTTCTACGCCGTGATGAACGAACCCAACTCGACGATGAAACGTCTGATCCACAAGTTGAATCTCCTGGACCAGGTCGACGACGCAACGAGTTCTGGTAAGTTGGACATCATCATCCAGCTTCCGTACATCATCAAGTCGGATGCTCGGCGTGAGCAGGCAAGACAGCGTCGGGAGGATCTCGAGAAGCAACTCTCCGGCAGTAAGTACGGAATCGCCTATGCCGATGGGACTGAGAAGGTCATTCAGCTCAACCGGCCAGCGGAGAACAACCTGCTCAAGCAGATCGAGTACCTAACGGCCCAGGTCTACGGCCAACTCGGTCTAACCGTAGAGATCATGAACGGAACGGCCGACGAGAAGACGATGCTCCACTACCTGAACCGGACGATCGACCCTCTCGCCAAGGAGATGGTCGAAGCCATGCGTCGCGTCTTCCTGTCCCGTACGGCTCGCACTCAGGGACAATCCATCATGTACTTCATGAACCGGTTCAAGCTGGCTCCTCTGACGGACATGGCGGAGATCGCCGATAAGTTCACACGTAACGAGGTTCTTAGTAGTAACGAACTTCGTGGCTTCCTCGGTATCAAGCCGTCGAAGAATCCTAAGGCTGATGCTCTTCACAACAGCAACATGCCGGATCCAACACCAACGGCTCCGTCGGGGCCGATTCAACCAACAGATACAGGAGGAGGCAGTCAAAATGGAACCTGATTTCTCAGGTTACGCCACGAAGGCTGGTCTCAAGTGCTCCGACGGTCGAACCATCATGCCGCAGGCCTTCCAGCACATGGACGGTCAGACGGTCCCGTTGGTGTGGCAGCACGGGCACAACAGTCCGGAGAACATTCTCGGTCATGTCGTCTTGTCGCATCGGCAGGACGGCGTCTACGCCCAGGGTTACTTCAACTCGACCGACTGGGGGTTGGCAGCGAAGGCCTTGGTTGGCCACGGCGACATCAAGAACCTCTCGATCTACGCCAACCAGATCGTCGAGAAGATGAAGCAGGTCATTCACGGGATGATCTGCGAGGTCAGCCTCGTGCTCAAGGGTGCCAACCCGGGAGCCAAGATCGACTACGTCGCTGTCAAGCACTCCGACGGAGACGTCACCGAACTCGAGGACGAGGTCGTCATCTACACCGACGTGGAGATCGAACACGCGGGTGACTCGACGCTCCAGGAAGTCTACGACTCCATGACCGAAGAGCAGAAGGCGGTTCTTCACTACATGGTGGGTGTCGCTGCCGAGAACGGTTCGGTGGCTCACGCCGACGGACTCGAGGACACGTCTGACGACGATGACGACGATGACGACGATGACGACGATGACGACGATGACGACGATGACGACGACGCCACCGTCGAACCACAGGGCACCACGCCGGACGCCGGGACTTCTGCGGAGCACGGCAACACAACCGCTGAGGGCGACCTCAAACACCAGGAAGGAACCACCGTGACTCGCAACGTCTTCGAGGACGCCAAGAAGGGCGCCAGCCAGGGCGGCGACGACGAGCGTCGCACCCTCAGCCACTCCGACATCAAGACCATCGTCCGCGACGCCCGTCGTACCGGTTCGCTGCGTCAGGCGGTCGAGGGCTACGCCATCCAGCACGGCATCGAGAGCATCGACACGCTGTTCCCGCAGGCGCAGAACGTCAACAACGCGCCGGAATGGGACAAGCGGCGTACCGAGTGGGTCCGTGGCGTCCTCGACGGGACCCGCAAGAGCCCGTTCTCGCGCATCCGCACCATGTCCGCCGACCTCACCCAGGACCAGGCCCGAGCGCGTGGTTACGTCAAGGGCACGCTGAAGAAGGAAGAGTTCTTCGGCCTGACCTCCCGTACCACCACTCCGGCCACCATCTACAAGAAGCAGAAGCTCGACCGGGACGACATCATCGACATCACGGACCTCGACGTGGTCGCGTGGCTCAAGGGCGAGATGCGGCTCATGCTGGACGAGGAGATCGCGCGCGCCATCCTCATCGGCGACGGTCGTGCCGTGGACGACGACGACAAGATCAAGGACCCGGCCGCGGCTTCCTCGGGCGCCGGCGTTCGTTCCATCCTGAACGACGCCGACATCTACGCGGCGACCGTGCAGGTCAACCTGGACGACGCGTCCTCCTCCTACCAGGAGCTGGTCGACGAATTCCTGCTCTCGCGTCACCTGTACAAGGGCTCCGGCTCGCCGACGCTCTACACCACGAACTACCACTACACCAAGATGCTGATGTTGAAGGACACGCTGGGTCGCCGGCTGTACAACAACAAGGCGGACCTGGTGTCGGCGCTGAACGTCGCGGACATCGTCGAGGTCGAGGTCATGGAGCAGGAGACGACCCTGCTCGGCATCCTGGTGAACCTCCAGGACTACTGCGTCGGTACCGACCGGGGTGGCGAGGTGTCGATGTTCGACGACTTCGACATCGACTACAACCAGTACAAGTACCTGATCGAAGGTCGGATGTCCGGCGGTCTGTGCAAGCTGCGTTCCGCCCTGATCTTCAAGAAGGTCGCCGCCGGCGCCGCCCTGGTGGTTCCGGTCAAGCCCGGCTTCACCAACAACATCGTCACCCCGGCCACCACGACCGGCGTGACCTACAAGCGGGCTGACACCAACGCCACGGTCACCACCGGAGCTCCGATCACTCTCGACGCGGTCACGCTGACCACGCTGACCGTGTACGCCGTTCCGGCGTCTGGCAGCTACTACTTCGAGAACAACATCGAAGACCAGTGGACCTTCGACTACGAGGCCTAGTTCGGAGGCCGTAACCGATGCCAAGATTTTCTGGTGTAGTCGGCTACGGTGCAGCTGTGGAGTCCCCCACCGGATCTGGAGTTTGGGTCGATAACATCACCGAGAAGTCATATTTCGGAGACGTTGTTCGAAACACGCGAAGGCTGGATGGATCCCAAAAGGTCAATCCGGATATTTCGGTGGGGAACTCTATCAGTATCGTTGCTGACGCGTACGCTCTACGGAATTTCATGGCTATCCGTTACGTCAGTTGGTCGGGGTCTCTCTGGACGGTTGACACCGTTGAAGTCGAGAGGCCCCGCCTTCTGTTGAGGTTGGGAGGTGTTTACAGTGGGCCGATCCCGGTCTGATCTGCAGACACTACTGAAAGGCATCACGCCCAAGGTATATTTCCAACCTCCAGCCACGGTGGTTATGGAGTATCCATGCATCGTCTACAAGCGAGACGATATTCTGAAGACGTACGCGGACGATGCTCCGTACAACCGAACCAAACGATATTTGCTGACTGTCATCGACAAGGATCCCGATTCAGTCATCGTCGAACAGATTTCGGCACTACCGCAATGCCGGTTCAGCCGGGCGTTCTCGGTAGACAACCTCAACCACGATGTGTTCACAATCTACTTCTGAGGAGAAGTCGTGACTGCACTGACCTGGGACGTCGCCGGCGGCCACCTGTACGAAACGGGTGTCGACCGAGGCGTTCTGTACATCCCCGACACTGAGGGGGCTTACATCAACGGTTACTCCTGGAGCGGTCTGACGACCGTCACCGAGTCGCCGTCGGGTGCCGATGCCACCGCTCAGTACGCCGACAACATCAAGTACCTCAACCTGCTGTCCATCGAGGAGTTCGGCGGCACCATCGAGGCCTTCACCTACCCGCTGCAGTTCGGTCAGTGCGATGGCACCGCCTCCCCCGAGACGGGTCTCTACGTCGGCCAGCAGCCGCGGAAGGCGTTCGGCTTCAGCTACCGTACCAAGATCGGCAACGAGCTCGACCCGGAGCACGGCTACAAGGTCCACATGGTCTACGGCGCGAAGGCCGCGCCCTCGGAGAAGGCGTACGCCTCGATCAACGACTCGCCGGCGGCGATCAACTTCTCGTGGCAGTTCTGGACCACCCCGGTCCCGATGACGGGCCTGGTTCCGACTTCGTACCTGTGCGTCGACTCCACGTTGGTGGCTCCGGCCGACCTGGCGGAGCTCGAAGCCTTCCTGTACGGCACGGTCGGTACCGATCCGTCGCTGCCGTCGCCGGACGCCGTCGCGGCCATCTTCTCCGGTGCGCTGACCTCGGTCACGCCGGGCACGCCGACCTACAACTCCACCACCGACCTGGTCACCATCCCGGGCACCACCGGCGTCATCTACAAGCTCAACGGCGTCACGGTCGCGGCCGGGACCCACGCCATCACCGCGGATGCGATGGTCAACGCCTACCCGGCGGCGACCTACAAGTTCCCGCCGGTCGTGCAGGACCGCTGGGCGTTCCTCTTCGTGTAAGTCGTTCTCATCTAGGTCGTATGACGAAAGGAGGCCAGAGAATGCTCGTCATCAACGTTGCGACGAAGGAAGGTTTCGACGAAGAAACCAATCGATTCGTCAAGTCGGAAAGTTTTACTCTTCAGCTCGAGCATTCTCTGGTCTCCC
>Ga0170475_112373808_pt1 | contig 17845 bp, 16 predicted proteins | sample Soicark_Litter_5_FD_111474 | JGI IMG/M metagenome (GOLD analysis project Ga0170475, IMG submission 111474) | Avena fatua rhizosphere microbial communities from Hopland, California, USA. Combined Assembly of 48 SPs
ACTGGATCGAACCGACTCCGGACGAAACCCGAAGGGCGAGCCGCATTCCCGTTTGCTTTTCACTCTATTCATTCGATACCTCTATAAGCGGTTGTCTTCCGTAATTCCTCCTCCCGTATCCAATGAGAGAATCCAGTTTATTCGTCTCCTGTTGTTAGCGACCTTATGAAAAAAGCCTGTGTTACCGTCTCCTTTCTTAAGCCAATTCACTCTAGCTCTCTTCCTCCTTTTTCTTTTCCAACCTGCTCCTCGTGGCAATCAAGTCCTCCTTTTTCATTAAAGAAGCAAATAAATGACTTCAGGGCGGCGTGGTTGTGTGTTGATTTGATTTTGAACACATACTTGAATTGCTCCTTGCTACCTAATAAGAGTGCAAAAGAAAGGAAGGCCCTATTCCGGTCAAAAGTACTCTTTACGCTCACGAGCAGTCCTATGAGGATCCCCCCAGGTTCTGACTATGATTCACTAGGGCGAAGATCTAATAGAATCTGGTTCCTGTTTTCCTTTTCTATCGGGCCATAGATCACCTTCCTTTTTTCCATTTTGTTTGACTTGATCACGCAACATTTCTTTCTGCTTTGACCCAATTGATGACTTTGTCAAACTCCGTAGGTAGGGAGGAGTGGTCTTTCAGGATCGGTCCTTGTGTTTCACTACTGTACACGGATGGGATGGACCTCCTCTTTTTTATGCATCTTTTGATTTCGCTTTTTCGATACCTCATTCACTTCAAGGGCACCCCATTGCAACTAATGAATAATGAATTAGCTGTCTTCTATCTGGGCCGACACCGGGATTCACCACAACCCTTTGTTGTATTTTGGAAGTCAATCCGTAGTCATGAGTTCTGATTAAAGAAAGCAAGCCATACATACATCAGTGGGCTGAGAAGCAAACATTCGCTGCGCCCCTCGCATTCAAGCTCTTGCTTTGTCCTGCGGCCTGCCCTCTAAGCAAAAGCAAGATCTAGACAAGAGTGAAAAGCAGTCAGAATATTAATAATCTAAAAAGGCCTTCCTTGGTTGTGTAGCTAATCCCCCTCCTTGACAAGAACAGAATTTTTGCATCTTCAAACTGGTTATGGGTGATACCCTCATTCCCCATTAACTCACTAGAAAGCCCTTTGAATAAGCCTCAGGAACACCCATTCCTTTCGGATCAGGGGGTGGTTGTTTTAACTACTCGTTCGGGGAACATTAGACAAAGTTACTTATTTGATAAAGTAAATGAACCTGAAATAGGACCTATGTGATAGTTTGCAGCATGAGCATGTAGATGCTGGTTATGGTATCAGATCTGAGGACCAAGAATTTCAAAAGGATAGTATTAGACTCAATAAGAAGCTTTCAAAACATCACTTCTCATATTTGGTCTGTGGGCTACCACGCTTAAGCTTTCTTATCTTACTCTTTCCACTAACGTTAGGACTTAGGCGAGCTGCTGAATACGAGACACTTCTTTCTCGGCCGTGCGTGGTCTTCCCTCGGGGATGGGAGAATATAGAAGGTGGGTGGGTGGATCTCTATTCTCCATCAGGATAGGGTTGATTTGATTGGCATTCACGCCTTTTAGAAAGAGCCACTCAATGCAATTCTCTTTTAGGCGAAGAGAGTATGCCCAACTGGAGTGGTTTCCGCCTATATTCCAACTAATGTCATCTCCAAGATGGACAAATCTTCTTATCTGCGGATCTATTCCATGCCGGAATTCGACCTGCTATTCATGTGGGTATTTCACTTTCCAGAGTAGGATCAGCGGCTCAAATGTGCCGCAATTCAACAAGTAGCTGGCAAATCCAAATAGGAACTAGCTCAATTCGCAGAGTGACAAGCCTATTATTCGCCTCTGCTCTCGATAAAACTGGCCAGAATCCATTGTTTTTATGACGGGAATTGCTTAAACAATCCCAATCAAACCTTCTCCCAGTGGAAGAACAGATAGCTACTATAGCTACCGGAACGATAGGATATCTTGATTCGTTCGAAATTGGACAGGTCAAGCTATTTCTGGACTGGATGAGTTACGTAAACACCTCAAAGATACTCATTCCAAGAAATTCGATCTTCTAGCCAGGTGGATAAGGATGGAATCTGGTATCCAAGAAGAGGATGAAGGACATTATTCCTTCATCCCGGAGGGCCGGGGAGAGGAGAGATAGCATCACTCTGACTTTGCCGGAAGGAGGAAAATCCAGAGTTGGCTTTGGGAGAAGAGAAGGAAGCTCTCAGGTTTAGTGATTCATACCTGTCCTGTCTTTTGTTTCCAGGGTTTCGATTTCCGGTCCAGAGCTAGTCTACTTATTTATTTTATACGGAAACGGAATTTTGCATATTATACGGAATTTGTCATACCAGGTTTTCCTAGAGTTGAGGAATTCTATCCATTCCAGGAAAAGCACTGGTTTGAGAAACTACACTACAGGAAAGTACTAAGGAATAGGAAGCTGCTACTTATACTTCTGATTCTTGTCCAAAGATGCCAGGCCGAGACAGAAACCCAACTAGTGAAATAGAACGGATCTCTCTAATAAACTGGGGTTCTTCTCTTCGGGTTGCTGGTATCCTTATATGGATCCGTCTTGTCTCCTCGGCTCGATAAGCTAGCAAAGTCAGTTCGTTGGATTGGTCTGTCCGGTCTGTCAGTCAGGAAAGCACGTCAAGTCGGTTAATAGCTCTGGTCCGGTTTCTAACTCGGTGAATTGGTATGGTCTGGAGGCCCGGCAATAACAATAGCAGACAGGTCAGTTGTTCAAGTCCGTCTGGTTGATAGGTCAGCTCGGTATAGAATCTTGTCTGGTTTCTGAAGTCGGTAAAGTCCAATCAGTAGAGTGCCAGTTAAGTTCCTCAAGTAAGGATCTTTGATTCCTCCAATTCGGTAGGTAATCATAATAGTCTCGGCTCGGAATGCGAAGATGCTGCTAATCTGTTAAAGGGATCTAGATCGCATTTATTTGATATGCGTCCCTTCTTCAACCCCGGATGTGTACCTGACGCCAGGGAATAACGTAGTTCTAAAGTAGTGACTCGTGTCTTGGAGGTCGTCCCAAATGTTCCTCTTTGCCATTGCCCGCGTCTACTCCTATAACCGAATCGATGGCCTATAGCGCCATGCCATAATGAAATTCTTGATCATTTCTTTGTTCGTAACATGGCGTAGTGTATCACTGGGTGCCACAATCCCATTCAATTCTTGTCCATTCAATACCATGGATATATCGATTTCTATTTTCAGAAAGCTCCTATTTCGATTGATATCTCTAGCAAATATATGCGTAGCGTATGTCAAGATAAAGTAAATCAATCCGTATGACGGCAGGGAGCGGAGGCAGCTTCAACTCAAGTGAGGAGCAAGCTTACCTCGGGCGGGTAGATTGATCGGCTCCTTCATATCTCGGGATTTCGCTTAGGCCACCCAGGCCATACCATAGAAAAAAGATCTGGTTTCCTTTCCCTCATCAACCTGCCGCTGCCGTTCTTTTATTTCACGAAAGAATCTTTCCGTCCGTATTGAGCAACTCAAATTCCTAGAAAGCCGTTGGTGCACCCACCCAGTGAGTAACTACTAATGCAGTGAGTAACTACTAATGTTACGAACAAAGAAACTTTCAAAAAGTGGACCCAACAAGCAAAGCAACGGATTGAGCTGCACTGCCTTTCGGCGTTTTAGTTAGGCGCATCCTCTTGCGGGATGAAAATCTGCCATAGCACGCTCCGCGCCTTTGAAGGAACATTTGCTCGATGATGGTCCTATCCTACGCGGGCTTACTAACGATGGCCAAGCACGCAGTCATTCCCGTTCTATTTGATAGGGGAAGCAAGCTAGTCAAAGAAGAAGGAAGCATGGGTATAGGTAAGTCTAGACATATTGACACGGGCGTATACTGAAATAGGCATAAGGCCGCTAATGCTAAGGAGACAGCACCGCTTCTTTGTTCGTAACTAGGACATGTATTGATGCTAGAGGCAGACTCCTGGCACTTATCACTCCTTAGATGAAGCAAGACAAGAGTGAGTCCGCTAAGGGACAAGTATGACTAAAAAAATGATGGCAGATTTTTATGGAAACGATTATATTTGAGTATATTGTATCATTGGGTTTGTCATTGTCGATAGCTATTCTTGTCGCCGTTAGGGCTGGCCGGATGATCCATCACATAAATGCTATTAATGTTGAAACACAAGTAACTGATATATCCAAAGATGTTCTTAAAGAACAAATCATTTCTCAATTGGAAATACTCTATAAAGTCTATAGAGATACTACTGAGGGTGTGCACTTACCGGCAGGAGTCAATCTCCAAGAAGTAAGCACACATCTATTTTTTGTAGACGAGAGAGTGAACCTTCTAAACAGTATCTACTGTGATCTTATTGCAAAGGGAACTGGAAGTGAATACTTTGGCCAAGTTATACAATTTCTTCTGGGATAGCTTGTTGTGGGGCTTTCCGAAGGGTCGTTCTGAGAGTGGTCTCTTTTCTTTAAGGTTGTATATATTGTCGGAGAAGGGAGGGATCCAGGCCAGGTCTAAAAGTGCCGAGTTGGGTTTGGGACAAGATCAGGAAATAGTGCATCTTATATAGTGGGTGCCAACTTGATTGCTGCTGGGATTGCTTGATAGGAAACTTTGATTGATACGAGCAGATGTGAATGAATTGAAATAGTCAATAGTGGTGATATGATCCCGGTATCTACACTCGGATCTACTTCTGCTACCGAGACTGCTGCTACTGTAAAAGCATCAGGAACGTGTCAATTCACTGAATAAAGTGCTCTTTCCATTGATTTATGGATGAAATCACGAAAAAGAGAAGGAACCACCGATTCTGCATCAAAAACAGGGGTTCTGGAGCCAGTTTCTCAAATCGTAAGTAGATCCAATCCAGGGCAGTTGACAAGTGAGGTTCTCCGGTCGAATGCAAATAAGCCAGAGCGTATCTCTTGTTTCGAGGAAGAAACAAACATCCTGGTCTCAATAGATCTTGATTCTATGCATGCGTCAGACACATCACGAGCCGGAACAAACGAGTGCTTTCAACAATAAGCAATACCCGAGCTTCCTTCTACCAACCAGGATTCCGATACCAATTCCAATCTGGCACAGCACAAGGAAGTAGCGCACCAGAAGAACCAATACGAGAACCCTTCCTTCCAGCCAGAATCCGTCTTTCTTGTCCTTTGCATTCGAGGAATGGGATCTGCCTTGTGGAAACAAAAGCTATTTGTTCGAGTCAAGCAAGCGGACAGTCAGCTAAGAATACTGGAAGAGAACTCTCTAGCCCTGCACTTAAACTAGACTAGAAATCCGAAAAAACACTAGTTTTGGCCCATAGCGAAATAGAGTTTTTCTTCTCCGCGGACTCCCCATGCTTGGCGCCATAGGCTTTAGGACTTTTGGCACTAGGGAATCATACTTTGATCAGATCCGTGGACAGGCTCCCGAGGTCAAATCGGATTATGGACTTTTCCAGCTAAGTGAAAACGCACTTCACTACTAGCAAAGAAGTCAGCTCAGGGCAGGGCCGGTGGTAATCTCAGATAGGAACTTGCCGGGATCCTTCCATACCTGCCATCCACCACTACTACTGATCGTTTCCCAGAACGAGCCATACCTTTTCCCAGAATGAGAATACGGCTGAGGACGAATAGCGGCGCCTAGCTTTAGTTTCCACACGACACGATGGATCTATCACTCTCTTTAGCCAGGCCATTCTCTAGAGGAGAGTTCCGAGAATGAATTCCAATCTGGTACCAATCGTAGAAATCGTATTGTAGAGTTCTTCTCACGCCTAGCACAGCTACAAGCATTCCTCGAATGCAGAGACAAGACGGAGGATATCTGATCCCGCGGAACATCTGCTACCAACTACGGATTACCTTGTTTCCATGAAATCCATGTTTCTGGCACCTTGGCCCCCTCTACCTACGAAATTCTGATTCCTATGGTTGAAGAAAGTACAGCGTTGTCAATTCAACCTGAGATGTGAAAAAAAGGGGAATAAGTTGACAAAGTCAGCTTGAATATTACGGTATGGATCAAAGGAAGCTATACCCGCCTTGATTTCTATCAAACTTATTAGATAGTAAAGCAGACAAGTCTGAAATGGAATGTTTGATCGGTATATGTAGGGCTCTCAAAAGAGAATCTATTTCAGCATAGTTGATTTTCAGAAGCCAACTAGAACTGAACTGCCGTATAGTTTACTGTTCAGAGTTCCCACCTGTTGAGAAACCACCATAGTTGGATGATTGCTCGCGCTAGTAAGACAGCTTTGACTCTTCTTGATCGTGATCGGTCACACCCTCTTTAGAGGTTCTAGGCCCTGCCTATTGAGTCATCTACCACAGAAACAGAGTCTCGTGATGATCCAGGTACAAAAGGTTCGTCAGGCCCGCATTCAGAGACTTCTGCCTCAGACTCATATCCATAAAGATATTCTCTCGCTTTCTAGCTGTACCCACCACGGAGGTGAGAGATTTCCCGTTATCAACATTGTCCAGGCAGGACTCTATTTTGAGAATGCTCGGAGCCCAGTTTGCTACGTCCCTCGAGAAAATCAAAACTTCATTGGAAATTCTGGACCAACTTAGGAAGGCACGGACTCATACTTTGTAAGGTCGAAGTCTACACATAAGAAAATCACTAGTGCCTAGGAATACCCCCTTCTTCACCAAAGGGTGCGGTTAACTAACCCAATTCACCGGGATCAGACGCTATGTCAGACATTTAGCTAAGACGTTATGCTCTTTTGATTGAATTCTAAGAGAATTCCATCCCTAATTGGGCGTACCTTCGTTGACATCGAAACGCGCTCGCTTGAAGCCCCTACGGAGGCGGGTTTGTAAGAGAAATAAGAGGTGAATTAGCGCTGTTAAGAACTTCCTAAGGGCTACCACCGGTGGCCACCTAAAATAATGGATCAATTGGAGCTTATTTGTTAAAGCCACCACCCTGGTATCACAGATCCAACTTGGTTCAACGAATAGAAACAAGAATTTCAAGGGAGAAATATTAATGGCCGCCGCATCGCTCGTGTAATCAAAATGCAACATTTAAGTGCATTTCAGTAGCTTGAAAACGAAGTCATTGCTACTGGCTTCACTATTTTAGAGATTACTCTAGGCAGAATCCACCGACTTCAATAGCCAATTGGACCACTGCCTCCTTCAACAGGAGTAATCAAAATGCTTTCTACCGTCGCCTACTTCTCCGGGAGACCTGTCTAAAACCAACCAAAAGGTGAACAAAATAAGTCATAACAGAGGTTTCGAGAGTGCCCAACTGAACCACCCGCTCTTAGATTCCAGAATTCGTGGCCTGAGCTTCATTCATTGATTTATTCGGGTGCATTCCTTTCGCACCCCGGTTATGAAATTCCGTACTCATTAAGTGCTGGCCCCCTTCATCGTCAGATTTTAGGTTCACCGCTAGCATAGCATTTGAGAATGCAGATTGCTCCCCGCTTGAGCTACCATACTTTGTTGGATTTACGACAGACCCCCCTATCATAGTTGTCCCTATAGATATAGAGATCGCCCTGGTGTTATTAGTACACACATACCCTGGGGTACCATTCAAGGGAAACGGGAGGTTTCAACCTGTATCATCCAGCGAATTAAGACCCCTCGCCAGGAGCTTCCCCTAGAAACTTTCTTGCTTTCATCAATCAATCGAAGTTCAATTTCATCATCATGAGAGCTGTGAAAAGCCGATCCTAGCGTGTTTTATTAGCCCGCTGAGCTAAAAAACCCCTCATCCGGGATGGGATGTATTATGCGCTTGTCCCGATGAAGCATAGGATCCGATAGAAACACGGGGTTTTTTAGATTCCTCACGCTCTCTTTTCAGGATTGAGAATGAGCCTGGAGATCTGAAGTTTTTTCTGTCCAGGCTATTCCGAAAAAGCCCCATAGTATTTCGTATTGCATGCTTGAACAAGATTCGTCTTTCTATAATAGGTCAAACTCTCTTCATTGAAGGGAAGTGAAAGAGGCTGTTCGCGGTGATGTTGTTGGTGTTGTGGATGCTGCACCAGTTCTTGTCGGTGCGCTCGGCTTCGCCCCGCATCTCCCTTCGGGGGTACTCGCAGGTGGAACCAACTAACAGGTTTGTTTAAAAGTGAATATAATGAGTCTCACCCTCTGCTCGTGCCAGCATATCCATGCCTTGATGATATCCTCTTTCACCAATACTTCATCTTTCTCTCTTTTGAGAGCACTTTCAAGGTGATTTTTGAACATGTGACACAACAGCATGCATCAATATCATCAACTGCTTCTGAAATGAATGTTTCAACTCATCATCGTAAATAAACATAAGCAGTGGTCATTTTTCTATTTAGAACTTTTGAAGGCCTGTTGGAAGACAAGGTAATGTCTTCAGGTTTGGCACATTGTCGAGCACAAGTGAGGAGTCATTCCTAAATCGCTCAGTATTTGATGGTAGGCCTTCTAATGCACTGCAATTAACAACCCCAAAAGATCCTAAATGCAAAAAATACAAACCCTAAAGTAACCAGTCAGGATATTTTGCAGATTTGTAACCTTCGATTCTAAGGAGCCCCAAGTTTAGGCGGTGGCATCAGACCTTCTAGAATCTATACAAATGTAAACTATCCTCTGCATTCATATCATTCTTGCAACTCCAGACAAGGCGTAATCTTCCAAGATGACTTTTCTTAGAACTCTAACTTCGACTGCTTCATCCTTCCCAGTAACATTCTGGAGATTTATGACACTTAATGTACCACATCGTTCATGTCCCTCAGCTGTCGCAACTCATATCCCTTTCTTGCACAGAAAATTCATCAACTTGTTGGAGCGAAGTTAGCTTACCCATGTTATGAATTTGAGGCTGGGTTATTTTGTATAACCCTGTATATTCTATCATCATGCCCTTCAAGATGCCGTAACTTCCTTAGCAGATTTTGTAAGGCTACCTATTGATACGGAAAGAAAGCCATCTCTGGCTATTCTTTTTCGAGGTCATCTTCTTCAGCCTGTGTTAGTAGTGCTAGTTTTGAGTTTGTTTTTAGTACCTTACCCACTTAGGGGGTCTATAGAAAGGCTTAGAGGATCCTAAAGTGTCAGTTTATGTTGGAATTGCTTTGCTCTTTTCTTTACAGCTCAAGCAAATTTTATTTGAGTGGAAATGAAAGAAGAAATCGTCTATCTAGACAGAGTATGTGTATTATTCGGTCCATGCTTGCCCTTTAGGACTCGTATTCTAGTTTGTGAGAAATGCCCATTTCCCTCCGTCTTCCTTTGGGCAACGAAGAGTGCATTCTCCATCCAGTATTTGTTTGATGGTTCTCTATGCTTTCTTTCGACTGGAAAGCAAAGCTATTCTCAGTGCTCTTATTTCATTGAATGAACTATACACCCACACAATCGCGAATTTCTTAAGTCGCAACTTTGTACTTTGACTCTCATTTTTCGAATGAATGTGAAAAGCATGCATATCTCGGAAACCGATGCTTCCAATCTTCTTCGGGATGCACATGAAGAAGTGGGCACTGGTTTTCTCCATTCCCTCCAGCCTCGAGTGCCATCGTGAGGAGGAGACTCTGGTTTTGCGTCCTTTTTTCTTCAACTAAAGACAACTTCCAAGAAATTTCGTAGTGAAAGGCGAAAGTCTCATCAATCAAGGCATGTTTCAATGCCTTTGAAGGTGATCTATCATTTGGTAGTCTACCAGGCCCTCTTTATGGACACAATAGGGGCCTCATCCTTTTAGAACTTCCAGACCGGAGTGCTCTTACTTCAAGGATAAAACAAACTATCTATTCTAAAAATCCTTATCACTACAAGCTCCAATACCACGGGGTAGCGACAGAAATGTGAATTAGTACCCGTATCTGCTGATACCTGAATTGCTTCCACTTTTGAATCAGCTAGGCGAGAGCCCTGTTGTCCTACTGAAATGGATTCTAATAAATTCACAAGCACACGGATAATGAATGGAAGCTGATAGAACCTATTCAATCAAAAAACGTATTCTAATTTTAAGAAAAGCGAGGTTTCAATGGCTTGGAAGGGAATCTATCATCTGTCGGTCTAACGGGGGTTATAAGATGGATAATCTCACCAATGCTCTCTGACACAGCATACCTGCTATCCAAAGACCCCACCTATCCTGTCTGCGGATCTAAGAAAGAACACCCATGCGAGAGAACTGTCCCGCCTAGACTAGTGAATAGGGTCAACTATTCCATTCGAGAACGCTACCGCAAGAAGAGAAATAAGAAAGCTAAAGTGCAATAGTAACCCAGAGATACCAAACCTGTTGACCACTACGAAGAAGGAGTCCTATCTTGGTTCCCTCTATACTCAGTTGAAGTACCCGCCATCTGTCAATAAATGAATAACTTATCGCATGCCACTTCCCTTCTACGAGAACATTGATAGTTAGTAAGCCAGACCACAGTAAATCGATGACTCAATCGATAGATTGATGGAATGAAAGTATGAAGCTGTGGTGTACAGGGAAAAAGGGGGAAATAACGAGAAGGATTTCCATATAAATGATCAATTCCAATGCCCCTATTTAATAAGTTTCGAGGTGAACGATCCGCATTTAGCAGGTCCCTCACTAGAATCTTGTCTGCAATGAAGAAATTCCTCCGCGGATAGAAAAGACAGCTTTCTAACGTGATATGCGCTAAAGAAAGGCCCGCACTTAGTGAAGCGGGAACCCTACTTGTCAATCTACTTCTTGTACTTGCTAAGGTTTGCTGAATTCAATCTCTCCGGATCCCTATCTTTTCCATAACATGAAATCACGAGACCAAAGCTCTAACAGATGGATTGACTGCGCTTTCGAAGAGCCACGGCTATTTGTTCACAAGGGCAATTCACTCAAATCCGGTCGTTGCAAACAAAGAAAAAGAAGTTTTTAACCAGAGGGCAATGGTTTCATTTGGTTTATTGCCACAGCTTCTTAGCTAAGCGAGCCACTATCAAGGCTTTCTCACTTTAGTTGTGCGCCAGCAGGTCAACTCTGAAGTTCCGATCTACCCGGATCCGTCTCATCTGAGAAAGATGTTTTCGAATACCAATCACTTGGTAGAAAGGATGCCCACCCAATCCCATTAAGAGGTTCGCTCCTAGCAAAGGAGAGATCTCAGTGTTAAACAATAGGCTATTGGCATTGGTTTCTATATGAAAAGAATCATCAAACGCGGATGAAGCGAAAACATGCTCTAGTGAGTGCCTTGCCCGCTCGGGTCAATCTTCCCATTGCTATGGATAGGTTCACTGCCACTTCGAGCAGCAATATGCGCAGAATTCCAAAGTTTAGTATCACGTGCCCGTGCAAACAAAGAGAAATCTGTGAAATTGTGTAGTGTAGTAAGAGCGAGCTGCTCCAACTCCTGCGTGCCATAATTCAGCAAGCAGTAAATGGGTATCTCGAGAAACAACCAAAGCTTTTGTAAAGATTTTTAGGTTTTCGTTCAATTCTGGGTCATTTAGCTCTGTTCGAGGTGTTTCAGAGCGATTGTGAGTTGGCTTTCTTTCCCAGCTTGAGCCTCGCTCTGCTATAGGTAATCTAATTAACTAAATTGATTGGTGCTCAACTGCTTATTCTGCTTTTCCTGGACGATGAGAAAAAAAAAGCCATATCTGGAGTCGAAGGCTTACATTCATTTCACTTCGATTTAGTACTTTCGCGCACTTAAGTCCAGTTCAGCAAGAAACGCCATGCAGTGCTATTGAGTTTTGAGAAGAAGACGAGTCCGGAGTGATCCGCAGTAGTACCTTGTATTGGTAGCGAGCTTACTTTCGTGCAATTCTGGAACTGAATAAACAGCATTTGTTCATGTTCCGCAGGCGGAAATCTAGCCTTTAACAGTGCGCTCATCTGCGGCCAACGATTTACACGTGGTTCTCCTTTCAACCTACGCTCCTCCTGATGGCGATGCCACCAAGCACCAGCTCCACCCTGAAGCTTAAATGCCACCAAAGGAACACAACGATCGATGTGACAGAAGGCTTGAAGTTAGATATTTCACAGTGCCGGGCCTATCCTCTATTTACGAGAATTTAGGAGCAGGAAATAATATAGCTAGTGATTATCCAGATCTAGATGAGTAACCTTGGGAAGGTCTCCGCTTTCTCTTTATGTGGGCCTATTCTATCACGCACGACTAGAATGCGACGAGCAGACTTCAACCGGCAAGCAAGCAAATACTTCTCTTCTTAGTATAAGGGAGGCAGGTCAGAGAGTTGGGAGCTAAGGGCGTATGGTCGAGAATGAATGGGTCGAGTTGAATGCCTTGCCATTTCCGTATTGATCTGCGTGTGTCACATGGATTTTCTCATTGAATTCATAGCCGGCGGATGCGAGACACACCTCTTTCCCAAGATGCCTCAGCAATATATCAGATATGGGCTTCCTTTTTCTTTGCTATTGCTATGGGAATTCATACTTTGATTAGCTTAGAACCGACTCTTCTATTCCGTATAATCTATCCTTGCTATATAGGATTTTATGCTCAGTCATTTCATTCATTCTATCGAGGGTGCGGAAGTCCTGCAAATAGCGGATCAACTCTCTTCGAAGGATAGATCCGATGAGTATGTGAATTGGTTCGTGGATCGTAGTCAAACAAGTCTTTATGCCAATGGGAAAACGGAATTGTCCATAAGAAAGGACCAGAAAATGCACATTGAGAATTCGGAGATTTCCTGAATTTCGAATCATTGTGTCCACTTTGGGAAAGAGAAATTCGCAAACAGGTACTGATCCATTTGGTTAGCTGGATAGGAGCCGCACACGATCATCCTGTGAAATATTCTAGAAATAACTGGACCACCATACAAGATTTTATGCAGAGTCCGCCAAAGTCAAAAGACAGTAGGAAACCCCGGAAATCAAAAGGTCTCACTAGAGATTCCCACAAACAAAAGAGAGATTAGGAAGACCGCTCCTTTGCGAACTTGGATGGCATTTTCAGCAATCTGTTTTGTGGATGATATCCTTCCATACCAGGAGGATCTGCTGGAGAATCAAGGGTCCATTCCAATAGACATAGTGCAAGAGAAGAGAATTGGGTGACTTGAATATGCAGCAATTTGCCCGGCTATGGATAGGCAGGCATTCCTTTCTATGGGCCACCCACTGCTCCTAATCAAGAAATTGCTTTAGGGCAAGAGTCATGTGTGACCAGATTGGAAACCGAATTCCATTCCTGATGAGAAACTATCTGATATTCCTCCTATTCCGGAAGGTTTTCTAGCCACCTGCTTAGAGATTTGACGGACTACCAATCCAAATAGCAGTCAAGAAAGAATCCAAGTTGCAGTCAAGATAGATGGAATGGACTAGGGCGCAAGGAAAGAGATCCAGAACGAGACCGATCATTCATTCCCTCTTTCTCTGGCCAAGCTATTCAACTGTCGACTATTCTCACTCCCCTGCCCCTGCTAGACTCAACTCACACATATCGACTCCACTGGAGAACCTGGGACCGGCACACTCAGTTGAGATGAAGTCTGTTGACTGCCGTTGATTTTCTATGTGCTCAGGTGCTTCAAGGGCGCGACTACCCGAATAGAGATTGTCTAAGGGCAAAGGTTCCGCCTCAGGCTTCGATCACATGGAGGAGGGTGTTTGTGCTGCAAGGGAAACTCTTTTGGCGGGTCTGATCTGGCGCATTGGAGATGGTTTAAGCACAGCAAGTTTGGGTGGACTACTGGATCCCAAGGTTCGAAGAGAGAGAAATTCCCTAATCGGCCTAACTCGATTGTGAGGGATCTACGGAAAGCTGATGGGAAGTCATGGGATGAGCAAGTAGTGCGGAATGTGTGTCTTCGTTGTGATGCCGACGATATCCTTAAGATAGATTCTTCTACCGCGTAGGAACGGGTTCCGAATGCGAACAATAATGTAGTTGGAAATGACAAAAGGCTCCTAAATTGATACCTAATAATAGCTTAGCAGCTCCTTCGTTTTACTAATTTTTTGAGTTCGGACAATCAACTCGGAAGGAGGAATGCGTTGAGATGCCTATGCCTAAGAGAGATAAGCGGAGGACGTATGATAGCCGAGAGGATGTCGGTAAACGACGGAGTTGAAGGAGTGGTTTTTTTCATTCGGCATGGCATATTGAATTGGATTTAATGAGAACGTCGTCTCCTTGCTTACCCGCCTGGCCAATGGAAGGAATTAATTACCTTGGTCAGTCAGCGAAAGAAAGAATCTCACCAGTTCATCATCCCAATCCTTCCTATTAGTTTCATTAATGAATTCAGCCCCAGAGTGTTGGCAATCAAGGGCCAAGAAAGAATCCCAAGTCTATCCTATCTTAAACGGTCGAAAGCACAATCCCTTTCTCTTCCTATACCGAAATCGTCGTTTCATTCCTCCGCAACTTCTATCGCGGACATGATCCAATCTACCTTGCAAGACAGATTAAGATATAACTTAAGGCTTTCCCAAGCTGGCGCATAACCTAAAGTCGGTTTGATATGATCTTATCTCCGGGAGGAAGGAAAAAATGTGAAAACTTCCTTTGTGGTTTACAGTTCAAATAGATCAGGTGCCTATGTTGTTGATACACCGAAAGATACTAACGCTATGCTCCAATGCGGGATGAGGGCCAACGATTGTGATGAGTGGGGACCTTAGAGCTTAAAACCTACATACAGTGACCCTTATGGGCAGCGCCCTGGGCTTAAATGTACGAGACATCAAACCGTTTCCCGGGTCCAAAGTTTCCATTTCCCGGCCTGATAGTCTTCAACGGAAAAAAAGTAGTGCGGAGAACTAGTAAGAATTGTGCCTGCCATTCAATTCGTGACGTGGATGATCCGCCGACGGAATCGATTAGGTGAAACGGCTCTGCAAAGTTTGTTTGTTCATAAAGGCTGCATGCAGCCATGCAATTCGTACTGCATGGCGATATTACTCTACCACTCTATAAATGGAGGCTCGATAAGTGTCTTCACTTCATCGCAAACCATAGCGACTAGCACGCATTGCTATGGATGCTGCAACTGCAACCAGGCTTTCTGCAATTGCTGCCGAAATGGGGCAACTGCAAAATGAAATTCAAGAGCGCCGTAGAGTGCGAAACTTCCTTTTGAGAAGTGTTAGAGCAGTGGATCCCGCAAGGAAAGAAGCGCGCATGCGCGCTACCAGAGAGCACATAGAGGGTTTGGAGGAGAGGCTACAAGCGCTGCGGGCGGAGCAGCAAGAGCTCATTGTTCATGGAACACTCGGTCGCCTGGGAGACTAGAATAGAAGAGTCCGTCGACTCTTTTGAGTTTTCTAAGGTTTAAATGAAATAAGTGTCTGGAGACATTTGTTTTCATGTCAGGTGTTCTTTGTCTTAGTTTGATGGAGATCTACTCCTATGCTAAGTGTCTTTGTTTGGTCTATGTTGTTGTGTTTGCATGTATGGGCTAGCCGTCAGTGTTCAATGCTTATGTTAATATAATAACGCCAAAATGTGCTGCAAATTCATGTTCAAGTTGAAATAAGGCCGAAGGGCTAAGTGTACTACTGGAGATTAAGCCTTTCCAGCTCTTAGGTTTCCTTTTGAGTCTGCGCCGTCTGAAATACCAAACCCTAAATCTTGCTAGTTCTGTTCGTGTGTTTTACGTGAGCGCGCTTCACTATTTATAAAAAACACTATTTCGAAAAAAACACACTAACTTGATCATAAAAGAAAGTGAAACGTTCACAAAGTGGATACAATTATACCTGCAAGCGCCTCACATGCGACGAATGGACCTTAACCACGACGAGTTGTCCGGCCTAGACACTGATAATGCGAAGACACCTGGGGAAGCTCGGCTAAAAAGGTCAGTCGGGGAGTGAGCTAACCATCCATAAAATAAACTAAGAGACACACAGAAGCTCCTGTCCTGCAATAGGGCAGATCGCTGTGAAGGCAGATTTGTTTACATAAGGATGATCAGCCTGATTGATCGTAGACCACCCCAGTGTCCCGGAGCGAGAAGCCACGCTTTGCTGTTGATGGTCATTTCGAAAAAGGTTGTAATAACTTATGTTGGAAGGCTTTGTACCCGGTCTTCCACACTCTCCTTGCTGAGGATTGAACAACCTACTTATCCGGCAACGTGGCATCCATTTAGTACTGAACTGAAGCTTATTACTCGATTACTGTTAGACCCATGTTGTATGCCCTCATTAGGAGCCCGCAAGCCACTCCTACCTCGCGGGTGATGCATTCCCTTCTCCAGGTACTAAAAGTGAGAAATAGGCTCGATTCTCATAAGAAACATGCCACTGAAACCAAAGGAAGTATCGAAGAGGTCCAAGATCCTTTACCTCAAATGCTTCTCCCTGTCTTGCCATTGGATTTCTTCACCAGTAATCACAATATTATCCAAATACACCGCCAAAATGGTGATATGGATTCGTCTATGCCGGTACTGTATGATCTCCATTACACTTTCAGTAGCCCATACCACAAACAACTCTCCTGAACCCCCGTGGCGACTGTTTCAAGCCATACAAAGATTTCTTGAGCCTTCTCCCATCAGTTCCAAAACCAGGTGGAATGTCCATATGGATCTCTTCTTGTAAATCACAACCATGAAGAAAAGCATTCTTCACATCTATGCGAGAAAACGGGTGATACCAATCCATTTTCCTTCGAGTCCGACCTCAGGAGAGCGCTATAGCTACCCTCTTCTCCAATAAGATGAAGATAGTCCTACTTTTTGACCAATATGCAACCGAAACACATCAAGAGAAACGAACGGAAACGCTACTTTAGCGCGCGATTTACCGCACATTGTCCACGCTTCGCTTCCGATGATACTTGAAAGAGAAGAGCTAAAACGCAGAAATCAATTGTATCAAGTTAGATGCTCTGAAGGCTTATCTCGCCTATTTCTTGCTACATAGCTGGATAAAGTCGGAAAATTCCACCCAAAACGGGATTTTTCTTGGGAAGTTTCGGGAATAAAATGGGAATGGAATAATATAGATTCATACAGAGGAAAAGGATCCCTTCGAAAGAATTGACCGAGGAGCCGTATGAGGTGCAAATCTCATGTACGGTTCAGTAAAGGGACAGTAAGGGTGACTTATCTGTCGACTTTTCCACTATCAACCCCAAAAAACCCAACTCTGCCTTGCCTCTGACATCTGGTTTATCCCTTTGATCCAAGACTGTGATCTATTGATTCAACCTTGACCCCAGGGGTCTCCTCTCCCCAACTACACTAGGCTCAAGGTGGAATAACGAAAGGAGGGTGCGTGCGATAGCTATGACAGAAGGGGCTTCTTGTTCTCACTTCTATTTGTCTCTGATTTATCTCCTAAAGAAAGCCCTTGTTCCCTCAATGAAGTTCAATTGCTTTGACGAGTGAGTCTGATATTCAGAATTTACAAGCGGATTATACGTATGTAAACAGCCTTCCCGCCTGGTTTGAATGAGGAGAGGAAGGATCCGACCTCTAGCTCTTTACTTTTACTGCCTGTGGTGAGAAATGGAACTACACTTCCAAGTCCTAAGAGAATACTAGTATACGATCTGTTATATAAATAGGTAAATGTTCCTTTCCATTATGAATCGCGATTGTATGGCCAAAACCATTTTGGGTAGAATGCTAGATGCCCGAGACCACGTTACTATTGTTTCTTTCTCCTCCTTCATCTTGACCTTTTCTCTTTTACCGCAGGAAGTTCTCCAAAAGGATTCTTTTTTTTTCGCGAACGTGTCACAGCTGATTACTCCTTTTTTTTCCATTTTAAAGAGTGGCATTCTATGTCCAATATCTCGATCGAAGTATGGAGGTCAGAATAAATAGACTAATGATGAATGGAAAAAAGAGAAAAATCCTTTAGCTGGATAAGGGGCGGATGTAGCCA
>Ga0170475_121290387_pt1 | contig 17815 bp, 18 predicted proteins | sample Soicark_Litter_5_FD_111474 | JGI IMG/M metagenome (GOLD analysis project Ga0170475, IMG submission 111474) | Avena fatua rhizosphere microbial communities from Hopland, California, USA. Combined Assembly of 48 SPs
CTATAGAGGGGGATTATGATATGTTATTGGATAAAGAGTTAAATGAGATGGAAGATTTTTTAGAAGATTTATCTGAATTTTTTGATAATATTGAGGATGACGATTACGATACTTTTTTATTATATTGTTTAAGCGGTTTGTATTTTTCAGAAAAGGACCAAAAAAGATTAAATGTAGCATTCGATACGGATTCAATATTAAATTTTGATATGCCCGATGATATATCAGAAAGTATTAATGATGAATTTATGGATGCCGAGAATGACAATTTTTCATCTATAAATGATATTTTTGTAAAAACTCAAAATAAAATTCAAAAAAAATTTTTCAAACAATTTATTATGAATTATTAGCAGAAAAAGAATTTTTAATTGAAAATTATAATTTACAATTTTTAACTAAAACTGTTAAATTAGAAGAGACACAATTATTGACACTTCAAACATTATTACAAAAAGGATTTATTCCTTTATGGATTTTAAATACAAATAATTTTTATAAAGAAGTAAAATTACGTAGTAATTTATGGTATCAACAATTATTTGTATCTAAAAAAATTTATAATGATTATTCTTTAGCTTTGTTAAATTTAGAACAATTTTACACTGATCAGCATGTTTCTTTTTTAAAATATCCAACGTATATACAATTTTATTTACATATTATAGAAATTTTTCCTAGTTTTTTATTATTTAACGAAGATAACTATTTTTATCATTATTCTTATGAAAATTTACGGAGAAATTTTTCAAGTGCTGATTTAGCTTTCACCGATATAATATCTAATTATAGTTTAATAACAAGTTTTACTGATGATCAAAGTATGGTTGATATTTTAGAGTATACTAATTTTGAAAAACTATTATCAAATAAGGAAAATATTCCGGTTCAGCTTGATTTTTTTAATCAAAATATTATGATTGTAACACAATTATTAAATACATTAAATTCGAATTTATATTTATTATTTTGTAATAATGTTAATTTAAATGATTCGATTTTTAGAAATCAAATAATAATTTTTCAATATTTTTTAGAATATAGTGTATTACAAATAGAACAATCTAAAACATTAAAAACTCAATTAATAACTTTATTTGATGTGTTTAAATTTGCAAAATTTAATACAATATATGATTTAGAAATTTTTTTTTATCATTATGTTATGAAATACTTTAAATTTAGTATTTTACAAGAATCACCCCTATTAACTTTAAATTTAATAAATTATTATATTAATAAATATAATTTATATGATTTAAAATTACCTACAAATATAACTCAATTACAAAAATTTTTAATAAAACTTCAACAATATGAAATTCTTGTAGGATTAGAATCGTTTGAAAATAATAATTATATCGAAAATCAGGAAATGAAATATGTACGTTCTTATAGCGCGCCACTTCTTGTTTTTGATAAAGAATATTTAGAATATGATGAATTAGATTCTTATTTTTTATCAGAGTTTTATTTAGATTCTAAAATTCAAAATCAATTTTTTTATAATAATTTAATTTATTTTGAGAGACAAGTATTTGTTGATGAAGAGGTAGTTGATGGTGATATAACAAAATCACCCCCATTTTTACCTTATACAGCATTTAATATCCTTCCAACAACAGTAGATTTAAAAATACCAACGCTACAACAAAATAAATATATTTTCCCTGACTATATGCATAATACTTTGTATACAGAAATAGCTGATGATACATTTGATTTTGAAGGTTTTTTTTTATAAGAAGAATTTTAATAACTACATTATTAGAATATAGAAGAGAATTTAGTTTAATATATTTGTATTTTAAATATACTTAAAAATTTATCTTCATAGTGGAATAGGTAAACACATTAGTCTTAGAAACTAAAATTTATGGGTTCGAGTCCCATTGAAGATATTTAAAATAAATTTTTGGGATAATAGTTTAATTGGTAGAGCAACTGTCTCCAAAATAGTTTGTATGGGTTCAAGTCCCATTTATCCTGAATGAAATATTTTTTTTACTTTTTTCGTCTAAAGGTTAGGACTACGCCCTTTCACGGCGTCGATGCGGGTTCAAGTCTCGCAAAAAGTATTAGTATTTGAATTGTAACTAGTTTCAGTTTTATTTGTTTTATTATCCGCTATTTTGTAAACTGCGATTTATAATTAATTGAATTATTTGTTTATTTTATATATACTTATATTATTGGGAATCGTAAAATTTTAAAAAAATTTTTTAGAAAATTTATGAATAAAAAGAATAAAAAAGAAAATCAAAAATCAAATTTATCATATCGTGGATTTGTTGACTTTATGATAAATTTGACTTTTAAACCACAAATTCGTCGTTGGTTGGATTCAATAAACCATAAAGATATTATTGGAACATTATATATAATTTTTGGAGCTTTTTGCGGAGTTATTGGAAGTGTTTTATATTATTGGTATTGGGAATCGTAAAAATTTTTTAGAAAATTTATGAATAAAAAAGAAAATCAAAAATCAAATTTATCATATCGTGGATTTGTTGACTTTATGGTAAATTTGATTTTTAAACCACAAATTCGTCGTTGGTTGTATTCAACAAACCATAAAGATATTGGAACATTATATATAATTTTTGGAGCTTTTTCCGGAGTTATTGGAAGTGTTTTATCGGTATTTATTCGTTTAGAGTTAGCAGAACCAGGAAATCAAGTTTTATTAGGTAATAATCAATTTTATAATGTTATAATTACAGCTCATGCATTTATTATGATTTTTTTTATGTTAATGCCTGTATTGATGGGTGGTTTAGGTAATTGGATGGTTCCTTTAATGATTGGAGCACCTGATATGGCCTTTCCACGATTAAATAATATTAGTTTTTGGTTAATGCCACCTTCTTTATTTTTATTAATATTATCAAGTTTAGTTGATGTGGGTGTTGGGACTGGATGGACAGTTTATCCACCATTAAGTCATATTCACGCACATTCTGGACCAGCTGTTGATTTAGCAATTTTTAGTTTACATTTAGCTGGAGCATCTTCTATTGCAGCATCTATAAATTTTATTGCTACAATATTTAATATGCGTTTAATGGTATGGAAATGAATCGTTTACCTTTATTTGCTTGGTCAATATTGTTGACTGCTTTTTTATTAGTCATATCATTACCTGTTTTAGCTGGGGCTATTACAATGTTATTAACTGATAGAAATTTTAATACAACGTTTTATGATCCTGCAGGTGGGGGGGATCCTTTATTATATCAACATTTATTTTGGTTTTCTGGACATCCGGAGGTTTATATTTTAGTTTTACCTGCTTTTGGTATTATAAGTCATATTGTTTCAGTTATGTCTAGAAAAATTATTTTTGGATATTTAGGTATGGTTTATGCAATGTTATCTATTGGTATTCTAGGGTTTTTAGTTTGGGCTCATCATATGTATACTGTTGGAATGGATGTTGATAGTCGAGCTTATTTTACCGCTGTTACTATGATTATTGCAGTACCAACTGGTGTAAAAATTTTTAGCTGGTTAGCTACTTTATGGGGAGGCTCTTTAAATATGCAAACTCCAATGTATTTTGCTTTAGGTTTTATTTTTTTATTTACTGTTGGAGGTTTAACTGGTATTGTTTTATCGAATGCTGGTTTAGATGTAGCCTTACATGATACTTATTATGTTGTGGGTCATTTCCATTATGTTTTATCTATGGGGGCTGTTTTTTCTATGTTTGCTGGAATATATTATTGGTTGCCTAAAATAACAGGTTTAGTTTTTATTGATTGGGTAGGGAAAGTGCATTTTTGGACATTTTTCATTGGGGTTAATTTGACCTTTTTTCCAATGCATTTTTTAGGTTTATCTGGAATGCCTAGACGAATACCTGATTATCCAGATGCTTTTACTACATGGAATACTATTTCTTCTATTGGGTCAACTATTTCGTTTTTATCTGTTTTTATTTTTTTTTTCGGATTATATTCTTATTTAATGTCAGCTAATGTTAAATATGCTACATCCCAAAGTGTTTTAAATAAAGAATTAATTTGGTCAAGCTTAATTTTTTTAATTGATGCACCATTACCTATGCAATATGGTTTTCAAGATCCAGCAACATCAATTATGGAGGGTATTATTGATTTCCATCATGATTTAATGGTTGTCTTAATTTTAATAAGTTGTTTAGTATCTTGGATGTTATTAGTAATTATTATTACTTTTCGTGAGCAAAAAATTAATGGTAAAATTGTTAAAATAAATACACAAGATCTAATGATGTCACATCATACTGTGTTAGAAATAATTTGGACAATTATTCCTAGTTTTATTTTATTATGTATTGCGATTCCGTCATTTGCCTTATTATATTCAATGGATGAAATTATTTTTCCTGAATTGACTGTAAAAGTTATTGGACGTCAATGGTATTGGACTTATGAGTATAGTGATAATACAATTATTCCAACAAAGCAAGGTTTATTATTTCCAAAACGACATTATGATAGTGTTATGATTTCGACAGAAGATTTAAAGCCAGGAGAATTACGTTTATTAGAAGTTGATAAAGCATTAGTTTTACCTATTAAAACACATATTCGTGTTTTAGTTAGTGCTAGTGATGTAATACATAGTTGGGCTGTTCCATCTTTAGGTTGTAAAATTGATGCTGTTCCTGGAAGATTAAATCAAATTTCGTTATATTTAAAACGTCCTGGTGTTTTTTATGGACAATGTTCTGAAATTTGTGGAGTAAATCACGCATTTATGCCAATAGTAGTCCATGGTGTGCCTTATGTTGATTTTATGCAATGGAGACAAAATATTACTTTTTAAAATGTTTATTAATTCAAAAAAGTAATTTTTATTAATTTTTAAATTTTTTTGTTTTTTTGGATTTTATTACACAATAATTGCAAATTTTAGTGGCTATGTTAGATTTTTTAAGTAATTTTAATTTTATCCAATTTTTAGATTTTTTTTTTTGTTCAGAAAATATATTAAGTATAATTACTCTTTTTTTTCAAATAATAACTTTATATTTTTTTGATTTTTATGCTATTACAGATTATTTTTCGGTTACTGTAAATTTGTTGTGTTTAGTCGTTATTCCATTTTTTAGTTTTTTAATTTTATTCTTTTTTTCAAGTTTTTTTCCGCCAAGTTATTTTACTAAATATCATTTAATAAAAAATGTTGTATTAACTTGTATAATTGTTGTATTTGGATTATGCTGTTTGTATGCTTTGAAAAATTATATTTTATATGCGCTTCATGGGTATTTAGTTAATTTGCAGTGTGGTTTATGGTTTGATTTTGGCTTATTGATAGTTTCATGGGGCTTTTATTTTGATCCTTTAACTTTTTCAATGATTTGTGTTGTTTTCTTTATATCTTTTTTAGTAAATTTATATTCATTATCTTATATGCAACATGATTTTTATCAAATGCGTTTTTTTTCTTATTTAAGCTTATTTACTTTTTTTATGTTAATTTTAGTTACAGCTAATAATTTTTTTCAATTATTTTTAGGTTGGGAAGGTGTTGGTTTATGTTCTTATTTATTAATTAGTTTTTGGTATACCAGAATACAGGCTGTAAAATCAGCTATAAAAGCAATGGTCGTAAATCGTGTAGGAGATTTTGCTTTATTATTTGCAATAGCTTTAATTTTTTATTTATATAGGACCATAAATTATTTACCTTTATTTATTTTAATTCCGTATACTTTAGACTTATATCAAAATTTTTTTTGGATTTTTTCATATTTAGACTTAATATGTATTTTTTTATTTATAGGAGCTGTTGGAAAATCAGCTCAAATAGGACTACATACTTGGTTACCTGATGCTATGGAAGGACCTACACCGGTATCAGCATTAATCCATGCTGCTACTATGGTTACAGCAGGGGTTTTTTTATTAATTCGTTGTTCTTTTTTTTTTGAATATTCTGAAATATCTTTATTATTAATTCTATTAATTGGAAGTTTAACTGCATTTTTTTCGTCGACAATAGGTTTAGTTCAGCATGATATAAAAAAAATAATAGCTTATTCTACATGTAGTCAATTAGGCTATATGATATTAGCTTGTGGATTATCTAATTATAATTTAGCATTATTTCATTTAGTTACACATGCGTTTTTTAAAGCCTTATTATTTTTAACTGCTGGATCGATAATACATTCGGTAGTCGATGAGCAAGATATACGAAAAATGGGGGGTTTACAGCGCATTTTACCAATTAGTTATGCAGCATTATTAATTGGTTCTCTAGCTTTAACAGGATTTCCCTTTTTAGCAGGATATTATTCGAAAGATTATATTATGGAAAGTGTTTTTGTTTCAAATACCAGTTATTCATATATTCTATATATATTAGTTATCTTAATAGCTTTTTTTACAAGTATTTATTCATTACGTATCTTATTTTTAGTATTTTTTACAAAAACGAATATATCTCGAGGAGCATTTCATTATATTTTCGAAAGCTCTTGGATTATTTGTAGTGTTTTAATTATTTTATGTATTTTTAGTATTTTTTCTGGTTATTTTTTATTTGATATTTATGCAGGTTTTGGAAGTTTATTTTTATCTAATAGTATTTTAATTTTGCCACAACATTATTATCAACAATATGCTGAATTTTTACCAATTTTTATCAAATTAATTCCATTATTTTTAGGGTTTTTCGCGATTTTTTTATTTTTTTTTATTTATTATTATTTTTTTTTTATAATTTATGATTTTAAGTTTAATTTTTTATTTATTTATCGTTTTTTAATAAAAAAATGGTTTTTTGATATTTTTTTTAATAAAAATTTTGTATTACCATTGTATTATTTTGGTTATAATATAACTTATCGTTTAATCGATAAAGGCATTTTGGAGTTAATAGGTCCACGAGGATTAAGTTTATTTTTAACACAAAGTTGTTGTTTAATTCAAAAAAGTTTTTTTTTTTTTTCGTTGTCTTTTAATTTTTTATTAATTATTTTTTGGATTACTTGTTGTTTATTTTTTTTTATTTTTTTTTATTAAATACTATACTATATATGATTCAAAATCCATTAGCTAATTGTATTACACTGATACGAAATGGTTTACAAAATAAGAAACATTTTGTATTAATTCAAAAATCAATAATTTTATATTCTTTTCTAAATTTTTTAATAAAACAAGGATTCATTCTTTCTTTTATTGAATATAATAATAATTATTTAAAAGTATTTTTACGATATAATCAGTATGGTAAATTAGTTTTAAGAGATATAAAATTATTATCAACAACATCACGACGTCTTTATGTTCATTATAACTTATTAAAATATGTTAAAAGTTCTGTTTGTGTTTTTATAGTATCTACAACAAAAGGATATTTAACTCATCAACAAGCGATTAATCAAAAATTAGGTGGTGAATTGATTTGTTATATTTTATAAAATTAATATATTTATGTCAAAATTTTTAACAACAACAATATATTTGGCAGATAATTTACAATTATTTAGTACTTTTTCACAAGAAAAAAATTTGCAATTTTTTTTTTTGAAAAGCTCTAAAATTCAAACATTAAGCTTATTTTCAAATGAGATAAATATTTTAAAAAAAAAAAAAATATTTATTATATTCTTTAACAGAACAAAAAAAAAAAATGTTATTGGATTAATTTATGTACGATTGTTGCGATTATTATTTGATACTATTGCTTCTACTCGAATGTCTTTAGAAGTTTTAGGTATTGGTTATCATATTTTACAAAAAGAAAATTATTTATATTTTAATGTTGGGACAAGTAATGCAATACAATGGAAAATTATGAATAATGTTTTATTTAGTATATTGGGCAAAAAATCAAATAGAATTAAATTTTATACATTCTCAAAACAGTATTTATATGATGTTTTAAACTTAATTATTAAATTACGTAAACCAAATATTTATACGGGAAAAGGAATTTTTTTTTATAAAATAAAATTTAATACTAAAATTGGAAAAATAAAAAAAATTTAATAAATGTCAACTTTTAATCAATTATTAAAAAATAAAAAACATAAAAGACAAAAAAAAAATAGAGTAAAAGCACTTAAAGCTTGTCCACAGCGTCGTGGGGTTTGTATGAAAATGGTAATAATGACCCCTAAAAAACCAAATAGTGCTAAACGAAAAGTTGCTTGGATTAGACTATCGACCAAAAAAAATATTTTTGGTTATATTCCCGGTGAAGGACATAATCTACAAAAATTTTCTCATGTTTTATTACGTGGGGGGTTAATTCGGGATTTACCAGGAGTCCATTATACAATTATTCGTGGAAAATTGGATTTGAAAGGAATAATAGTTCGTCGTCAAGGTCGTTCTAAATATGGAACTAAAATTTGGTGGAAAGCTAAAAAACGAGATCGATTAAGTGCAAAAGCAAAATACAAAAAAGAAATTCAATCAATTATTAATTATAAACAAACAAAAAAAAAATTTTTTAGATTACACATTAAAAATCTTCGTATTATGTTATTGGACAGTTTTATTGAAACAAAAAAAAAAACAGTTACAATTTAAAAACCGTAAATAAACTTCATTTTAAATTTAAATATTTTTTAACAAAATTAAATAAAGCAAACTTATATTATATCACATTATTACAATTATATAATAATATTGTTTATGATAAAATTTTTTTTCTTAAATCGTCTTTATATTCGTATTATTTTTATCGAAAAAAATCATATAGTAAAAATTATAAAAAATTATATTTTTCTGATAAATTACAAGAAAAATACTTTTTATTAATCCAACACCAAATACATTTATATAAAATTTCAAAATTTCAAAATTGGTTAAATATATTTTATAGTTCGTTTCGGGATCAAAGTGATAATTTAATAATTTTTGAAAATTTAAAAAATAATAGTTCATTTATTAAGCATCGATTATCTTTTTTAACGCAATTTCCCAATTATAAACAAGCTGAGTTGTTTTTGATTAAGGATATTTATATTCAAAAATTTATTTTAAAGAAATTAATTTATAATCAATTAAAAAAAAAAACTTTTAAAAAACATAAAATAATATTAGGGAAGGATCTTTATACCAATTCTAAACTAGGTTTGCGTTTTTGTAATATGTTTATGCGCCAAGGACAATATAGTAAAATTTTTAAAATATTTTTAAAATTAAATATTTATTTTAAAACAATTTACGGCTTTGAATTAATTTATTTATTAATTTTATTATTATATATATATAAAATACCTTACAGTAATAAATTAAAGAAAAAATCAGGGCGAACATTAACAATTCCAACGCATACAACAGTTAATCGTTTTTTCTTTAAATTTTTTAATTTATTTACTAAAGCAATAAAAAAAAGAACCGAATTATCTATTTTTTTAAGATTATCTAATGAAATAGAAGCGTTAACTTTAAATAATAAAATTTCTTTTTTTTTTAAAGATTTTTCAGATTTAATTGATTTAACATTATCGGGTCGTACTAATTTATTGAAAAAAAAAAGAAAAATTAAAATCAAAAAACACCAAAAAAAACGAAAAAAAAAAAAACGAATTATTAAAATTAAAAAATATCGTAGACGAAAACGTCGAGGATTAAAATCACGTGTATACCAATATAAAATAAAAAGATATATACATTTATTATGTAAAAAAAAAAAAAAAAAATATTAATATAAACTGTATAATCCTTCTTAGCTCAGTGGTAGAGCAAAAGACTGTTAATCTTTTGGGCAATGGTTCAATTCCATTAGAGGGAGGTTCCGAGGTGTAGCTCAATTGGTAGAGTATCTGATTTGGGTTTAGAAGGTTATATGTTCGAGTCATATCATCTCGAATATATTTAATTTATATAAGATATGGTTTTTAAAGAAAGTAAAATTATTGCAGCCGATAATACAGGAGCTGGTCTAGTCCGTGTAATACATTTATATGGTGGTTCTCGAAGAAAATTTATTTCAACAGGCGGTTATATTTTAATCGCTATTCAAAAAAGAAGATTAGCAAGACAATTCGTTACAAAAAATTTGTATTTAGCAATATTAATAACACAAAATTTAAAGTATCGACGTATTAATGGGTCTTATATTGTTTTTCAACAAAATAAATTATTATTATTATCAGAGCAGAAAAAGTTTATAGGAACACGAATTTATGGGCCAATAGCTTTAGAGTTAGAAACAAGTAATTTAACTCGTGTTTTAGCTTTAGCAAAAGCTTTATGTTAAAAAAAAAATATATTAATTTACATAAATCAATTTTAAGTACAAAATATTTTTTTAAAAGTAGTACTTTAAAATATATTATTTTAAAACAATTAAATTTTTTTTTTTTAAGTTTTTCAAAAAAGGAAACATTAGCAGTTTTTAAAAATATATTTTTATATTTAGTAACAGGATACGCTGTTAATTCTAAATATTTAAAATTACATATAAATCAATTATTTAATAACCTTTGTTATCTTTTTTCTATAACAAAAAATTATTATAATATATTGAATTTTTTTATGATTCAAAAATTATTTTTAATGTTAAATAATAATCATTTATATTTAAATTCTGGAGTTTTAGATATAAATACGTTTTTTTCGTATCTAACAACAAAGAGTGATATTTTTGTTGATAATTATTTAATGTTCGATGTTAAATATCTACAACAAAAGACATATTTAACAGGAAAATTAAATTGGCAACTTTTATCAAAAATTAATTTTTCTGAAAATATTTCTTTAAGTATTTCGAGTTTACTTTTTTTTGATCTTTTAAATTTATGTTCAATACCTTTGTATGGATCATTTTTAGATAAATTACAAGTAACTCAACTTTTAGCAAAAATCAAATGATAAAAATGCCTCAACAAAATAAATTCACAGTTGTCAAACAAAAAAAAATTTTTAATTTTAAAATTAAATCATACAATTTTAATCCGGGTTCCAACAAGCATCCCTTATAGACGTTTAATTCGTAAAAAACGACGTAATGAATATTCTTTTTCATACCAACCTCTTATTTATAAAAATATTTTAGATCGTATGATTAATTACCCATTACGAAAAAAAAAAAGAAAAAAACGACGAAAATCTTATATTCAATTACGACGTTTAAATTTTTCCAATAAATTTAAATTATTTTTTAAACGTTTAATTATTTTAAAACGTATGTTTATTAAATATTTTGTTAAATTAGGCCAACATACATTTAAAAGAATACAATTATATTATAAAATATTTAATGATTTAACAAAATTTGAAAAATTTTTATATTATTTTGAATGTCGATTACCGGCAATATTAGTTAGGTTACGGTTTGCCAAAACACAACAACAAGCAGTTCGTTTTGTTATGTATCGTGGTGTACGTGTTAATGGGTTTATTATTTCTTATATTGATTTTCTAACAAAATTAACTGATTTAATTGAATTAGCATTTCGCTTATATCGTTATGTTTTTACAAAAAGATATATTCGTTACAAAAAATTTAGAAAACGAATCTTTCGTCGATCTTTTTATATGAGATTTTTTAAGAAATTTTTTAAACGAAAATTTTTTAGAAAAAAACGATTATTTGCTTTAAATTTTGTTACACGTTTTTTTGAAAAAAGCCGACGGCTTTTAGCGGCTATTTTATTAAGAATACCTTACAAACCTAAACATAGAAAATATTCGAAAATGTTACATCGAAAAAATTTAACATTAATTGCTGGTTTTAGTAATAATTAATTTTAAAAGAAGAAATGTCCGAGTGGTCGATGGAAATGGATTGTAAATCTATTGTTGTAAAACCACGTGGGTTCAAATCCCACTTTCTTCAATTTTTTGAATTTATATGTTTTGATAAATAAAAGTTATGAAAAAAAAATCTATATCGCATTTACTTCAACAAAATAAACAAGAAAAAAATTTATTTTTAAAAAATAGAAATAATCAGTTAAATTTTAAAAATTATTTTAAAAATAGTAATTCAAAAAAATTTTTAAAAAATCAAAGAAAAAAAAAAACAAAATTAAATTTAAAACGAAAAATTAAATATTTTAAGAAAATAGTTAGTTATCGCATTTTTGGGTTACAAAAAAAATATATTGTTCGTTTTTGTTTAACCCGTACTAATTTATTTTTTGTTTGTACAAATTTTTGGGGTGATGTTATTTTTTGGTTTACTTCGAAACAATTGGGTTTTAGACGTTATCAGTTAAAGAGTCCTTATACTATTGATATATTTTTTTCATTATTAGTTTATTATTTAAAAGTAAATCGTATAATTAATTTTGATATTCTTTTTTTAGGTTATAATCGTCACATAAAACGTTTTATTAAAGATTTATTTGATTTAGAATTTACAATTAATCAAATAACACGTTATATTCCAGTCACATATAATGGCTGTAAAAGAAAGCATAAAAGACGTTTATAACTAAGTTTACTAAGAATTATGTTTCATAAAAATAGTAAAGCAATCTCACCATTAAAATATCGTTTAGGTATAAATGAATTATGGTTTACTGGTTCTTACACAAATAAACCAATTATTAATAATACAAATTTTTTTAATTTTTTTTTTATTACATTATTTTTAGAATGTATTATAAATTTATTATATAAAAAATCTTATAAATGTTTTCGTTTTCAGGTTCAAAATAAAAAACGAAGATTATTATTTTTGTATAAAAAATTATCATGTCTCTCACCATTATTATTTAAAAAAATTATTTTGAAAATATTAATCCGTAAACGTTTAAAAAAACGTCGAATAATTTTTTTAAAAAAAAAAAATAAGTATCGTTCTAAACAATTTTTTTATAAAAAAAAATATAATTCATTATATAATGGTGTATGTGGTCAACCATCTATTGTTTTAAATAATTTAAAACAATATATAATTTATGTACCTATAGCCGTAATGCAAAAATCAGGTTTTTCAGCTATGAAAAGAACTTTTTATATAAAAAAATCTACTTCATTATTATTTTTAAAAAAAGCAAAAATAAGTTTTTTGAAGTTATTATTTTTAAAATTATTTATAGAATCTTTTTTATTTTCATATTTACATATTATAGTTAATTTAAATTTTATTGATAATTATTTTTCTAATAAATTATCAAAATATTTTAACACTAATTTAAAATATATGATAAAAAAATTTTGTAAAAAACGTTATATTAAAAAAGATTTAGTTTTTAAAAAATTATTATATACAACAAATGCCGCATATTATTTTAATGATCCTAAAATGTTAGCGATTCAATTGGCAGAACGTTTAACGAAAATAAAATTACATAAAATAGCAACTAAACAATTTCGTAAAGCTTTATATGCTGCAATGCCAATTAATGCATCACTTTCGGGAATTCGTGTTTTAATTTGTGGGAAAATTGGAGCAAAAACGAGAACAAAAACTATGACTATTAAATATGGTTTACCTGTAAAAGTACAATCTTTAGCTAATAATATTAATTATGCTTATGTTGAATCACAGTCGTATACTGGAGTTTTTGGTATTCATGTTTGGTTTTTATTTGATTAAAAGCTTTGTTTATGAAAAGTTTTCAACCTCCAAAATTAAAAATAAATAAAAAGCAACATAAAGGTCGAATTCATTTAAATAAATATAATTTTAATAGTTTTTTTTTGAAATACGGAATTGCTGGATTAAAAGCAAAAGAAGCGGGGCGTGTTACTCCAAAACAATTAGAATCAGTCCGTAGATATTTATCACGTGTAATGGGTCGTGATGGTATTATTTGGTTTAATATATTCCCAGATATTTCCATAACAAAAAAAACCAAGAGAAGTACGTATGGGAAAAGGTAAGGGGTCTATTGTAGTTTGGATCGCAAAAGTGTATCGTGGAAAAATTTTATTAGAAATTATTGCTCCTATAATAGGAAATGAGTTCAATATTTTACGTGTAGCGCAAACAAAATTGCCTATAAATACTAAAAGATTAGTTTTCAAAAATTATATTTTTGAATAATCGTACAAAGTTTAAGCCTATAGTTTAATGGTAGAACATCTCACTCATAATGGGTATAATGTAGGTTCAATTCCTACTAGGCTTAATTAAGGATATATAGCTCAGGGGTAGAGCATTGGACTTTTAATCCATTGGTCTTGGGTTCGATTCCCAATATATTCAAAATTGGTCAAATAACATAATGGTAATGTTATAGATTGCAAATCTATAAATATTGGTTCAAGTCCGATTTTGACCTATTTAGCTTCTATGGTTAAATGGTAAACACAGTAAGCTCAAACCTTATTTTTTGTTAGTTCGATTCTAACTAGAAGTATTTTTTAGTTAGGATAAGTGGCTGAGCGGTTTAAGGCATCTGTCTTGAAAATAGAAATATTGCAAAATATCATAGGTTCAAATCCTATCTTATCCGCTTTTTTCTATGTTTTACAATTCATTAGCAGGTGTAAGTGCAAATAGTTATTTTTATAAAAATTATTTTATTAATAACCAAGTTTGCATTTCAACTTCAGTAGGACGCTTAAAACAAAATTTTTTTGTTTTAAGTATATTATGTTTTAATGATTTATTATCTTTTAATTTTGATAGTACAATTTTTTTTATTATGTTGTTCTATATTTTTTTTTATTTTTTATAAAGTGATTATACTGTTTAATTTTTGGTTTTATAATATAAATAATTGCATATTAAATTATTTATATTCTTTTGTTTATGATTTTTTATTTAAAATTCTTAATTTTAATTTTTTAATAATAGAAGAAACGAAACAAAAAAAATATAATAATAAAATGTATTATAGGTGGAATCATCGTTATAGCAGTATATGGTTTATATTTATATTTATTTGGTAATGCTGGCTCATCTGGAACGGATACTATAAATATTTCTTCTCGTACTACAAATGAAATTATAACAAAAACTATTGGTGTGTCGACAGTAGAACCCTTAAACATTTTAGCACAATCACAAATACAAATAGAACACCCTATTATAATTTCACACGAAATTAAATAGCTTATTATACATAATATCGACGTACAAGAAAAATTTATAGAATTTTTACAAACTAATTGTCAATTTGAAGATTCACCAATATTAAGACAAAAAATAATTGATATTTTCCAAATAATTGATACTCTTAACTTAGGCGTTCTATATAAAAATTCTTTGCCGATAGACTTTTATAGCGATAAAAATTATATTAGTAAGAATATAATTCTTATAAAGTTTTGCATAAGTTGATTTACCGTTTAAGTTATAGCTCTTGTGCAATATTAACGTCAAATTTGGAGAATTTTTTAATTGCACATCAGGGAAACTCTTTTTGCATTAATGAAATTTTTTAGTGATAATTTAATACAAGAAAAATTAAATTATCAATTAAGAATTCGCTTAGAAAAGCAATGGTTAAAATCGCCACAGGCTATTCATAGCAAATTTAAAATATTATTACACTATTTAAAAACTTAAAATGAAAAATTATTCACTTTTAATGACTATTTATAATTTCTTTTTTTCTAATAATTTTGTTCAAAATCAAAATATATGGCACAAACAATTATTTAGAAAATATTTATTAAATACAAAAAATATTTTTTTTTACTGAATTTGTAATCGAAAATTTATTACCAAAAAATTGGGTATTATTAGAGAAAATCAAAAATAATAATAATTCGGATATTATATTGAATAATTTAAATTTAATGAATGTTGATTTATGGTCAAATTATATTATGTTATGGCGATACGAAGAGCAACAACGTTTATTAGATAATGCTTTTAAAAAAAGTCGATATTTTAATAATTTAAATTTAACATCAAATATTACTGATGTTAATAATCCTTTATTAAAAAATTTAAAAAAAAAGAATTTATATTCAGATTTAAGTTTATGGTATCAATTAGGGTATTCTATAGATTATTTAACTAATTTAAATTCCAATATCAATTTAAAAACTTATTTAAAACAAAGTCGTTCAACAATTTTATTAGAGGATTCTATTGAATATCAACATAAATTAAATATTCATTTAGTTGGTATATTAGATAATTTATCAAATTTATATGAAAAAGATGTTTTTATTCAAGCTAAAACTATACGTGGTATTTTTTTTCGATATTTTAGAGAAATTGTATATCCATGGTTTTCGGCGATAATTTTAACATTTATGTCTTCTTTTTTAATAATTTCAGAAATTCTTTATTTAGTATCATCTTTAGTGGCTATTCCATTATTATTTTTTTTATTTATTTATTGTATTTTAACAGATAGTATTATAAATTTTGATTTTGAAACTGCATGGTTTCAAATTAATTTTTTTGAATTTTTAATACAATATTTGTATTTTTATTCTCCACAACTATTTTTATTATTAGATTATGATATTAGTATATATTTTAATAATTTTTGTTGGTTTTGTATTTATTTATTTTTTTTTTTTATTTTATTATTTGAAGGTGCTGGTTGGATGGGTATTTTAGCTACAGAGGAAGATAATATGGGGCAATATTTATATAGTGATGAAGGAACAATGTATGAAGATATTCATGACAGTTGTAATTTAAGGGTTTTCGAATTATTATTAGAATTAAGTGATCATGATTTTACAAATACTGATTATAATAACTATTATATTTTTTCTGAAAATTCTGATGAATTTCGTAATGTAGAATCTGCATTTTCTGATTTAAATCAATTTGCTCTTCAATTATTTACGGGTGGTATTGGTATTCTATATATGATGCAAACTGTTATTCAACAAGATGATATTGAAGATAATGAATTACATGATTTATATTATTATGATGGTTTACCTAGACATAATCAAGAATACGATGATGATTCAGAATTTGATTTTGGTTCCTCATTATCATATTTGAATGAAACAGATAGTAGTTATGGATTGTACGAATATCCATTGGATTCTATTAATATACAACGAACACAGTATGGTAATGATTATATGATTTTTGATGAAGAAGGGGGCAATGTGGAAGCTTTTATTGCGATGCCTGCTTATGGTTTTGATGTTTTTAGTGATAGTTCTTTTAATTATTTTTTAGAATTTGCTCTGGGAAATTCTTTATTTGATATTTTTTTATTTATTATTATTTTTTTTTATTGTTTGTTATATTTTAAAATATATTATGATTGGGAAGTTTGGGTTTATCGTGAATATATTGCTCGAGATTATTTTAATAGAATTTCTTATTTAGGCTGGCAACATTCTTTAAGTAATGAGGAGGTAATATCGGATGAAGATATTATTAATAATAATACAATAGTTGAACAAAGTACATCAACCGTTTCTGGTTATGAACAACTATCTTTTTCGCGAGATTTTAATCCTATTGTAAGTGATATTGAATATTTTTTTGAAGATATTGATGAGCTTATTGATATAAAATCTGAATATGAATATTTACACGAAGAGGATTTAGAGTTTGTTGAACAGGATGAATTTTCAGCAATTGTAGATATTTTAGAAGAAGACGCTTTAGATTTAGATTTTAGTAAATTAAATAATTTGCAATTTAATGATGTAATAAATGATGGAAATAATAATAAATCTTCTTTTTTGGAAAACAATATTTTTTTGCAAAACAGTATTATTAATTTTGATCAATTAGATTTTGAATCAGATAAAAATTTAAATCAACTTTTATTTAATAATTTTAAAAATTTCCGATTTTTAGTATTAGATTTCAAAAATAATTTAAATTTAAATTATTTTTTTCAAAACATTTTTGAATTTTCTACATTATTTATTTTTTTATATAAAAATAGTTCTAAAATAAATAATCCTGTTTTAAAATATTCAATTCTACAATTAATATATTTTTATATAAATTTAAA
>Ga0170475_104969235_pt1 | contig 17768 bp, 10 predicted proteins | sample Soicark_Litter_5_FD_111474 | JGI IMG/M metagenome (GOLD analysis project Ga0170475, IMG submission 111474) | Avena fatua rhizosphere microbial communities from Hopland, California, USA. Combined Assembly of 48 SPs
CCTTTCTGTCACTCACGGAGTGTCCATGCACTACTCATTTACTGAGAAGAAACGCATTCGCAAGTCGTTCGCGAAGCGCGCCAACGTTCACAACGTTCCATATCTTCTGGCTACCCAGCTGGAATCCTACGAGAATTTCCTGCAGGCCGACGCCGCTCCGTCCGCCCGCAAGAACGAAGGTCTGCAGTCCGCCTTTACCTCCATCTTCCCGATCGTGTCGCACAACGGCTTTGCGCGCCTCGAGTTTCTCTCCTATGTGCTGGGCGACCCCGCGTTTGACGTCAAGGAATGCCAACAGCGTGGCCTGACCTTTGCCTCGCCGCTACGCGCCAAGGTGCGCCTGGTGATCCTGGATAAGGAATCGCCGACCAAGCCGGTGGTCAAGGAAATGAAAGAGCAGGAAGTGTACATGGGCGAACTGCCGCTCATGACAGCCAACGGTTCGTTCGTGATCAACGGCACCGAGCGCGTGATCGTTTCGCAGCTGCACCGTTCGCCGGGCGTGTTCTTCGAGCACGACCGCGGCAAGACGCATTCGTCGGGCAAGCTGCTGTTCTCGGCGCGTATCATTCCGTACCGCGGTTCGTGGCTGGACTTCGAGTTCGACCCGAAGGATATCCTGTTCTTCCGCGTCGACCGCCGCCGCAAGATGCCGGTGACGATCCTGCTGAAGGCGATTGGGATGACGCCGGAACAGATCCTGGCAAACTTCTTCGTGTTCGATAACTTCAAACTGCACTCGGAAGGCGCGGAACTCGAGTTCGTGGCCGAGCGTCTGCGCGGCGAAGTGGCGCGCTTCGACGTCGTCGATCCGAAGTCGGGCAAGACCATCGTCACGAAGGACAAGCGCATCAATGCCAAGCACGTGCGCGACATCGACAACGCCGGCATCAAGCACATCTCGGTGCCGGAAGACTACCTGCTGGGCCGTGTGCTGGCGCACAACATCATCGATGAGGAAACCGGCGAGATCATCGCCAATGCCAACGACGAGCTGACCGACGAGCTGCTGGGCAAGTTGCGCGAAGCCAACGTCACCGAGATCCAGACCCTGTACACCAACGACCTGGACCAGGGCGCCTACATCTCGCAGACCCTGCGCACCGACGACACGGCCGACCAGACCGCCGCGCGCGTGGCGATCTACCGCATGATGCGTCCCGGCGAGCCGCCGACCGAGGAATCGGTGGAAGCGCTGTTCAACGGCCTGTTCTACAGCGCCGAGCGCTACGATCTGTCGGCCGTGGGGCGCATGAAGTTCAACCGCCGCATCGGCCGCGACGAGCTGACCGGCGCGATGACGCTATCGAACGAGGACATCCTGGCCGTCATTAAAATCCTGGTCGAGCTGCGCAATGGCCGCGGCGAAGTCGACGACATCGATCACCTGGGCAACCGCCGCGTGCGCTGCGTGGGCGAGCTGGCCGAAAACCAGTTCCGCGCCGGCCTCGTGCGCGTCGAGCGCGCCGTCAAGGAGCGCCTGGGCCAGGCCGAAGCGGATAACCTGATGCCGCATGACCTCATCAACAGCAAGCCGATTTCGGCCGCGATCCGCGAGTTCTTCGGTTCGTCGCAGCTGTCGCAGTTCATGGACCAGACCAACCCGCTGTCGGAAATCACCCACAAGCGCCGCGTCTCGGCCCTCGGCCCGGGCGGTTTGACCCGCGAGCGCGCGGGCTTCGAGGTGCGCGACGTGCACCCGACCCATTACGGCCGGATTTGTCCGATCGAAACGCCCGAAGGCCCGAACATCGGCCTGATCAACTCGCTGGCGCTGTACGCCCGCCTGAACGAGTACGGCTTCCTCGAAACCCCATACCGCAAGGTGGAAAACAGCATCGTCACCGACAAGATCGATTACCTGTCGGCGATCGAAGAGGGCCGCTACATCATCGCCCAGGCGAACGCGAAGATCAACGACGAAGGCCAGCTGATCGACGAACTGGTGTCGGCCCGCGAAGCCGGCGAAACCATTCTCGTCTCGCCCGAGCGCATCCAGTACATGGACGTGGCCCCGGGCCAGATCGTGTCGGTCGCCGCTTCCCTGATTCCGTTCCTCGAGCACGACGACGCGAACCGCGCGCTGATGGGCGCCAACATGCAGCGCCAGGCCGTGCCTTGCCTGCGCCCGGAGAAAGCGCTGGTCGGCACCGGCATCGAACGCACCGTGGCGGTCGACTCGGGCACGACGGTGCAGGCTGTGCGCGGCGGCGTGGTGGATTACATCGACGCGGGCCGCGTGGTCATCCGCGTCAACGACGACGAGGCGCAAGCCGGCGAAGTCGGCGTGGACATCTATAACCTGATCAAGTACACCCGCTCGAACCAGAACACCAACATCAACCAGCGTCCGATCGTGCAAGTGGGCGACCGCGTCGCGCGCGGCGACGTCATCGCCGACGGCGCATCGACCGACCTGGGCGAACTGGCGCTGGGCCAGAACATGCTGGTCGCGTTCATGCCCTGGAACGGCCTGAACTTCGAGGACTCGATCCTGATCTCGGAAAACGTGGTCAAGGACGACCGCTACACCTCGATCCACATCGAAGAGCTGTCCGTGGTGGCGCGCGACACCAAGCTTGGAGCGGAAGAGATCACGCGCGACATCTCGAACCTGGCCGAAAACCAGCTGGCGCGCCTGGACGAATCGGGCATCGTGTACATCGGCGCCGAAGTGCAGGCCGGCGACACCCTGGTCGGCAAGGTGACGCCGAAGGGCGAAACCCAGCTGACCCCGGAAGAGAAGCTGCTGCGCGCGATCTTCGGCGAAAAGGCGTCGGACGTGAAAGACACCTCGCTGCGCGTGCCTTCGGGCATGGTCGGCACCGTGATCGACGTGCAAGTGTTCACCCGCGAAGGCATCCAGCGCGACAAGCGCGCCCAGCAGATCATCGACGACGAACTCAAGCGCTTCCGCCTCGACTTGAACGACCAGATGCGTATCGTCGAAGGCGACGCTTTCCAGCGTCTCGAGAAGATGCTGGTCGGCAAAGTCGTGAACGGCGGTCCGAAGAAGCTGGCCAAGGGCGCGGTGATCACCAAGGAATATCTGGCCGACCTGGACCGGTTCCACTGGTTCGACATTCGCCCCGCCGACGACGAGACCGCCAACGCGCTGGAAGCGATCAAGGAATCGATCAACGAGAAGCGCCACCAGTTCGACCTGGCTTTTGAAGAAAAGCGCAAGAAGCTCACGCAGGGCGACGAGCTGCAGCCGGGCGTGCAGAAGATGGTCAAGGTCTATTTGGCCGTCAAGCGCCGCCTGCAGTCGGGCGACAAGATGGCGGGCCGCCACGGCAACAAGGGCGTGGTCTCGCGCATCGTGCCGGTGGAAGACATGCCGTTCATGGCCGACGGCACCCCGGCCGACGTCGTGCTCAACCCGCTGGGCGTGCCGTCGCGTATGAACGTCGGCCAGATCCTGGAAACCCACCTCGGCTGGGCGGCCAAGGGCCTGGGCCTGCGGATCGGCGAAATGCTGCAGGCGGCGGCGAAAGCCGAGGAGCTGCGCAAGTTCCTGGCGCAGATCTATAACGAAACCGGCAAGAAGGAAGACCTCGACAGCTTCAGCGACGACGACATCACGGCGCTGGCGCACAACCTGAAGAAGGGTGTTCCGTTCGCAACGCCCGTGTTCGACGGCGCGCACGAGTCCGAGATCCACCGCATGCTGGACCTGGCCTATCCGGAGCCGATTGCGACCCAGCTGGGCATGACGCCGACGAAGAACCAGGTCACGATGTACGACGGGCGCACCGGCGAAGCCTTCGAGCGCAAGGTGACCGTGGGCTACATGCACATGCTCAAACTGCACCACCTGGTCGACGACAAGATGCATGCCCGTTCGACCGGTCCGTACTCGCTGGTGACGCAGCAGCCGCTCGGCGGCAAGGCCCAGTTCGGCGGCCAGCGCTTCGGTGAGATGGAGGTGTGGGCACTGGAAGCGTACGGTTCCTCGTACGTGCTGCAGGAAATGCTGACCGTGAAGTCCGATGACGTCAATGGCCGTACCAAGGTGTACGAGAACCTGGTCAAGGGCGACCACGTGATCGACGCCGGCATGCCTGAGTCGTTTAACGTGCTGGTGAAAGAGATCCGTTCGCTGGGTATCGATATCGACCTCGAGCGTAACTGATCTCCGAAGTAACACAGAATTCAATCACCTGGAGTGATACATGAAAGCACTGCTCGATCTATTCAAGCAAGTTCAGCAAAATGAGAGCTTCGACGCCATCAAGATTGGCTTGGCGTCGCCCGAGAAAATCCGTTCGTGGTCCTACGGCGAAGTCAAGAAGCCGGAAACCATCAACTACCGCACCTTCAAGCCGGAGCGCGACGGCCTGTTTTGCGCAAAAATCTTTGGCCCGATCAAGGATTACGAGTGCCTGTGCGGCAAATACAAGCGCCTGAAGCACCGTGGCGTGATCTGCGAAAAGTGCGGTGTGGAAGTCACGCTGGCCAAGGTACGGCGCGAGCGCATGGGCCACATCGAGCTGGCCTCGCCGACCGCGCATATCTGGTTCCTGAAGTCGCTGCCGTCGCGCCTGGGCATGGTCCTGGACATGACGCTGCGCGACATCGAACGCGTGTTGTACTTCGAAGCCTATGTCGTGACCGATCCCGGCATGACCCCGCTGAAGAAGTGCCAGATCATGTCGGAAGACGACTACGCCGCCAAGTACGAAGAGTATGGCGACGACTTCACCGCGTACATGGGCGCCGAGGGCATCCGTGAACTGCTGCGCTCGATCGACATCCACCGCGATGCCGAGGCGCTGCGCGTGGAACTGAAGGAATCGAAGTCCGAAGCGAAAATCAAGAAATACGCCAAGCGCCTGAAAGTGTTGGAGGCATTCCAGCGTTCGGGCATCAAGCCGGATTGGATGATCATGGAAGTGTTGCCGGTGCTGCCGCCGGAACTGCGTCCGCTGGTCCCGCTGGACGGCGGCCGCTTCGCGACCTCGGACCTGAACGACCTGTATCGCCGCGTCATCAACCGTAACAACCGTCTGAAGCGCCTGATGGAATTGCGCGCCCCGGAAATCATTACGCGTAACGAAAAGCGCATGCTGCAGGAAGCGGTCGATTCGCTGCTGGACAATGGCCGCCGCGGCAAGGCGATGACCGGCGCCAACAAGCGTCCGCTGAAGTCGCTGGCTGAAATGATCAAGGGTAAGGGCGGCCGTTTCCGTCAGAACCTGCTCGGCAAACGCGTCGACTACTCGGGCCGTTCGGTCATCGTGGTCGGCCCGCAGCTCAAACTGCACCAGTGCGGCTTGCCGAAGCTGATGGCGCTCGAACTGTTCAAGCCCTTCATCTTCAACAAGCTCGAACTGATGGGCTTGGCAACGACCATCAAGGCGGCCAAGAAACTGGTCGAAGTGCAAGAACCGGTCGTGTGGGACATCCTGGAAGATGTCATCAAAGAACACCCGGTCATGCTGAACCGTGCTCCGACCCTGCACCGCCTGGGCATCCAGGCTTTCGAACCGGTGCTAATCGAAGGCAAGGCGATCCAGCTGCACCCGCTCGTCTGCGCGGCCTTCAACGCCGACTTCGACGGCGACCAGATGGCAGTCCACGTGCCGCTGTCGATCGAGGCGCAGATGGAATCGCGCACCCTGATGCTGGCGTCGAACAACATCCTGTTCCCGTCGAACGGCGAGCCGTCGATCGTGCCGTCTCAGGATATCGTGCTTGGCCTGTACTACGCGACCCGCGAGGCGATCAACGCCAAGGGCGAAGGCATGATGTTCCCGGACGTGTCGGAAGTGATCCGTGCGTACGACAACAAGGAAGTCGAACTGGCGACCCGCATCACGGTCCGCATCGTCGAGTATCCGAAGAATACGCACACGGGCGAATTCGAGCGCACCGTGACCCGTTACGAGACCACCGTCGGCCGTGCGCTGCTGTCCGAGATCCTGCCGAAAGGCTTGCCGTTCTCGGTGCTGAACCGTCCGCTGAAGAAGAAGGAAATCTCGAAGCTGATCAACACGTCGTTCCGCAAGTGCGGCCTGCGCGCGACCGTCGTGTTCGCCGACAAGCTGATGCAATCGGGCTTCCGCCTGGCGACCCGCGCCGGTATTTCGATCGCGGTCGATGACATGCTGATCCCGGATGTCAAGAAGACCCTGATCTCGACCGCCGAAACGGAAGTCAAGCAGATCGAGCAGCAGTATGCTTCGGGTCTCGTGACCGCCGGCGAGCGTTACAACAAGGTGGTTGACATCTGGGGCAAGACCTCGGACGAAGTCGGCAAGGCGATGATGGACCAGCTCAAGGTCGAGCCTGTCACCAGGCGCGACGGCACCCCGGGCAGCCAGGAATCGTTCAATGCGATTTACATGATGGCCGACTCGGGCGCCCGCGGTTCGGCAGCCCAGATCCGCCAGCTGGCCGGTATGCGCGGCCTGATGGCCAAGCCGGACGGCTCGATCATCGAAACGCCGATCACCGCGAACTTCCGCGAAGGTCTGAATGTGTTGCAGTACTTCATCTCGACGCACGGCGCCCGCAAGGGCTTGGCCGACACCGCGCTGAAGACGGCAAACTCGGGTTACCTGACCCGCCGCCTGGTCGATGTGACGCAAGACCTGGTGGTGACCGAGGACGATTGCGGCACCAGCAACGGCACGCTGATGAAGGCGATGGTCGAAGGCGGTGAAGTCATCGAAGCGCTGCGCGACCGTATCCTCGGCCGTGTAGCCGGCCAGGACATTGTTAATCCAGAAACCCAGGAAACGGTGTTCGAAGCAGGTACGCTGCTCGATGAAGACATGGTCGAAGAGATCGAGCGCATCGGCGTCGATGAAGTCAAGGTCCGCACCCCGCTGACTTGCGACACGCGCTACGGCCTGTGCGCCAAGTGCTACGGCCGCGATCTCGGCCGCGGCTTGCTGGTGAACGCCGGCGAAGCGGTGGGCGTGGTGGCGGCGCAGTCGATCGGCGAACCGGGCACCCAGCTGACCATGCGTACCTTCCACATCGGTGGCGCGGCATCGCGCGCGGCAGTGGCATCGTCGGTCGAGGCGAAGTCGAACGGCACCATCCGCTTTACCGCGGCAATGCGTTACGTTACCAACGGCAAGGGCGCCCAGATCGTTATTTCGCGTTCCGGCGAAGTCCTGATCACGGACGACCACGGCCGCGAGCGCGAGCGCCACAAGGTGCCGTACGGCGCGACCCTGATCGTCAAGGACGGCATGGCCGTGAAGGCTGGCACCGCGCTGGCCACTTGGGACCCACTGACCCGTCCGATCATCACCGAGTACGCCGGCACGGTCCGTTTCGAAAACGTGGAAGAGGGCGTCACCGTTGCCCGTCAGGTGGACGAAGTGACGGGCCTGTCGACCCTGGTGGCGATCGACGCGAAGCGCCGTGGTTCGCCGGGCAAGACCTTGCGTCCGCAGGTGAAACTGCTCAACGAGGATGGCCAGGAAGTCAAGATTGCCGGCACCGAGCACGCCGTGGCGATCGGCTTCCAGGTTGGCGCGCTGATCATGGTGAAAGACGGCCAGCAAGTGTCGGTGGGTGAAGTGCTTGCACATATCCCGACCGAATCGCAGAAGACCCGTGACATTACCGGCGGTCTGCCGCGCGTTGCCGAGCTGTTTGAAGCGCGTTCGCCGAAGGATGCCGGCATGCTCGCGGAAGTGACCGGCACGGTCGCGTTTGGTAAGGAAACCAAGGGCAAGCAGCGTCTGGAAATCACCGACATGGACGGCAACAAGCACGAGTTCCTGATCACCAAGGACAAGCAAGTGCTGGTGCACGACGGCCAAGTGGTGAACAAGGGTGAGATGATCGTGGACGGCCCGGCCGATCCGCAAGACATCCTGCGCCTGTTGGGTATCGAAGCGCTGGCGCGTTACATTGTCGACGAAGTGCAGGACGTGTACCGCCTGCAGGGCGTGAAGATCAACGACAAGCACATCGAAGTGATCGTGCGCCAGATGCTGCGCCGCGTGCAGATCACCGACGCCGGCGACACCGACTACATTGTCGGCGAGCAGGTGGAGCGTTCGGAGCTGCTGGAGGAGAACGATCGCGTGAGTGCCGTGGGCAAGCTGCCGGCGCAGTACGAAAACGTACTGCTGGGTATTACCAAGGCATCGTTGTCGACCGACTCCTTCATCTCTGCGGCATCGTTCCAGGAAACCACGCGCGTGCTGACCGAAGCGGCGATCATGGGCAAGCGCGACGGTCTGCGCGGCCTGAAGGAAAACGTCATCGTCGGCCGCCTGATTCCAGGCGGAACCGGCTTGGCATTCCACCGCGCCCGCAAGGAGAAGGAAGTGTGGGAAGCGGAAGAGCGCCAGGCGCTGTTGCAGCAGGAGAAGGCCAACATGGCTGCCGAACTGCAGGCGATGGAAGACCAGCAGAATGCTCAGGCGCAGGCCGAGCATCATGGCGACGCCCAGTAATCGGTTCGCTGTTTAGGACAACGGCACCTTCGGGTGCCGTTTTTTGTAAACGCGCCTGAATTGCGCTGTAATTGAGTAGAAAGCAGCGATAAACGGAAGTACCACGAACAGCAAAAGAAAAGGCATCGGCACTGCTGGAAGGCCAGGGGAATTGCCGAATAGGGGGAGCGGTCCAAAGGTGAACAGGTGCAGAATGCTTACGCACAGCGTTGCGATACTGTAACGTAGCCTCATCCGGGTGGATAGAATACTCATCAGTATTAAGATAGTTCCCGCGGCTGCCCATCCGATCCCGGGCATCCCCAGGCTTAAAAGAAATGCCAGTAATGCCAAAAAGGGCATGGACGCACCCACGTAAAAAATCCGTGGGCGCGTTCCTGGTTCAGATGCTTTCGTTGGTGATTTCAACGTAATTCCTGAGCGAGTGAATAGGCGCTGACGGACGGCGCGATTTTCTGTTTTCGAGCCCCTCCTGTGCTCATCTCGGGGGCGAAAGTGAGCAGGTAAAGTTTCCTGCCACTGACCCACAATATCTCTTCAACCGTCCGGCCATCTTCGTCGCTGAATACCTTTGAAATCGCGGGTTTGCCGCCGACGCGTGTATTCACCGACTCCTTTAGCATATAAAATTTCCCCCCGGTTGCGCCCAGATCGGTTTCGGAAAGCCGCATGTCGCCGGCGCCTTCAATGCGATAGTAACGATCCGAACCGGTCCACGCCTTGCCGACGATTGTGCCTGCGGCGGCAATGGCAACCAATGTCCCGCTGCTGAACCGGGCCGGTTCAAATGACAACTTTAGGCTGGAAATGTCCTTATACACCAGTGGAGCCGGAGCGCCAGGATTACGCTGTTGGGACGCGCGACCGAAGCGCCATTGGCGATGAAGGCCCTGGCCGTGGCGAAGTTGTTTAGAAAAGATCGGACGGCGTCAGGCGATTGTTCGGACTGGTCGGCATTCATTATTGGGCCGGCCAACGGCGGTGTAGCTGTTTTGAGCAAGCGCGTACGGGGCAAGAAAAGGAAAAAGTAAAAGAAGATTTTTCATCTTTTTTCCTGGTTAATGAAACGAGATTGGATCTCTACCAATATGGAAAGAAGAAACCAAGATTGCAATTGGTGGTGGGGGTGCTGGCACGGCTGAACCACACGAGCCCGGCGTGCGATGGAGCAGCGCTCAAAATGCCGACGCCCCCGAGCAGAAGCGAAGCAAGCGATTTGGCAATTTTTAACTTTGTCATGGAATTCTCTTTCGTAAACTGATGTTTTGAAGTAATTTCCATATTTAACTCGGATATTCAATTACAGCGAGTTAACTGTGATCTTTTTTGCATGCCAGCCATTGCGCTTCCTCATTTAACCTACAATTCGTCTGCTTATGTTGTCTAGCTGAAAAGCTATTTTTATTATTTAAATGAATTTTGGCATTTTGAAAAAGCGACCTGCTATGGCATGATGCGACATGCCAATTCCGATACGTAATCTCATGATTTGAGATCAGTCTATTGATGGCCAGGAGTGTGAGCCAAGCTGAACAAGTTGGGCAATGCGCTGCGGGGATGGGCAATGCGTCGATTTCGTCGCGCTGGCGGCGGTCGGTTTATGTTAATTCTGACAGGCTGCGCCACCGATGACGCCTCCTATACTCAACCCGGTCGATAGGTCAAATCCGAAGTTGCACCAATAGCCGTCCTTGGGACGATAGCGACAGAGGAGCATATCTCGTTGCCGTACGCGGATACTGCGCTCCGGGCAGACCTGGCCCTCCAAGTCCGGTCCTATAGCGTTGAACATTTCCTCTGCGGGGGCGCCAGTCAGGTCGAAGGCGATCCTGATGTCGCCTGGAGAAGGTGCTCTCGGCTCATCAAGGAATCCACCATAAATCACGTACTTTCCGGAGAATGGCTTGTGTGCGTACTCCCAAACGGCATCAGCGTTCTGCATAAAGAGTACGCCCGATGACACCGCAAGCGTGATGACAATCCGTTTTAACATATTGATCCGCCAATGCTTTTGCCGGTGGTAAGGTCGAAGCCAAAGGTACAGTGGTAGCCATCTTTGGGGCGATATGAGCAGCTAACTTCAGCCCGTTGACGTATTCGGCCACCGTCTTCCGTACCGCAGACCCCTTTCAGGTCCGGACCCATTGCATTGAACATGTCCTTCGCGGCCTGTCCGGTGATCGAAAACGCCATATGCTTATCTCCCTTCTTTGGAGGAATGGGATCACCAAGACCTCCGCCGTAAATTGAATAGTCGCCCTTGAACGGTCGGTGGCCGAATTTCCACGAAGACGTGCTTTGGGCTAAGGCGAGACCACAGGCCACGAGGCCGAGGACCGTAGCGGTTTTCTTCACGGCTCCCCCTATTCTTTAATAGTTACGTGGAAATGGTCGTCGTGGCGCTGCAAGGGTCTTACGCGCGGGATCGTCAGGTCGTTGAAGAAGATGACCTGGATAATATTCGACTCAAAGAACAGCTCGATGAGCTTTGCGGTGGCATCGCGGTCGTATTGTGAGTCGAGCCGGTTTACCGGAGCTTCCTTACCATCCTTTCGTATGGGACGTATGTCCACGTCCCGTCCAGTCTTGTGGCCGTCATGATCCTTGTACTTGATGCCCCCGGCCAAGCTGATGTTCCCAATACCGATCCTTCGTTGATCGATCCCTTGCCACCGGTGTTCGATCATGCAGATCAGCGATAGTAGCTTCGGATGAGCATACTGGCCTGCGCCATTGGGTGGGGGTGCCATAGGTGTAGAAAGCGGCCTGCTCAGGCGCTTGGGGTAGCATAAAAAAACCGCGGGAATCTTTCGGCTCAGCCTCTGACATTTCGACTCCTTCGAGAAAAAGCGCAGCCTTTAAAAACGGAACCGCTATTCAGGAAAGACAGTTCGTTCTACACGATCCTGTTCGTCGATAAATCCCAACCGCCAGCCGTGTTGCCGCACGCACCGCCAGAGACCTTCTGCTGCGTGTATTTCCACTTCACTTTGGCGAACTTCAGACTGACGGTTTCGCTCAGGATGCTCCCTTCGTGCACCACTGGCGCCACTTTGCCGATCAAAACGTTCTCAAGCTCGATCTCAAAATATTTGATCCTGGTACCTTGGCCGTCCGCGCGCATGAATTCGAACTTTGCTTTCGGGATGGTCTTGCCTGCCACGCAGGTTTGCATCAAGATTGGCGATGACAGGTCGGCGATCTTCTGGAACTTGATGTCTTCCAGCTCGGCGCGTTCGGTTGTATGGCCGCCGCCTGTCGATGCCGTTGCGCTCTTGGGTTGCGTCATGCTCCATTGAACGGAACTTACCTCGATCCATTGCTTGTGCTTGTCGTCTTGAGACTCACCTTTGATGCCGTCGATTTGCAGATACACGTCAATCGCCATTGTTGCCTCCTAATGGAAGTTGGTCTACGCGAAAACTTGATGGTGCGCTTCAATGGACAATTGTCGTTTACGATTTGCAATAATGGGTTAATGCAAATCAAGACGAGTTCACAGAAGATCAAGGAAACAGGGCAAAGCGCCAGACGTGTGTCGAGATCGACACTGCCGGCGCGAGGCTAGGCGTTGTGATATTGCGTTCGCGTCTGGGTAGGGAAAACCTGCCCATCCTATTAAAACCAGCCGGCCTATTTCGCCGCGGCGCGAATCCTGCCGAATGCGTCGCCCGGCTTCCACTCTGGCATCTTAGGCGCATTGGCCACTGCCCGGCCCAGGTTCAGCGTGAACTGTGCCTGCTGCACCATGCCCGACAGATCCCAGCTCGGATCATATTCGTCCGACACCTCGTGATAGCGCGCGCGATAGGTCTTGGCCTTCGCGTCGTTTGCTTCCACGTCCTTCACCCAACTGTGGCCGGCGCGCACTGTGAATGCCGGGATGCCAGCCTTGGCGAAGCTGAAGTGGTCGCTGCGGAAGTAGCCGCCCCCCAGGTCGGGACGCGCCGGCGCTACCTCCAGGCCCATTGACTTGGCCGTCACCGCAGCCATTGCGCCCAGATCGGTGCGCTCGCTGCCCTGCGCGTTGATGTCCTTGACCGCACCCACCCAGTTCATGCTGTCCAGGTTCAGCGCAGCGGCCGTCTTCCCGACTGGCCACAGCGGGTTGGCGGCGTAGGCCGCGCTACCGAGCAGACCTTGTTCTTCGGCCGCCACCCACAGGAACATCTGGCTGCGCTTCGATGGCGCGCGCGCCGCTTCCTGCGCCATCGCCAGCAGCGCCGCGGTGCCTGATGCATTGTCGACGGCGCCGTTGAAGATCGTGTCGCCTTCGGTGCCTTGCTTGCCCAGGTGGTCCCAGTGCGCGCTGTAGATCACGACTTCGTCCTTGAGCTTCGGATCGGTGCCCGGCACGATGCCGGCGACATTGAATTCGTTGAGCGTGCGTACCGCCGCGCGGGCTTCACCCGTGATGCGCGCGCCAAGCGCGACCGGTGCAAATGTCTTGTCTTCGGCAGCGGCACGCAGTGCGTCGAGGTCATGACCGGCGGCGGCGAACAGCTTGCGCGCGGTCGCGTCGCTCATCCAACCTTCCATTCCGGCACGCTGCTTGCCTTCGGCCAATTGGAAGCGCTCGGCCATCCAGCTGTTCTGCACCACGCTCCAGCTGTACGAGGCCGATGCGTCCGTGTGGATCAGCAGGACGCCTGCGGCGCCTTGGCGCGCGGCTTCCTCGAACTTGTAGGTCCAGCGGCCGTAGTAGGTCAGACCTGCGCCATTGAAGCGATTCGGCTCGGCCGCGGTCGGAGCCGGGTCGTTCACCAGCATCACCAGCACTTTGCCTTTCGCATCCAGGCCCTTGAAATCGTCCCAGCCTTCTTCGGGCGCGTTGATGCCGTAGCCGACGAACACCAGTTCGGCGCCCAGCTTGTAGTCGGTCTTGGCGTTGCCCAGTCCCCAGACCCAGTCGGCGCCGAAACTCAGCGGCAGCGTCTTGCCGCCCGCGGCCAAGGCCACGCTGCTCTCCTGCGGCAGCGCCTTGACGCCCGCGATCTTCACCGGCTGGCGGAAACTGGTTCCGTTGGCCGGTTGTAGGCCGGCGGCCAGCGCCTGGGTTTCGAGATAGGTGACAGCCAATTCCCCGCCGCGCTGGCCGGTTCCGCGTCCTTCTAGAGCATCGGAGGCAAGGAAGGCCAGGTGCGCACGCAACAGCCCTTCTTTGACGGTCACGGCTTGTGCCTTGCCGGTGGCTTGCGCCGGTTGAGCCAGCATCAGGCTGCCCGCAATGGCGGTGAGGACAAGGGAGGATACGATCTTGTGCATGAAGGTCAGGCGCGAGATTAATCGGTTAATGTAGTGCCGGGTACGCCGGGCATTGAGGGGCGCGATCGCGGCCATTGCCCTGCCACTGATGCGCGCAACTGCTGTATTGTAGCGTTCTGCTTAATCAAACAACACAACCATTTCCATGGAAAAATTGAAGACGCCTTACGAAAAGGGTAACTTGAACCAGACCACCACCTGGGCCGAGTGCATCGCCTGGTACGAAGACCTGGCGCACCGCTTCCCCGGCGTGCTGCGCTTCGGCGCCATCGGCACCTCCGATGCCGGCGTGCCGATCCACGCGGGCGTGGTCAGCGCCGACGGCGTGTTTGACCGCGAGCAGATCAAGCGCAGCGGCCGTCCGGTCTTCTTCAACAATAACGGTATCCACCCCGGCGAGCCGGAAGGCGTGGACGCCTGCATGGCGCTGGTGCGCGATTTCTGCATCGAACCCGCGCGCCTGGCGGCGCTGGGCAAGACCGTGTTCCTGTTTGTCCCGATCTACAATGTCGATGGCAGCCTGAATCGCGCCGACACCTCGCGCGTGAACCAGGACGGGCCGGAGCAGTTCGGCTTTCGCGGCAACAGCCGCCATCTCGACCTGAACCGCGATTTCATCAAGTGCGACACGCTGACCGCGCAGGTGTTCAACAAGCTGTTCACGGCGTGGGACCCGGACGTGATGGTCGATACCCACACCTCCAACGGCGCCGACTACCAGTACACGATGACGCTGATTCACACCCAGGCCGACAAGCTGGGCGGCGGTCTAGGCGGCTTCCTGCGCGACATCATGGTGCCGCACATGTTCGCTGAAATGGAAAGGCGCGGCTGGCCGACCTGCCCGTACGTGAACCCGGTCAAGGATAGTCCGGACCACGGCATCGCCGAATTCCTCGAAACGGCACGTTTCTCGACCGGCTACGCGGCGCTGCACAACACGATCGGCTTCATGCCGGAGACCCACATGTTGAAGCCCTTCGCCGACCGCTACGAATCGATGCGCGCGCTGGTGGAAACCGCGCTCGCCTTTACGGTGGAGAACGCAGCCCAGATCCAGGCGCTGCGCCGCGCGGCGAAGGAAGAAGGCCGCACGCGCCGTGAATGGCCCGTGCACTGGGCGATGGACGAGGCCAATCCGTCGAGTTTCCGCTTCAAGGGCTACGAGGCGAAGTACAAGCCGAGCGTGCTGGGCGACTATACGCGCCTGTGGTACGACCGCGCCAGCCCGTGGGAGCGCGACATCGCCTATTACAACCGCTTCCCGGCCGATGTGACCGTGGCCGCCCCGCGCGCCTATGTGGTGCCGCAGGCTTGGCGCGAGGCGATCGAGCGCCTGGAGTGGAACGGCGTGAAGATGGAGCGCATCGACGCCGAGCGCATGCAGGAGGTATCGTACTATCACATCGTATCGGTGACGTCGCGCCCGAGCGCGTACGAGGGACACATGTTCCATGACGATGTGCAGGTGGAGAAGCGGCGCGGCCAGGTTCTGCTCCGCGCCGGCGACTACATCGTGCCGCTCGATCAGGAAGAAGCGCGCTACGCGGTCGAAACGCTCGAGCCGCAGGCGCATGACAGCTTCTTCCGCTGGGGCTTCTTCAACAGCGTGCTGGAGAAGAAGGAAACGTATTCGGACTACGTCTTCGAAGACCACGCCGAGGCGCTGCTGCGCGCCGAGCCGGAGCTGGCGGCAAAGTTCGAGGCATGGAAGGCGGCCAATCCGGCGCTGTTGAAGGACCAGGGCGCGGTGCTGGACTTCATCTTTGCCAACTGCGCCCGTCATCACGAACCGGAGTGGCGCCGCTACCCGGTTTTCATGATCGACTAAAGTCCCGTTGCCACGCGCGCCCTGTCCGGCGACAATCCGGCCTTATTTGGAAGCCGCGATCCAGCGATCCACCTTCGCCTCCAGCAGCGACAGCGGCAGCGTCCCTTCGCCCAGCACGATCTCGTGAAACTTCGGCAGGCTGAATTTATCGCCGAGCGCCGCTTCCGCGCGCTTGCGCAGCTCGACGATCTTCAGCGCGCCGATCTTGTAGCCCAGCGCCTGCGCCGGCCACGCCATGTAGCGCTCGATCTGCGCGCGCGAATCCGCCTCCGTATAGCCCAGCGTCTCCTGGAAGTACTTGATCGCCTGTTCGCGCGTCCAGCCCTTCGCTTGCATGCCGGTATCGACCACCAGGCGCGCCGCGCGCAGCATCTCGTCGTTCAGGTGGCCGAAGTAGTCTTCGGGCTTGTCGAACAGCTTCATCTCCTTGCCCAGGGTCTCGGCGTACAGCGCCCAGCCTTCGGTGAACGCGTTGTTACCGCCGAACTTGCGGAAGTTCGGCAGGCCCAGCTCCTGCGCCAGCGCGATGTGGAAGTGGTGCCCCGGCTGCCCTTCGTGCAGGAACAAGGTCACCATGCCGGTGCTGCCGTACTGCTTCGGATCGTTCACCACCGACCAGAAAACGCCCGGCCGCGAGCCGTCCACCGCCGGCGGCGTGTAATGGTCCGACGCGGTCGCGCGCGACAGTTCGGGTTCCAGGCGCAAATCGAGCGGCGATTTCGGCATCAGCGTAAACAGCGCAGGCAGCTTGGTGCGCAGTTGCGCGTCGAGCTGCCGGTACACCGCGATCACTTCCTGCTCGGTCTTGAACGGCTTGTACTTGGCCTGCTGCGACACCCAGTTCGGCAGGCCGGCGGCGGGGCCGGTGTAGCCCATCTTCGGACCGATCACGCCATACTCGCTCTGGATGCGCGCCACCTCCTTGAGCCCGATGTCATGGATTTGCTCAGGCGTGAGGTTGGTCGTGGTCTGGCTCGCCACCCGCGCCAGGTACCACTCCTTGCCGTCCGGTAGCGCGCTCCAGCCGGTGCTGGTGCGCGCCGCCGGAATGTATTCCTTCTCCAGGAAGACTGCCAGGCGCTTGAGCGCAGGGTTCAGCTTTGTGCCGACGGTGCGGCGATAAGCCTGGGTCAGGCTGCGTTTGTCGGCCGCGGAAAAGCCGGCCGGCAGGTTGGCGATCGGCGTGTAGAAGATGCTCGCTTCCGGCTTGGCCGCCACCAGCTGGCGGAACTGCGGCAGGGCCGATTGCATCACCGGCCGCGGCTGCACGACCCCGCGCCGGATTCCTTCGCGCATGTTGGCGATGGCCTGGTCGATCCACGGGCCCAGTTGGTTGAGGCGGTTCAGGTAGGCTTTGTAGTCGCGCACGGTGACGAGCGACTGGCCGCCCTGGCCGCCCGCGTAGTTCGCGAGCGTGACCGGCAGGCTGTCCATCTGGTTGATCGGCAGCAGGTGTTCCGGGAAGCGCTCGAAGCGCAGTGCGGTCGCCAGTTCGTATTCGAGGATATCGTAGCTGGTCTGGTCGCGCGGCTCCAGCTTGTCGCGCGGTATCGCGCGCAGACGCGTGATGTAATCGTGGTACAGCGCAAACTGCCTGGCGCGCACCGCGGGCGCGATCGACATGCCGATCTGGTCGGCATAGCGGTTGTCGCCGCTTTCGCTGGCCGAGACCGGGTCGAAGCGCGCCAGCGCTTCATAGTATTCGTCGGCCAGGATATTGAGCTTCTTGCCCGCCTCGGCGTTCGCGTTCGCGTCCGCGCGCTGCGCCACGGCGGGCGTTGCTGCGCTGGCGGTGACGGAGACGGGAGCGAAGGCGAGTAGGACGGCCGTGGCCAGCGCGCCCAGCGTGAGATTCTGTTTCATCGTCTTTTATCCGTTTGTGTAAAGCGTTAGTAGGTAGCCAGCGGCGTCAGCGCGCCGTTCTTGAAGGTGTACACGGTGACCGTGGTCTTCTTCAGGTTGCCCTTGGGGTCATACGCATAGTTGCCGACGACCCCCTGGTAGCTCAGCGCATGCATGACCGTGCTCACCTTTTCGGCATCAAGCGAATCGGCGCTCTTCATCGCGTGCGCGATGAACATGGTCTGGTCGTAGAACGATGGCGCGTAGACGTCCGGGTCGCGCTTGAAGCGCCCCTTGTAGCGCGCCTGGAAATCGGGGCCGCCGGCCTGGCGCGCGAGGATCGCGCCGGCCTGCGCGCAGCGCACGTTCTCGCCGACGGCGTCGCCGCCGAGCCGGGCCATCTC
>Ga0170475_120625028_pt1 | contig 17757 bp, 22 predicted proteins | sample Soicark_Litter_5_FD_111474 | JGI IMG/M metagenome (GOLD analysis project Ga0170475, IMG submission 111474) | Avena fatua rhizosphere microbial communities from Hopland, California, USA. Combined Assembly of 48 SPs
CCAGGGAATGGTCACCGCAACCTGTAACAGCCACCCGCAGAGGGCCATACCGCCTGGCCACCTCGGCATCCTCCAGCCTGCGTCCCTGGAGAATCGCAATCTCCCCCAGCTGCCGGTCTTGCTCAGCCGCGTTCGCAAGCCGGGCCCACTGAAACACCGGCGGCAGGCCGCAAACCTGACAAGCAGGGGCATCGGTCTGATACATGGATACTCCTATTACGGGTTAGCCAGCGAGACAAGGCATCCCTCAAGGAACGACGGAAAGCTGCCGCCGGTCTGCGTCGACAGGGAGCCGCCGGAGTTCTGCCACCCGTACAGGCCGATCACGTCGCCGGCACTGAGCGTCGGTGTCGACGAGACAAGGACGTTCGTCGCATTTCCCGCTGGCGCCGCCTGTACTGCGGCGTTCGCCCCGTTTATCTGCGTGCCGTTTTTGTAAAGCGCCGCGATCCGGACTCCGGTTGCGTTGCCGGTCCAGCTCACCATCCCTGTGAGCCGCCAACGGCCGCTCATTCCGGCCGGGATCGTAAACGACCACGGCGTGCTGCCGCTGCGGCCGGAGTCGGAGTCGTACTCCGATATGTCACAGGTGATCTGTACGTAGGTGCTGCCTGCCACCGACTGAGAAACGCTCTGATACATGCGGAACATCGGCGGGTTCATCAGGAACTGAAGCTGGGCAGCAGTGACCCGCTGTCCAGCCGTCCAGAGCGTGACTGGTGGGGTACGGGCAGCCATCTCTACCTCCTAAAGGGCAAGGATCATTGGTTGCAGCAGGCGCACATCCGTACCTGCGGTCTGGGTTTTAACGACACCGTTCAACGAGCGGGTTACGGTAAACGTCTGCGGCGAGGAAGACCCCGAAACGGCGGTGACGATCATGTGCTCGCCGCCCACCGCGATATTGAACGGCACATCGCTGGCGTCGGTAGACCACAGAGGGCTGGCCGCGTTGGTGGCAGCCACTTTGATAGTGGTCTCAGTGCCCAACGGATATGTGGCAGCCAGCGTTGCTCCATCGGTATCGGCACGAGCCAACAGCACATCGTCTAGCTGCGCGACCCTATATGGGCTCTCCGGAGAACAGTTCAACACCATGTCGTGCTCAAAGGTGCCGATGGTCTCCTGGTATCCCTGCACGATCAGCGAAAGAGACTCCGGGGGCAGCCACGCAGGCGGGTTGTTGATGACAATCCGATCCCCGATGTCCATCACTAGCGCCGCGTTCATGGTGTCCACGCTGGAGGTGAAGGTGGAGTGCCGCAGGTTCAGGTTGATCTGCGGATACCGGGGCTCATCCACCGTACCCATGTGAAGACGCCAACCAGCCTGATCGGCAAGGCTGGAGTCAAGGTCCAGGGAGATGCTGACCGCCGTGTCGTAGGGACCTACACCGCCTGGTGGCGGCTGGACCGACAACGCCCCGGTCGTGAGCTGCTGACGGGCGGAGGAGCCGCCGATACGCGTGATCGTAATGTCGTTACGGGTGTAGGCATCATCATCCACAGGAACAGCAGGTGCCGACAGGTTGTGCTGCGAGTAGTCCAACGTGAGAACGGACCCCACGTTGTTGTAGGAGGTGCCCTGGTTGTAAAGGGACCCTCGTGTTCTATACGTCAGCGCCAATTGGTCTTTAGCTTCATACATGACCCCCAGGTCAGAATCTGGGACCTGCTGAATAAGGCTAGGGAATGTGTCAGGGAGTTGGTAACCAAGGTATGTGGGGTTGTCCTGTGCAGCGAATACAGTTGTAGCGTTTACATTATCTTCACTTGACAGTTGGGCAAAACGGCTCAACCTCCCATCTCCGGTATTAGCGTTGAGAGGTCCGTTGATATCAAACAGCGTGTCCCACACTGGTTGGTACGAGATATGTCCAATGGCTGTACCCGTGAGGTTGGCGTTCGGGTTGATGGAGAAACTGTAGGCACTAGAAACCGTCCCGGCAATTGTTCCGGACGCTGAGCTCCCAACCAAGGCACCCGGGAGTAGGTTTACAATGGCCCACGTAATATTGGAGCCCGACTGGATCAATTCCACTGAGAACCGCGCTGGCACCCCATTAACATTGAATGCAAAGGATCCGCTACTAAACAGGGAGTTGCCAAAATTGTCGTACCCATTTACCGCTAGGCTGCCGCCCGTGCCGTACAACAGTTCAACGCGGGCAACAGTGCCGGAGGTAAACATCCTGGCAATGACCCCACCGTTGGTGTCGCCGCCGGATGGAACCACCATCAGGAACCGCAGGACGTTCGCTGATGTAACAGACGCAGCGGGAATTGCGGCAGACCACGTGGAACCGTTCAGCACGGGAATAGCCGAAGACGCAGCAAACGAGCTGTCAGAGGCAAACGTAGGCGCACCCGTAAAAGTCATCGGCTGACCGCTAGGCAACCCAGAGGCAATGCTGGTGGAGTTTGTGCCATCCTCACACGGCCAGTACGCCAAGACATTCGGTACGGCATTGGTCTTTGTGAACGCCCGGTACAAGGCGGACAACGCTGGGGGTGTTCCCTGCCGAAGACGCCGCAACATACCCGCAGCCGTGATATCCACGTACACATCGATACCGGAGATGTCGGTGTTGGCGGGCCATGCAGTGACCTCACCGTGGAACCGGTACCTGCGGACGCCGTTCTGCAACCGAGACACCCGAATCGGGGTGTTGCGTCCAATCTGGCCATAGTAGGGGCCACTAGGGTTGCGGGGGCTGAACCTGCCATCCCTATTGTCCAACGTCATGGAACACGTCTGCGGCTGGACCTGGCTGGTCTCGTCCTGTCGCCCTCTAGAGATGCGCACCAGGTTGCGGTAGTACACGTACGAGCTGATGTCCTCCCACGAGGAGTTCACGTAGATCTCGACCGTGAGGCCAGTCTCCTGCCCGGGACCGGGGTCAAAGACGCTGCCAGCAGGGTTCATCGGCCCTGGGATCGCAGAAGGCCACGTGGCCTTCCTGCGCTGGGAACGACCCCATCCTGCGACATGGGCTGCGGTGCGCACTTACTTCACCTCCTAGGTGTTCTACGCCGTGGACTAGCTGTATCAGGTGGAATGACTACTCATCCCATACGACCCACGTCAGCATGTTCACGCCGCTGGTGGGAGTGGTAGCGCGTACGCGCAGGAACTTCGACACCGCGATGATCGGACGCTCGTCCGGCATCCACTGGTAGTCGTAGTTCACCATCACCTCACCGGCTGTAGTCGGGATCTGGTCGGTGTCGAACACCCGCGCGGCGGTGGTGGAACCCTCCACCGTGGCCGTGTAGCCGGTAGCCGAGGTACCCAGCGTCATCAACGAAGCCGGGGCGTTCGGGTCCAACGGCTGCACACCAGCGGCCACATGGGCCGTGACGGTGGCTGCGACATCCGTTTGCAGAAGTTCGATGGTGCCGACGGCGCCCGGAAGAGCGGAGAGGCTGTACCCCCACGAGATCAGCTGGATCTGCCGCGTGGAGGGCGTGGCGATCTGCAACATCGTCTTGATGGCGGTGCCGGTAGCCACACCCGACATAGCGGCAGTGGTCGGCATCGCCGCGTTCCAGCACTTGTACCGGTGCATACTTTCTCCTTAAAACCTCTGCCCCAGCGCAAGCTGGACCGAGTTGGCGTTGTTGCCGTACTGCGCTCGAATGTTCTTCCTGATCCAGGCCATCAACTCATCCCCAGCGTTACCGCCGACCCACTCCAGCTGAACAACCCCGCCGCCTCCACCGCCACCGGACAGAGCCGCCATGGTGTCGGGATTGGATCTAACGGTGGATCCCTGCGGAAGCCGCACCATCTCCGGCCCCTGCTCCCCCACCAAGACCATGCCACCACGAGAACCACCTGTAGCAGCCGTAGACACTTCGCCACCGTGAGCCCACCCGGAGAACGGGTTCAGGTTGTCGTTGATCCAGTTGCCGATGCTGGAACCCACGCTCCCCAGGGCATCCATGGCCTTCTGCGGCAGGCTGGCGATGAAATTCACCAACTGGTTCAGCAGCCCCGACACGTAGTTGTAGGCGTTGACAATCGGCGACACCAGCATGTTGTAGATGCCGTTCCATGCGCTACCGATCCACCCCACTGCCGTGCTGATCCAATTGGGGATGGTGTTGACGAAGAATCCGTAAATCTTCGCTCCGAAGTCGTTCCACAGCCACTGGACCAAGTCTGCGAAGTACCGCTTCACCAGATCCCAGTGCCCAATGATGAGCGAGACCCCGCCGGTGAAAGGGGCCAGAAGCTCCGGCCACCACTTCTTCACGAACCCGAGGAATGCATCGAACACAACCTTGAGGTCCGCCCACATGTCCTTGATGAAGTCACGGAACCCGGAGAAGTGGTTCCACGCATAGATGACGCCCGCTGTCAGGGCGGCGACAGCAAGGATGACCGCGCCGATGGGGTTAGCGTCCAAAGCCGCGTTCAGCAGCCACTGAGCCCCCTCCCACGCCGCCGTCACCAACGCCACCGTCTTCATCACGACCGTGTACGTCGTCAGGCCCGCTACCAACAGCCCCACAGCCACCACAAGACCCATGACGATGGTCTTGTGTTTCGTCATCCAGTCCACTACCGAGGTGACCATCGGAATGAGCTTCGTACCCAGCTCGATCATCAACGACTCGAACCCGGCCTTCAGCTCCGACACCTTCTGAGCCAGGGTTCCCTGGATCTCGGAGAAGCCCTTCACGTTGCCCTGCGCATCAGACGAAGCCGACGCGATACCAGCGATAGCCTTCCTCGTTGCGTCCGCGTTCTCGCCGGTAGTCTGCAACGCCACCGACAGGCCGGGGGCTGTACCCATCAACTTCTTCAGGGCTTCGTTGTAGTCCTGCCCGATCTTGCCCGATCCGTCCTGCGCAACCGTGGACAGCCACTCCATCGTCCCGGACAGGCCGTCCTTGCTCAGATGCTTCGACACATCCTCGGAACTGATCCCGAGAGCCTTGAACTCCTTCTGCATCGTGCCCGTAGGGGCCATCAGCGAACGCATCGCCTGAGCGATGTTCTGCGAAGCCTGATCGGCACTGGTGCCGTGAGCGGTCATCTCCGCCAGCACCCCGGACACATCCGAGAACGACAAGTGCAGCGAAGAAGCCAGCGGCAGGATGTTGTGCATCGAACCGGAGAAGGAGTCGAAGTTGGTCTTGCCGAACGAAACGGCCTCGACCATCTGCGAAGTAACCTTCGCCGCATCCGAAGCCTTCAGGTGGTAGTCGGTGAGAACGTCAGTGACCGCGTTCGCTACCTTCCCCAGGTCCGCGTTCTCGTCCTTAGCGCCCTGGGCGGAAGCCTTCAACACCGTCAAACCGTCAGCGGCATGGAAACCGGCGGACTCGACCGTGTACATCCCCTTGGAGAGGTCGTCAGCCGAGATACCCACCTGACCGGCCATGTCCAACATGCCCTTGCGGACCATGTCGATGTTCTTCGTGGACTCCCCAGCGGAGGTCACCAACCGGGTGGTGGACGACTGGAACGAAGACGCCATCTTCACCGACTCGGCAGCGATACCCGCCAGGGCCAAACCGCCGATAGCGCTCATCTTGTTGAGGGAGAGCCCCAGATCGGCGCCCTGGTCCTTGACGGCTTTCAGGACCGGGGCGGCTTCATCCTTAGCCTTGATAAGGATTTCCACCACGTTCGGCATTCGGTTCCCTCCCTCTTTCCTCGATCAGCAACCAGCGGAGTAGTTCTGCGTCTTCGGCAAGTAACTGACTCGGGAGGCAGCCGAATCGTTCACACGCCCCCAATATGAAGTTGGCCTGCTTCAGTTCGACAGGCTCGACAACAGCGGTTCCATCGGAATCAATGCCTCCTGGAACGCTTCGCCAGAGGTCGAGCCTTTCGCCAAAGGGTCGGATACGCCGCTGACAGCCTGCGTCCAGGCGCTGATGATCTCCATGATGAAGTCAGGATCCATCGACAAAACGCCATCCAGGTCCGGCGGTACAGGGGTACCGTCTTCCTCTTCGACGTTCCACGTCTCCAGGGCGTCGGCGAGGATATTGACGATCCCAGCGAACGCGGCACTGGACTTCGCCTTCTCCGCGTCATCGCCGAGCTGCTGCAACTCCAGCATCTTCCCCATCGTCACCGAGCGCATCATCACCTGCAACCCGTTCATTCCCGGGTCCTCGAACGTCAGCCGGTACAGCTTCCGTTGCGGTTTGAATCCCATTCCCGGGTTCCTTTCTCTTAGTTCCAGGTAGGAACGGTGCCATCGCTGAGAACGGCGGGGGCGGACCAGGTGAGTTCGCCAGCAGCGGCGCGGGTGACGGTGTAGTCGGTGATCAAGCAGAGGCACGACAGGTACGGCGTGGAGCCAGAGGTGGGCTCGATCTTGATGTTGCGGGCCACCGCAGGAGACGAAGGGACAGTCTTCAGCACATCGTGGGACTGGTTAGCCGCCGAGTTGTACACGCCGTTCAGCGTGACGGAGTAGTCCGACAGCAGCAGCAGCCGCTCGTGCGCGGACTTGTCCACACCGGTGATGTCCTGCACGCCGCGCGGGGTGGCGAACTGGAAGTTGGTGATGTCGTTGCTGATGGTACGGGCGGCTGCACCTGCATCGTCCACAATCACCGTGGCGCCCAATCCTGAGATCTTGCTAATTTTAACCACCGTTCCTTTCGAGGTAGTCAATCGCCTTCTTCAGGAGATCAACGCTATCGCCGAGGAGCCCCACGGCACGGTTGCACTTCTGGCACAGGAGACCCCGCACCTTCCCGGTCTCATGGCAATGGTCCACCGACAGCGAGAATTTCTTGCCGGTCCTGCCATGAGAGTTCGGCTCTCCGTTACCGCACACGGCACAGACGCCACCCTGTTCGGCCAGCATCTCCTCGTACTGCTCCAGCGTGAGCCCGTACTTGGCGAGATCGCTACGCCGCCGGTTGGTGGCCGAACGGTCCACGTTCTCCCAGTACCACTGTTGTGCTGCCGCCGAACTGCACTGTTTGCAGTGGCTCCGGTAGACGTCGCTTGTGGTAGCCGTAGCCTTCCGAGAGGTGCTGTATTCGGTGTACGGCTTTTCGATTCCGCACCGGCCGCACTTCTTGAGGGTGCTGGTGTCGGCAGGAGGAGGGCCTGGCTTCCTGCGCTGTTTGACGGGAAGTGAAGCCCTGAGGACGGCATGACGCGTGGCATCGCACTCTTTGCAGGACGCCTTGTGGCCGTACTTGCCGCGAGGGGCTTTGGAGAAATCGGGCAGTGGCTTGTCGAGCCCGCACTTGGTGCAGACTCTGCTCGTGGGAACCATGGCCCAATCGTAGCTTTAGCCACTGTCATCAACCTCCTACCCTTTCTCGATCTGTTCGTTGACCCTGCTCTGGTGCTCACGGAAGTCGTCAGCCCAGTCCATCGGGTTCGTGAACCTGCGGATCGTCCCCAGGTTCGCCCGCCAGTCGCCGCCTCTTTTCAGCAGCACATCCGGCTTCGTCCGGTGTTCGGCGAAACACCGCTGCCCCGAGGTGAACCGGAACACCGTCATCCCGGCCGTGTGCAGCTCCGTGAACGTCCTCCCAGCCTTCAGGCGGATATAGGCCGCCTGCGACTTCCCGAGGTCTGTAGCTTCGTCCACAGCGGTTTCCCAGCCGTTCCGCCATGCCGCACAGCCGACGTCCTTGCACGCCGACACCGCACCCACGTCGCGGGTCGCGGTGATGGAGTACGTGATGTAGTCACCCACCGGCATGCCCGGTTGGATACGGAACGGCTCGCCCACTAGAACACCTGCCCCGCGACGGAGTTCTTCACGATGGCGACAGAAAACGACAAGGCCGTGAAGCCGCCGGTCGTGGTCAACGCGGTGGCGATGTACCTGCGTACCGTCGCGGTGTTGCCGATGGAGATCCGCTGGGCGGTGTTCGCGGCGGTAGTCTGCGCGAAGGCCAGGCTGGTGACATCGGCGAACGTCACGTTGTCCGCAGAGTCCTGAATCTTGACGGTGACGTCTGTGCCGGTGAACGCTGTCACCTGAAGGTACGCCTGCGCTCCGAACGAGGCGCTGGCCAGCGAGTCCCAGCTGGTAGGCAGCAGCAGGTACACCACATCGTCCACGTAGTGAACCTCAGCAGCGCCACCGGTAGCCGCCACCTTCACGTTCACGCGGGCGAAAGCGGCCGTCGCCGGGGCGGTCACCGTCGCGGAGATCAAGGTCCAGGCCGCTGCCGAATCGGCCACCCCGGTCCCGTAGGAGGTGGAGACAAACGCGCCTCCGCTGGTGTACCAGTCGATACCCACCGAGCAGGTTCGGGCCGAGACGGCGCTGCGCACCCATGCCTGGGCAGACACCTGACTGCCGGGTACAACGGCGAAGCCCTGCGTAGCGATCGAACCCGCTACGCAGGAAGCAGAAGTCATGTCGCCGCCAGCAGTGGAAGACATGGACAGGGACTTCGTACCGCCGTGGGCCTGGGCGGAGCTGTTGGTGGAGGTGTTGTTGGTGACAGCGACCCAGTTGCCGTTACCGCCTTCGAAGCCGGTGTCCTGGCCCGTCAAGGCGTTGCTCGCAGTGTAGACACCGGCAGTCAGCTGGTTACCCCACTCCAGGCCGTAAGCGTTGGCCACAGTGTTGGTGGCCACGGTGAGGGAACCCCCGGTGGCGCGGGTGGGGTTGTAGCCCACCTGCTTGGATACCTGGCAGGCAGCCGGGGAGCCAACCGATGTGCCGCGCAGGTAGGTCGCTACGACATCCGTTCTGGGGAGCGCGGAAAGCGCCGGATGCTCCTGCCCAGTAGCGGTGTTGAAGAACGAGTTGAAGTCGATCATTCCATCGCGCAGGCCACTGATGCGTACGTGCGCAGAGGCGTTGATGGGGGTGACGTCCAGAACCGCCGGACCGCCACTGATCTTGGAGAGCGAACCAACATCACCGGAGAGGTCGTAGCCGCCGATAAGGAAGCCGTCCCCCAAGCCGCTTGTCTTAGCCATTGTTCACACTCCGTTAGCTTTGGCGACGAACGCTTCAATAAGTGGCAACGCGATGGCCATGGACTTCTGCGCCACCGAGTTCGCTGCACGACGAGCTGAGAAGTAGCCCTTGAACCGGGTGGTCTCGTTGCGGCTACCGACGCCTTCAAGCCACGGCCCGTAGATAACACCGCCGTCGTTGACGGAAAGGCTCGCTTCGCTGCGTGCAATGTTCACGCGCGACTGGTAGTAGCCGGTGGGATGCTGGAACGCCTCCGTCATGTTCATCTGCCACTGGAACTCCGCGTATTCAGCGATCTCCCGCTGAACAGCGGCGGCCAGGGCCTTGGCCTCGATCTCGGCGATGCCGTCGAACAGGGGGCCGGTGATGTTGTTGATCCCGTAGGTTGTCATGGCACCTGCGTCCACAGGTCGTTGATGACCATCGGCAAGGTGATGTCCATGACCCGGAACACCTTCCCGTCCTGGGTGATGTAACCGGCCTGCGCGCCCAGCGGGGTTCCGTGCGCGCCGAGGAGGTCTACATTCCGCACCAGCCCCCCCAGCGTGAACACCCCGGAGTAGGCGGTCATCAACGTGTCCACCGCCGTGATCATCTCCGGATCGATGTCGTCGTAGGGCTGCTGGAGCATCGAGGTGTACAGGCGCACTGTCAGCTGTACCAGGCCGGTAGTCGAGGCCAGGCCGGAGGCAGCGGGGATAGGGGCGATGCGCTGTGCCCACACGGAGCAGGTGAGACCGTTGGTGGGCGCGGATTTCGGTTCGTGGCTGTTCACCGTCTCGAACAGGCCGGTGGAAGCGGCGTGCGAAACCACCTGGGCGACGATCCCGGAAACATTCATCACACCACCCGCGTCCGCGCCTTGCGGCCGTACTGAGCGAGAGCCTGCTGGCGGATAGCCCCCAGAGACATGCCGATGTTGGTCTGGGCGCCAGCTCCCTGCCCTTGGGTGCGGGCGTAACCAGCGGATTCCTGAAGGAGGTCGTTCAGAGCCTCGGCTACGGCAAGTTCCTTGATGAGGGAAGGAACCACAGCCACGCTGACGGCAGCGGAGATGAGGTGGGTGGCTGCGGTTGTGCCGAGGGCTCCACGGGTCACGGTGAGGCCACGTAGGGCGTACACGGTTGCACCGGAGTGTGTCGCCAGAACCGAACCGTCCCAAGCCCTCTTCACCGTGAGGTTGTTGCCGGAGATGTCCACCACCAGCATCCGCTCAGAGTCCAGCAGCAGGACCTCCCCGATGCCGAATTTCGTCCCATCCGTGATAGCGAGCGTCACATCACTGACGTTGGCGGTGGAGACCCCGGAACCCTGCTGGACCTGCGTGGTAGAAACCATCACCTTGTCGGCTACCAGCATCCGCTCCGAGCCCACCAAGATGGTGTCCCCCACGCCCACGGCGGCCCCGTTGGTGACCGTGGCGGAGGTGCCCGTGGTATCGGTCATCGCCACGGCCAGGGAACCGGCAGCGGCTGTCTGAACCCAATAGCCGAACGTGCCAGTGATGTGGATGTCCTGCTGCGGCGTTGAACCCTGCCCGAAAGATGAGCTGCTGTTCCGGCTCAGCTCCATGAACGTGTACGGCGGGGCGTAGTTCCACGGCCCCCAGAAGACATCCCCCGCCGGGATCACGTTCCCGCCAGAGGTGACCACCGGAATGTTCACGGTGGTGTCAGCAAGCTCGGCGGCGTCGAAGTAGACCTTCCACGGGTACGTCCCCTGGAAGTTGGGGTAGTCGAACATCTTCGTGGTGATAGTCGGGTAGAACACCCTGTGCATCAGGCTCTCAACGGAACGAGAGGCAGCCTGGATAGCCCGATCGACCTGCGGGTCGTTGCGGGTCGTCTGCTTGATGTCAAGAGCTTGCTTGACATCTTCCCTGCTGGCATAGCAAGGTTCCGTGACTGCCATCCTGTCCCCTTGCTTTCTTGGGCGACGTACTCACGTTGAATACGTGGGAGAGCCTGATCTGAAGTTGTTCCTGCAACTATCGCACGGCGGGGACCTTCCGGTCAGCAGCCGACCGCCAACTGATTCGCCAGGGTCGTTGCCGTTCCCGCCCACTTCACATACCAACCGGCAGGAATACGTACCGTGAACAGCATTCCCGTCACCGGGGTCACACTGGTGACCACCGCGTTGACTGTGGTGTTCGCCGGACCGATGGAAAGGGTGAAGCCAGTACCAGCGGTCCCCACTTCCAGGTACAGCATGTAGTCGCGGGTGGTGTCCGCAAGCTGAGCGGCCGTGTTGTTCGACAACGCCGGAGTGATAGCCGGAGCCGAAGAGGCACTGTTCGTACCGGCCTGAGCGGTGAGGATGCCGCCAGAAGTCAGGGTGCCGTCCGACGCCAGGTTCCCGGTGACAGTGAGATCACCGGTGATGGAGCCGCCTGTCGCCAGGATTCCGGGATTGTAGAGAGGCATGCCGTCACCAGCTCGTCACTCGGGCGTTGCCGTTCGCGGAAGCCCAGATCCCGTCAACCTGGCCTGCATAGATCGGCTGCGGGAACTCGTAGAAGGCGCCAGCGGCAAGCTGAACTGTGTAGCTGCTCGCGGAGGCGGTAGCACCGAACTTCAGGTACAGCACTTGCGTCGAGTCGTTGAACACCGTGCGGGCGTTCGCCGTGTTGGCCGCAGCGAAAACGGTGACGTTCGTGGCTGAGGAAGCGACGTTCGCCAGGGTAGCCGTAGCGGACTTTTTGGCAGTCATGATGTCTCCTTACATCCCGCTCATGGTCTCGGGGTCCCAATCGCGGGGGTATTGCCACCCGTCATACGGGCAGTACCGCACCCCGGACGCTGCGGAAGGTCCCATTTGCAGCGGCTCACCGTCGTTGGGGCATGCCACCGGCGGAACGCTCTTGTAGTACTCGATGTACTGAGCTTGCTGCGCCAGGGTTGAATACAAATCCCAGCCGGTGACACCGCCCGACATCACGCCTCCCGGTGCGCGGCGGCGTGCTGCTCCAGCACCGCAGCAGGGATAGCGCCACGGTCGCTGACTTCCAAGCCGTTCTCGCGCGCCCAAGCCCGAACATCGGCGGCGGCAGGAGCGGGCGCGGCTTCTTCAGCTTCCTGTTCGGCTACTTCTACTTGTTCTACATCCCGCTCTACAACTTGTTCGTCCTCGTCGGGCAGTTCGTACTGATTCGACGGACCGGCCTTGGTGGTCTTCGGCATCTCATCTCCTTCTTCGCCTAGAAAGTGGGTGGCTTGGCATGTAGACCAAGCCACCCACCAGATCGGTCAGGCTGCCACGATCGAAGCGCCGTCAGTCAGCGGAACGTACGTGATGACCCAGGTGATCTTTCCGTCAGTACCGGCCGAGACCTGCTGGATGCTGCCCGTGGTAACGACCGCAGAAAGCGGCTGGCCGTAGCCACCGGCGGCGGTGGAAGGCGACATCAGCTTCGGGGGAGCGGTGGAGCTGGAAGCGCCGAAGGTGAGAAGACCACCTGCGGTGGTGTCGGTGGTGCCGATGTCCAGCGAGGTGCAGAGCTGGGCGGTCTGGCCCGTCGTCGGCGCAAGCTGGAGGTAGTAGGTGTTCGCGACGGTGATGCTGACCGTGACCAGGCCGTACATGGCCGTGATCAGGCATTCGCCACCGGCAACGGTGAACAGCGTCTTGGTGGCGCTGGTGAGGGTACCCGAGTCCTTGGAGATACGCGTACCCAGAAGCAGCGTCCGCTGCTGGTTGCCCTTGATGCCTGCGGACATGGGTCACGCACCCAGGATCGCGAGGTTGGCAGGCTTCCGCTGAACCGTCAGGTCGTGGAGGATCGCCACAACCGTGGCGTTGGTGCAGGTGACCTTCATGTACTGGTAGCCGTCAGCCAGCTGCGAACCGAAGATCGTCACCACGGACGTGTAGCCGGTGGTGCCCGAAAGCGTCAGCGTGGCGGTGGACCAGGAGGCGGTCTGCTTCGTCCATGCGGCAGTGCCGGTGTCGGAAGTGGTCTGGTACCAGCGGGTCGGCTGCGAGAAGCCGTTCGCGGTGGAGAAGTTGTCGTACGAGCCACCGAACGTCTTCGCTGCCGTGAACACGGCGCTACCGGCACCGGAGGTGGTGAAGACATAGGTGATAGCGGAAGCGCCAGAGACGTTGATGCCCACGGTGTCCGCGAGGCTGACCACGTTGAAGACGCGACCGAGACCTTCCATGCCAGCCATGCTGGCCTCCTTCTTGTGCGGCTCGGTCTTGGGCTAGGGGCGCCAATGCCTAGCTTGCTCACTCGGGGCAGCGGCCCGGCGGCCAGGTTGACCGCCGGGGCTTGACCCTACTTAGCGAGTCTGGATCTGGACGAAAGGACTGAGCGTGGCGCTGGAGTTGTTGTGCGGAGTGAGGGCACTCTGGAGCCACGGACGGCCGTCCACGCGCTCGATGATGCGGTACGCCACCTGGTTGTTCTGGAACAGGAAGTGCTCCGAGGAGTCCACCCGAACCTGCTGGCGGTCACCGATCAGGTAGTAGCTGAGGTCCACGAAGTTCAGGTCACCGGTGGTGCCCAGGGCCGGGGTCTTCTCAGTGAAGATCACCGGACGGCCCAGGATCGTCATCGGAGGCATGTCCGAGCCAGGCTGAGACCAGCCGCCGATCCACACCGGACCGCCGCCGGTACCCACGGACAGCGCCATGGTAGCCAGCTCAGGGAACGTGTCGATCGAGGCAACCCACACGGCGTTCTTCAGCGAAGTCGGCAGCATCCGCGAGTACATCTTGACGATGTTCTCCCACTGGATGGTGGCGGTGGGCTGGTTCGTCTCCTTGGTGACGGACACCGAGGCGGGGCAGTTGACGAACCCGAGCGGGGTGCCAACGCCAGTCTCGGTCATGAACGCGACATCCTCGGCCCATGCAAGACCGGCAGGGACGCGGGTGTCGAACCAGCCAGCGAAAGCCGGGGCGTCATCCAGCAGCTCAGCAGGGACCTTGAAGAAGCCGGTCAGCTTCTTGGCGTCCAGAACCACCTTGCCGAAGCTCGCCGTGGACTCGGTGAGCGAAGCCGCTTCCTCGGTCCAGTAGAACTGAACACCGCCGAAGATGCTGGAGACGTGAGAGGTCTCGTCCACGGTCGGGATCGGTACCCGCAGCGTGGACATCGGGATGACGGTGGCGCGGGAGCGGACGATCGACTCCTCCAGGGCAAGCTGGAGAAGGTCCGAACGCATGATCTCCGGGATCAGGAAGCCACCAGCGCCCGGCTCCTCCGAGGAGAAGCTGTTCTGGAATTCCTGAATGTTCTTCAGCTTGTCTACCAACTTGTCGCGGCCCGGCTTGGTGGACGGGTTCCGCAACTGCATGATCGCCTGGCAGTACTCGCCCATATTGGCGAAGCGGTCTTCAACCTTGACGGCGTTCTCCAGGGCGGCACCCATGGAAGCCTTGTTGTAGACCGCGCCCTTGCCCTTGGAGATGACCGCGCTACCGTCAGCGGTGAGGACCGGGGAGCCGTTGGCGAGCTTCGCGCCGAGCTTCGGCCCCTTCTTGCCCTCGGTGTCCCGCACCATGTCGAACAGCACCGACTGGACCTGGGTGCGAACCTCGTCCGTGGTGTCGGTGTTGCGCTTGGTGTAGTCGGCGGCGTAGGCGTCCATGAAGTTCTTGGTGTCGCCGTTGGCGATAGCGGCCGGGGAGAAGTACTCCTTCAGCTTCGCCTCGTTGCTCAGGACGTCAAGAAGCCCTGCGGAGTCGGTGGGGACCGTGAGCTTAGTCATTGCTGCCCTCCTTCAGGGCTTGTACCAGTGCTGCCAAAAGCAGACCGGGGTCCATGGCGTTACCGGCACTGTAATCCGGATTCACCTTTTTCATCGCCGCCTCCAGGGTGGAGCGGGCTTCGGATTCGTTCTTCAGCCCTTCCGTCTGGGACAACCGGGCCAAGGCGTTGCGGACACCGGTGGCGTTCGGAGGCGAAGACGGCGAGTACTTGTACGGCAGCGCCCAGTGGGCCTGAGTGGCAGGATCGCCGTCGGACTTCTCACCCGCGCAGATGCCCTTGTAGAAGGCTGCCGGGTCATCGGATTCGGTGCCGTTGTGCCATGCCTTCGCGGCATCCCACGGGGTGTTGTCCACGTCAGCGTTCACCAGCACCGGCTGCTGCTGCAAAGTGGGTGGCTTGGTGGGCTTCGGCGGGATCGGCTTGATCTGCTTGCCGTCCGGGTCAAAGTAGTCGTGATCGGTGTCGCCCTCGGGGGTGGCGTCGTCATCGCCGTCACCGTCCGGGTCGAACACCCACTCGCCGTCACGCCAGCACCAGCCGTTTACTGATTCCTCAGTGCCCATGGCGTTCCACACCGGCGTCTTCTTGGCGTTCACGACAGGCTGGCCGGTACGCGGGTCGAAGATCGCATCTACCAAGCCCTCATCCAGGGCCGCCTCGGCGTTGTACCAGGTCTCTGCCTGCATCTTGTTGCGGAAGTAGTCTGCGGGCTTGCCGGTGCGGTCGGCGTAGATACCGGCGATCTTCTCGGATTCGCGGTTCAGGATGTCCACCATCGCGGTGAGTTCCTGCGCGTTGCCCATCGCCATCGCCATGCCGTCGTGGATCATCATGGTGGCGTTCTTGGCCATGAACAGCTTCCCGGGGGAGGCGGCCATGGCGATGAACGAGGCGGCGGAAGCAGCAATGCCGTCGATGTAGATCGCCACGTCACGCGCACACAACGCGTTGTAGATGGCGATGCCGTCGAAGATTTCCCCGCCACCGGAGTTGAGCCTCAGCTCCACCGGGCCGTTGATCTTCGCAAGGTCATCAATCAGGTCACGGGCCGTGACGCCAGCCATGCCGATGTCGTCGTAGATGTGAATCTGCGTAGGACCGGCTGTCTGGTTCACCACGCGGTACCACTCACGCGGCTTCGTGGACATCAGGTTACGGAAACGGCTCCGCAGCTCGTTCGGGTTCATGTGCGTACTCCTCGCGGGTAGCCGTTCAGCGAATGCCGCAGCAACGCTGAGAGATCGCCTTCCGTTGACGGTTCCTGGTTCCTGCCTGGCAGGGTCGGCAGCGCCTCTGTGGGGGTCTCTGCGGGCACGGGGGCGACCGGCTCGGCTGTGTCCATGTATGGCAGTCCTACCGCCTCCAGGACCCCGGCAGGATCAAACCCGGCATCGATGAGAGAGGCGGCGGCCTGGGCCTTCCCCAGCAGTTCCGTAACAGCGGTTTCCGCGTTCACCGGCGAAGGGTCCTCGTAGTCGAATTCCACGCCCTGACCGGCTGAACCGAACAGCGGCAGCAGCTTGCTGTTCAAGGTGTCGCGGCGACGGTTCAGCCGGGGCAGCACCTGCCAGGCCACGAACACTTCCTCGGCGGTTTGCGCGTTGGCGCGGTTCACGTCCTGGGAGGTGCCGAGCATCGCCGGATGGACACGGAAAGCCTCGCGGATCTCGTCCCGGTTCGCCAGACGCAGAGCCCCGTATTCCAGGTCCTTGTTGGTGTGGGCGTTCGCGGTCCACGTGGTACCGGCTTCCAGCACGCCGATCTGTCCGGCACGGGCGATGCCACGGTGGGATTCACGCCACCGGTCGATGATCTGGTCGAACTCTTCGTCGGTGAGGTTCGTGGGGACGGTGATGATGCCGCCGGGGTCTGCTCCGTTGAGGAACAGGTTCCTTTGGTAGTCCACGGCGTACCGCTGCTGCTGAATGTTCGGGAGGATCGAGGCGACAGCGCCGGAACCGCGATACGGGTCTAGAACACCGGGCCGCTTCTCCATGATGACTTCGCTGTTGCGCAGCGGCACTTGCTCACCAGTCTCGCCGGTGTAGATCCAGCCGATGAGGAAACCCTCAGGGTCGGGTACGGGTTCCATGCGGTCAGGGCGGACGCACCAGATGCTGGTGGGGAACCCGTAGTCCATATCGAGGACCCAGAACGTTTCCCCGGTGAGTTCGAAGAAGTTCTGCGAGGACTCGCGGAACTCGAAGCCGGAATGGAAAGCGTTGGGGCTGTTCCACAGCTGAAGTGCTGCATGCTGAAGGATCTCGGTCCGCTGGTCGCTGCCTTTGTCGGCGGTGGTGTAGCGGACACGGCCGTCCTGCTTCGCAGTCTTGTACAGGTGCCACTTGGGGGTGGCGACGGACTCGGAGAGGAGGCTGACGATGGAGAACAGCGTTTCGGAGATGCCGTACTGCCGCATCAGGGTCTCGGCGTCTTGGCGGCCGTTTCCCAGGTTGAAGCTGTGACCGCGAAGGCTGGCGCCTCGGGCGCCGAGAGGGACGGGCGGGGTGCTCTTACCTTGGCCGCGCAGAAGGCGCACGCTGGACTTCACAGGGTGTCCTCGTCCTCTTCGGCGATGATCTGCTCGATGAAGACGCAGCTGATGCCTGTGACGAGCCATCCCCATCCGGAGGCGAGGTGGAATGCGGCGTAGTCCACGCATCCGGTGCCTACGATTGTCAGGGGGATCTGTGCGAGGTTCTTCAGCGCGGCCTTGTGCGGGGTGACGATGCGGCGCGCGGTTCGGGCTGCGGTGTTCTTGGCGGTGGTGACGAACGCGGCGATGCGGGAGCGTTTCTGTGCCCCGTCGAATGCCACTGCGCTCATTGACCGCCTCCCTGGTCATCTGGTGCTGAAGAACCTGATCTGCGGTCTTGGCCCTGTTTCCATCTCTGCGCACAGATAGCGAATGCAGTCCTGGCCATGATCGTCTTGCTTCTTTGGCGCCTCTTTCAAACGGTCCGTACCAGACTGCTCCCACACATAGCCCGTGATCTCTTCCACAGTCTGACACGGCAATTTCGATTCGGCCAGTAGCGAATCTCTCTCTACCAGCGAATCTCTCATCAGGAACAGGCGCGGCTTGCCGTCATCGGCCGGTCGCAGG
>Ga0170475_103681447_pt1 | contig 17736 bp, 24 predicted proteins | sample Soicark_Litter_5_FD_111474 | JGI IMG/M metagenome (GOLD analysis project Ga0170475, IMG submission 111474) | Avena fatua rhizosphere microbial communities from Hopland, California, USA. Combined Assembly of 48 SPs
AGTCACACCGTATCTTCTAGCAGTATCTGGAATAAGTTGAGAGATACCTCTAGCTTTACCGTACTTAGTCCAAGGTCCTACTGCTTGTGGATTAAATTTACTTTCAATATCACCTTGAGCCATTAATAAATTAGGATCTACTCCGTACATAGAACCGTACTTTGAGTACAATGATTTATACGGAACATCAGCACCTGTTACATTGTACTGAGGTAGAAATGTAGCTTCATTCTTAAGTCCAGTAGGTCTAGTACTTGAAACATTCATACCCCACTTAGATGGAGTTGAATTTGGATCATATAATCCAGTTCCTTTATCCTTAGACTTACCTGACCACCACCATGTAGCTGCTTCTGTAGCTGATGATATAAGATTTAAAGGATTATAAGAAGAACCTCCAACCTTATCAACAGTCTCACCTATCTTAGCTACATTAGCTTTACCAATCAAACCAGCTATAGATGCAGTTATTATACCAACAACTCCAGCTGTTAACGTACCTGCTATAATTGTTGGTATTAACTTATATATAACTCCACCTTCAACTATATCTGCAGTAGTGATTTCTCCTTTTGATCCTGCACCTATTATTGAAGTTGAGCTAGAACTACCTGATCCTTGTAATACTGAAATTAATTCTTTATGATACCTATATTGTATCTTTTTATCTTCGTCATGAAATTTGTTTAAGTCACTGATTAAAACCTTTTGATTATTATCAATGCTCTTAGGAGTTCCTTCATCTCCCGTATTCTTTACACTTTTACGTAATCCTGATACAACTCCACCTCCAAAGTTATAAGCTTTTCCTAATAACTTTGTTATATTATCATAACCTATAGCTTCACCAGCTAAACCTGCTAATGGACTTGAAGCATAAATGGCCGACCTTACTCCACCTTGCGTAGTATGAGTTTTTCTATAAGAATCAGCTATTAATTTACGTATTTCTTCTATTTGCTCTGCTGATTTTATCTTACTACTATTTGTAACATCCTTTAACTTAGAAGGATCTGGAGTATTCTCAATTACTGCACTTTTAAGTTCTTCTCTTCTTATCTTAGCTAGTTCATCCAGTTTCTTACTAAGTTCCTCAGATAATCCTATTCTTGTATCATTACCTGACTTTATATACTCTTTAGATAATTTATCAACTCTATCAATTAATGCAGTAAGTCCTTTAGAAGTTTGTATTCTTTGTGATTCTAATGATTTTCTAAAGGCATTCATTTCTTTTATTGAAGCCATCATAGCCTTATTCAACTCCTCAACTTTGGAGTTTACATCATCATTAGCTATAATCTTTGTTTTAGTAGTTACGGAGGGCATAATTACCTAATTAGTTGACTCATAGGTGCTACTTCTGAACTTTTAGCTTCTTCTGATAAATCTTTCATGGAGGACTTAGGTATTGCTATTTCTACTTGTTTAGTTCCATCTCCATCATTTCTAGAGTCAATAGATGTTGACTCTTGTGATAAAGAGCTTTCACGAAGTCCATTCTTTGTATCTCCGACGGTTGTATGTGGAGATGTCTTATTAGAAAGTGTTCTAGATTGTAAAGTTGACTTACTGTTATAATCGGGAAAAAATCGTAGTACAGAGAAGTTATACTTCACCTGTACCTCCTTGTTGTCACAGTGAGAACAATTCTTTACAATATAAGGACGAACACCGTATTTATAGGTTTCTTCAAAATGTTCAATCAACATTAAATCATCTAAGTTCATTTCTTCTGTTACAAACTTAATTGATTCAGCTATTGAATTAAAATTAGACTCTAACATACAAGCTAATTTGAATTCAAATACCTCTTCTTCAGTCGGTATCTTTTTATAAGTCTTGTAGTAGTCTTCGCATCTAAATGTATCTCCAAGTACAGAATGTTTAATCTTCATTTCTTTGTTGTTCGAGAAGAATAATAATCTAATGCCGTCTAAGTATTCTTCACTTACGTCGTCAACAATTAAATCAGGACCTTTTACTTCTGACTCGTTGCTATTCCCGCACTTAGGACATAGCCAATTTTGGTACATTGATATTGTTTCATAGGAATTTATACGTTGCCAATGGAGGAGGTATTCAAAATCATAGGTTGTCAGTAATTTTATATCGATGTTTACGTGTTTTTGGACTATGTTATAAAGAAGTTTTTCGTCATTATTATCAATGACATTAGCTAACTGACGTATTGTGGCAACTTGAAATGTGTGAGCGTAAACATCTGTATTATAGATCTTATGACCAGGTAGTGTAATTTTTACTGCTGGTTCTTTCATAAATCCTCGTGAGTGTTAAAAAGTTTTTAAAAATTAGAGAATGCTCTTGATAAGATACTTCCTCCTAAGGTGTTTAATATAGAAGCTAATGGAGAGTTTAATGCTCTATTTATAATATTAGATCCAACTTTGTAATCTATACTAGAAACATTGAACTCTTGTCTGTATGTTAGTCTACCTGATCCACCTCTATCGTAATTTAAATCAACAGATTCAGTTATAAGAGGGAATACACCATTAAGAGTAACAGTAACTATAGGATCAGTTATTTGTAATCCTGTAGCTGCACTTACTGCTCCTACTAATGCATTTACTGCAGGTATTCCTAATAAGGATCCACCTACAGCTGAAGCATTTAATGCTATACCTAAAGGAGAACCAGTAGGATAAAAATTAACAACTACTGTTTTTTCGTACGTAGCTGGGTAATTTCTAGTTCCATCAGGATTACGGATCAGATTTCTCCAAGCTGCAATATATCCTAATATGTCACCATTACTATCTTGATAGAATGTAACTGGTAGAGTTCCGACTCTCTCAAATCCTGGGTAGTATTGTTCTTTACCACCTAGGACTGAGACTTGTCGTTCTAAACCTGTACTAGGTATTCCTACTCTCTCAACAACTGGAGTATATCCTGCTAATGTGGGAAATACACAGTCCCACTTGAACGATAACTGAGGATCAGGTAGCGCTCTAACTGAATATATGTTGCTGAGATTTGGCATCTATTAGGTATCATCAAATGCATCGAATACCCAAGTAATATTAGCTTCTACAGCTCTACCTGGACGTTCTTGGTTAAGGTCAATTTCATCAATTTTCTGAGGGAATAATCCAATCAATGTTCTTGTAAGAACAACGTTATTAGAGTTATCCAATAACTGAACAACTCCAGTAGCTTCATAAGCTGCTTTGTTGCTACCTTGACCAGTTGTCGGATTAAAGATTAGATCGTGCCAGAGTTTAATACCTCTGAGAATTTTTACGTCTAATCCTTCTACAACTCTAGTTCTCCAAGGTTCATACTCTCTCAGAGTTCCATAATTTACAGACTGACCAGCTAGCTCAACTTTAGCTACACCTACAGAACTACCAGGTAAACCCGTAGCTCGGCAGCGTAAGTCAAGTAACTGAGCATCAATTCCTACAATCGAAGGTATCGGTTGTACAATTATGCTGTATTGATATGATTTAAGAGGATCAATTAACCCTCTTATAGTATTTAATGGTGCGGGCATGAATTACTCCTGTTAGTCCTTATTAGAGGTTCACACTGTTAGTCTGAATCTCAGACACAGTCACACCTGTTCTCGTAATGATGGTTTGCAGCTGTATAAATTCTGCTGCACGAACTGGTTGAACATAGAGATCTACATTCAATTGATTCTGGTCAATTACTTGAGGTGTGTTATTTGAAGTATCACATATTACTGTGAAGTCGTATACACCATTTCTACCTTTCACTAAGTTCATGAACTGTGAGATAGTCGATACTACACGTTGTCTAGTATACTGATCGTTAAGCTCGAACAGTACTCCTTCTAAGTATATCTTAATGGCTTTTTCAATTACAATTAAAAGCTGACGAACGTTTACACGATCAAGTGCAGAAGCAGGACTATGTTCAGTTTTCTGGCCCCATATTACTGCATTACCTTTACCTGGTATGTTACGTATCGGATTGATACCTGCTTCGTATAATCCATCTCTATATCCTTGAGTATAAGTAGCAGTCACACCTAGTACAGGTAAAGATGCGCAATCAATTATACCGTAATTTTCACCAGCAGGTGGGTACCAAGGATCCTGAGCCGCGGATCTACGTGCAATAACCTGAGCTACACCACCAGAAGGAGGAATAGGTAAGTTTTGTATATCATTGAACGTATCGTATACTTTTAACCATGGGGAGTATAATGCACCGTAACTTGTATTAAAGTTCTGTGTAGTATTTCTCCACGTAGTAGCTTGGTTAGTATCCATTGCTACTTGATCTGCAGGTATGTCAAAGATTGCTATACAGTCAGTTCTATCTTCTACGATAGACTTCATCTTAGTTTGTACAACAATATCATCATCAGCTACGTAACCAGCATTAATAAGAACATTAATACTTACGTCGTCTGGATTAGCGTATAAATCCCAACCTGTAGAAATATCAGAGCTAGTTACAGCTGAACCATCATCGCCACCACTCAAAGCAGCAAATGGAGGTACCTGAGAGAGTACAGTAACTGCTGGCATCGTAGATTCTGGTACGTCAGTATTGTCAATGCACCTTACGTATCTAGAATTTGCTTCAATTCTATTAACAACGTAACTATTTTTACCGTAACCATCTGTACCTGCAATTCTCGAGCAACCTTTGATTCTCTCAAGTAAAGTAGTGACACTATTTACAGTTTGATATACTTCTACTGTGAATGTTTTAGCTGTGTCGTCTATGTCAGTAATATTTACTGAAAGGTTATTTGCGTACTCACCTGGACCGATTGCGTAGAACATCATTATTGCATCAGCAACTGAAGCAAATGGAGCTACAGCATCTGGATCAAGAATACCTACACCTGACGAGAAGGTTGGTGATGCACCACTCGTATTTACAAATACATTAGCGTACATTGCATCATCGTGAGCTATACGTGTAAAGTAAAGTGAGCTCATTTCTTCTAAAGCAAATAAAGCACAGTAGTGACCGTAAGAATAGGTGTAGTCAGGTTGACCAAAGGTATTAATAAAATCCTTAGTATTAGTAATAAGGACTCTTTGATTAACTGGACCTTTCTTAGATGCACTTACTATTGCACCTACCATGTCACCATTAGCTTTAACTATTTGTGATAAATCTATTTCAGTGGAGTATACTCCAGCTGATTTATATCCAATTCCCATACAATTTTACCTTAATCTGTTAATATTAGTTATTTATCACAAATACCTTTTCAGGTAATGCACCAGCGACCTCAGTCGGAATTTTCTTGATAGACTTAGGAGGTAAGAAATAGGTATGACCATCTATACCTTTAACTGACTTCTGTACAGGATTTTGATTAAACAATTTAGTATACATACTTGGATCAAACATATCAACTCCTTAGGTATTTGGTGCATCTATCTGTATAACGTCATGAGGAAGGTCTTCTGATAGTCCTTCTTCATTTGGTCGTATATTCGCTGTAATATGGAAGATAGGTTTAACAGTAGCACCTCTAGCTATAAGTCCATCAACATGGAACTTTAGAAGTATACCGAAGACAGAACCTCTACCTTCTATTAAGTCTTTTTTATTAGGTACTTCTACATACCTAGGTAAATCAATTAACTGAGAGTCAAAATAACTATGGAATCCTTCAACAACTTCAGAGTCAAATTCTCCAGCTCTTATTTTACCTCTAGAAAACATAAGATCTTCTATGAGTGTCTCAGCATGATCTAAACTATTAGTAAATACAAGTCCATGATAAGTCAAATGAACTGGTAGTACTTTAAACATCGGATTTGGAGTACTTCCGTCAGAAACTGTTCTATCATAAAAAGTAGGAACGTCCGTGACTCTCATAGATATATCCTGACCATCTTCTCTGAAATCAGGCTCTCTAGTAATAGATAGAAATGGAAATCCTACGTCGTTATTCTTTCTTCTTTCAGTAAGATTCTGAACTGCAAATTCCCATGTATCTTCATAACTATAGAATACTTGTTGGGAGTTTTTCCATGTTTCAGGGTAGTATCCATTTAGTGACTCGTAAAGGAACGCTACAAACTTAGCATTTAACTCAGATAATGTACTAGTTAGAGTTGTAGGCATTTACTAGCTCCAGTCCAATCCTCTTCTAGGTACAGCTTTAGCTACTTTAGCATAACCAAATTCTAAATGCTTTAAACCTGAACTCAGTACTCTCCATTGATTTACTACCTCTTCATTATGAGGCATCACTACGTCTATTTGTAAGATCGTATCTTTTTGTAAATCATCTGTAGTTTTCATTATCAATTCGAGAGGTAAAGTATCTTCTATCGACTCTTCTAAAATTGATAGTAATTGAAAGTACTGTTTGTATCTTGGTACAAGTTTAAGTGTGACAGATTCTCTATCACCTTCTATAAAATCACCTAGTTCATTTTTATTGTTTTCTGTTACTGGTACTAAACAAACTACGGGTACACCATTTGCTTCTACGTAATTATCACGTAACGAAGCTTGATAAAGTACTGAATTGTTTGCTAAGTCTCTAAGTAATGTCATTTATTAAAAGCCTTTATTAAGCTTGTAGGGAGTCAAAACTTAGTTGGGCGACACCTCTCCCAGAATAGATTATAACAACCTTATACAAGCGTTATAAGCTTAACTAGACCTTGATTTAGAGATACTTTTGCTTTTCTCAAACTGAATCATAGGTATAGTATGAAATTCAATTCTACCTGACTTATCTATCCAATAGGCTGACAAATCTGGCTCACCTAATGATATGTGCTTCTTTACTAAAGCTATACGCTTAGAAGCATTTTCATTACCGTGACGTCTAAAACCGTAGTCATCAGAATACCAGGATCCGTTCTTTCTACGATATACTAAACCAGTATCACTAGGTTCACGTTTGTCATGAAACTTAGTTATAAGATAAGCTCTGTCTACGTCCGAATTTTTACGTTCGTAGTCAGTATCTCTTCTTACTACATAGTATTCTAATATATCACTAGGATCAAATCCTGGCATTCTGAGACTTCTTATCAATTATACGATGGACGATTCAGGAGACATTACATTCAATGTACCAGCACCGGAGTTCTTATCGAACTTACCCATTTCTTCACCAGTTACAGGATGTACTGCACAGACTACACCATCTTCCTTGTCAGTGTAGGAATAACCATTGTGCATAACTCCACTCAACCAAGCATCATAGTTGTTGTAATCAACTGCTTCACTCTCAGTGGTAACGTTTAAGTCACCCTGATTTTCATCAGAACCTAACGGTTTCTGACCTTTCTTCCACTTCAGTTCAGCATCGTCATTACCTACTACCTTCGTGGTACGACGACGATCACCTGCAGTTGATCCATCGCTAGTAGATGCACGATCGGTGGTAGTTGCAGTAGTCCCGATCATGTCTTCACCTAACATGTCATCACCTTCGTCATCGACGATCTCAGCGTCATCTTCACCTTCTTCAGCAAAGAAACCTCTAAGGTCAGCAAGTGCACGTTTTCTCAGTTCAGCTTCAGTCATCGGATTTTCAGGTTCAGTAGCAGGACGCTTAGTATTAGGTTCACCGTCGATTACTGCAAGATCTTTATCATCCTGAGCTGGATCCATTTCGATACGTTCACCATTCTTAGGATCAACAATTACGGCGTCACCATCTTCGGTCAGAGAGAATCTTTTGTAACCAGCTTTCTTCAAAGAAGCTACACATTCTTTAATCTTAGTAGTCTTTACTTTGACTTTACCTTCATACATGCTGCATTCTGCACCTTCATCTGCAGTCATCGCATGTTTCTTTACGTCATCTTCCATGTCCTTCTCAGGTTCATCTTTAGCAGTGACGTTTTGATCAACTACATCTTCAAGAAGTTTGCTATTTACAACAAACCCAGTTAGATCAAGATGACCTTCTTTAGAAACAGATACTTGATTAACTCGTGCTACTTTAGCAGTCAGAGGTACTTTAATCTTATTTTCACCTAAGATCTTCATTCTCTGATTAGCAGTCAAATTAGCTACACGACGAATAACAGGTAAGCCGATTGTATCACTACCTGCAGATTCTTTAATCAGCAGAGATGCAACTTTCATTGGATCTACTTCTTCACAAGTCAGAGCATTCAGGATACTGACCTTTTCTTTAGAAGGACTGACTGCAAGTTCACTTGAGTGGACTACAGATTCAATAATCGACTTCTCTACGTCCATACCTTTTACAATAGCGAAGCAAGGAGTATTACGAGTCTCAGTACGAATTACTTTACCTTTTTCTTTGATATCAGTGGATTCTTTAACGAAATCCATCAGTACAAGTTCTTTATTCTCAGTGACACCTAATCTGATAACGTCACCTTTCTTGTACGTAAACTTACCGAGATTGGTCTCGATAACAATCGTAGACTTGGATACGAATGCACCCTTTTTAATATCTTTAGACATATTATTTAACTCCGTTATATTTGATTTAAATTTGTTAACTATGTTGTACGGTACCCAAGACTGTTTTCTCTAATTTAGCACTAAAGAGAGGGATAACTTCTACAAGCTGACTCTCACTGAGTACTTGAGCTGAATCATCTTCCATATGGACTCCGATACCATGCTCAGATTCTTTAATTTCAACTTTAGCTGCGTCGATTAGTCTAATAGCTGATAATATTTCCTTAATAGATACTGAAGATTCTATCTCTACAATATCTCCACTGTCTCCTAAGAGAATATTACCATTCTCACTTTTATGAACAGTTACTAACTCACCTTCTTGAAATAAGGAGAAGCCTTTATTAGTATTTAGCTTTAACTCTTTAGTTATTAAAAAGTTAGGATTAGTATTAATAAGTATTAACATGAATATATTACTCCGAATATTTTAAGTCGTATTTATGTACTCTATCTTCTGAACTTGTATTACTAGAATACTTACTATCTCCAGTGTATTTTACAATAACAGTTTCACCTTCGTCTTTAGTTATAATCCCAGGTCTACCATTACCTTTAACTATGACATTATCACCTACTTTGAACTCTTCTGAATAAAGTATAGCTTTACTCTCTTTGAGTCTACCTATAGGTTGATCATGAATCGTACCAAAGTTATCAGCTTTAGTATAACTACCGTGGATATCTTTACCTTTTACTGCATAATAACTAAGCTTTGAGTAATCATGAGTATCCCAAGCTGGATCTAGTATGACATTCATACCTCTAGCGTAAGCATCAGCTTCAAAATTACTCAAGTCACGGTACTTGTCACTATGAGCACCACCAGTTCCATCACTAACGTTGTCATCATCACTACCTTCTTTAAGTAGTTTAGATGCAACTGATGCAAATTCTCTAAATAATTCTTTGCTCATGTAACTATACCTTAATTATTTCTTATCCGAAACGATTTCTTTCTTAGGAGTACCAAAAATGGACTCAACGAGCTTAGTAGCCTGTTCTTTGTACTTGGATTCTTCATTTTTAACTTCTTTATTGTCTTTAGACATAAAATTGCTCCTTAATTAGTTAAATTTACTCAAAATTGTAGTGTAAGCCTGTGTAGTATAAGGATTTATACCTAATTTTTCTAATTCTTCATCTCTAAAAGGTTCTACTTCACCATTCTGGAGTTTTACTTCTATATAATCATGAGGATGACGAATATTTACTACAATTCCTTCTTTATTATCACTAGAAGTACCTGAACTTACTATCTTTACTCTATCACCGACTTGGATATGCATACCAGACATCTCCATTATGAAAAGTAGCTCCGCCATTAGCTGCTATCTCTGCTACTTCTACTGCTGTAATATATGATGGTTCATCTTCATCACAAGCTTTTAAGAAAGCAGCTAAGGACTCAACAGACTTATAAGATTTACCAGCTTTCTTTACTTCAAATCTAAACTTATATAGATCTTCTTTATCTCTTATAAAGATATGAGACTCAATAATAATCTTACGAGCTAATTCTTTGTAATCTTTAGTCATATTATTGAATGATACCTTCATTAATGAGAGAACGAGTCAATAATAGTAAATGTTTACAGATACCAGGAATATTACCTGGATTCTTAGGAGGGTACTTACCATCAGCTGGATTAGTCTTACGTACGTACGGTCTAAAATTACCACCATATAGTCCGCTAATCAATCTATCTGGGTATGCGAAGTAGAAGTAGAATGACTCGCACTGACAACGTACTACAGCATTTGTAGCATTTACTTTAGGTATGTCATTTTCAGGATCTTTAAGTCCGGTGAACATAATAACAACATTATATGCATTTTCACCTGTACTACCTCTTATCGTTGCACTAATAATCTTAGTTTTAACACCTAACATATTAGTTATACGTACACTTTCTACCTTTAAGTCACCTTTTAGATAGTTAGTTAAAGCAGTAGGTAATACCTGCTGAGTACCTTGAGTAAATTGTTGTAATGAAGCCATGAGTATTTATTTCTTTTCTAATATTTTATTAATATCATATGAATCAGTAGATAATCCTCTTTCGATACGACTAGCTACTAATTTATGCACTTCGGATCTACTTGCATCCTGAGGTAATTCATCTAAAGCTTGAACTAACTCTCTACTTTTACGATAAATCTTATCTGCTAATTGATCATTAGTAGATTCTTTAACTAACTGACTGAGAGCGTATATGTCTACGTATCCATCGGAGAATTTAATCGTATAAGATTTATTTGCTCCATTTGTACGAACAACTTTACCTACTTGATCGTTTCTATCATCTTCTGGATCATTTACTCTTACTTTATCACCTTCAGAGTAGTTCTCAGTTATACCTACTAATAACGACTCAGCAATCTTTTTGTAATCTCTATTGTTAACTTGAGGACCCATATGGAAATTACCTATATTATCTTGAGTCATAAGTACTTTATTTAACTTTCTCAATTAAGTAAGATTCCTTACTTTCAGTATGAGCTACATACTCAGGAGAAGTACCTTTGAGCATATCGTGAAATTGATTTCTACCGAATAAACCTACGCATTGATCATAAGATAAATTTTGCTTACGACCTGTACCAAGATGAGTTACTGCGTATTGACCTTGAAGTCCTTCTGGTATATCAGTAACATCGTCATCACCGAGTTCAGGAGCTAAAATATCATCAGAGTCTTCTTTAGCATCAATACCGTCAGCTCCCATGTACAAAGAATTATCTTCTTTCTTTAAGATATTCTCTACAAGATCACCAATTACCTTAGAAGCAGAGTTACCTCTAGCGATTGAATTGATTATAGCATCAATATCTTCTACTACAGCTACAGCGTCAACTTCAGGTGTAGCTTCAACTCTACAATCAGCGACTAAAATGTATTTCATCATCTCAGGTACAAGTGTAGCATCATAACCATTAGATACAACGTCGAAATAATATTCACCGTTACCTAACTGTTTTGTATTAGAGATGCTAAAATTACGGTACTTACGTTCTACGTTAAGAGCATCGTACTGTCTTTCTAATGCTCCTAAGTTAGCACAAATAAAACGAACACCAGTAGGCATATAATTCCTTCCTTATTTTAAATATATCATAAATCCAAGTGCTTCTAATTCAGATATAGAGATAGAACTCTTATCTGATAAATCGGAAGCTAAGCTCTGTGCTTCGTCAGCACTTGAGAATGTACGTACAATCTCAGTCCAGTCTGTTCTCTTAAGAATAACAGCATACGCTGGATTATAAGATTTATCTTTAGGTACGAGGTACCCGTAAGCTATATGCTTTACGTCAAGCTTACCATCGCACTGAATCATTACTTGTTTGTGGAATAGTACACTTTCTTGACCTGCACCGTAGCTTTCTAGTTCACTAGTTGGTACAAGCTTAAATCCAAGAAGTTCTTCACGGAGAATCATACCAATGCTACGTTTTAACTTATCCTTAGAGGACTCTTTAATCCCCTCCCATGCAGTAATATCTTCAGGACGCTTCTTTTTCTTATCATCTTCGTCATTTTCTAACGAATGAGCACCTTGAGCAGCAGGAATATTTAAAGCTAAGTCACTCGTAGTTACGGTTTCTTGGCTTATCATTTCACTTATGTGTCTTTTCATTTTATCCTCTAAGTATCGGGATTGGAGCCATCATCACAATTTGCTCCTTAACTTCTTGTTTGAGCTCATTACGACGTTCTTTTAAGTAATCTACATTAACACCGTAATCGGCTTCTAGTGTAATGGCGCTACGTGCAGTAATAAGAGCATCAAGGTACTCAATTGCAGCCATCTTAGCTAACATTTGTAAATTGTTCTCAGGAACGTATGTAAGCTCCTGATCATAGAATCCAAATCCGTGAGTGAAGCTATACTGCGTAAATCCAATAGGTACAGTATATATCACATTTTGATTTACAGTGTCATATCTTATTTCTACGTCACCTTGTAACATTTCTCTCTCTGTATTATAAAGGAGAATGTTATTGAGATCAATTCGACCAGACTTAGGATTGATATAAGGATGATTTAATACAGCTCGACCTAACAAGTAAGATGTAAGGTTTCTCATTTGATAAGGAGCTTCACTCATTCTTACTACACCTAAGTAATAAGACTTATCTCGTACAGTTACATCTGAGAATGCTTGAGACTTAAGTGTATCTATACTATTATATACTTCACCTGTACTATTGACTGTTACTTCTACCTGCTGATTGTACTCATAAGGTAATGCAGTCCAGTACTGCAGGTGAGCTATGTTAATTGCAGTTGTAATCGCATCAATGTCCGATTGAACAGCAGCTAATATAGGATCACCTACAAGTAAACGTAATTTACTAACTACGTATTCAGATTTGTTAAATAGCTGAGCCATCTACCTTTTCTGCATCAAGAGTAGTTACTGGTTTAGTATCATCTTTAACTTCTGGATTAACTACAGGAGGAGTAGAAGTATCAGTTTCATCAGGATTTTTCTGATCTTTATTAGTCTCTACTACTGTAGTCTTATTTTTATTTTCCATTGCTAACTTTACTTCTTCAACTACTCGTGTAATCGAACGTACTTTAGCTACGTCAACTCCCCAAGTGTTAATTGCATGCTCTTTAGCAGCAGGTAAATCCATCTTAGCTAGCTTATCAAGATAGTCAACAGCATTGGGATCTAATTGATCTTCTGTAACTTCTTTCTTAGCATCATGACCTGGTTTATTGATACGGAGATATTCTCTAACTGACTCATCTATATGAGAGGCATCATCAGTACCGTATTTTCTTACTAACTCATTGAAAGTTTCATCAATGGTGAACGGACCTTGACCTGGGATTTCGATTTTATCTGTAACATAATTACGAATTACATTACCTTTGACTAATCTTTCTAAATTAGGCATCGGAGAACGGAAACCTCTACCACCTACCTGACTAAGAATGATTCCGTCAGCTTGCATAGACTCGTGAACTGAACGGGGATAATAGATATATACAACTGGCATGGTAACAACCTCGAGAATAATTAAAAATATAACTTAAGAAGAGGGAGGGTAGTTATTGCTAACTAGGTCCTCCCTCTAATCAAGTAACGTCAGTCTATTACGATTCGTAGTTAGTTAACGTACCGTAGTAGTAATACTGCGGGGTATTAACAAACAGATCGTACAGAGACATTAAGCCCTTTTCTCTTGTCAGAGTCGGGTACTCAAGGGTCGGAGTCGCGTAGATAGGCACCCACTCAGCAAGAATGGTAGCACTATCTCCAGGCATAAAGCCTTTGAATCCGAATACGTAAGTATCAGCATCCATCAACAGAGATTTAACAACTGCGATCTTACCGTCACGTAAGGTACCTACTTTATAGGAACCAATCTGTGGTACATAAGGTTCAGGACGGAAACCACGTGAGTTCATGATAACTTCCGCTGCATTCTTACCGCAGAGCATGAAGTCAACCGAACCACGACCCATAGCAGTCTGAATCAGCGACTCAGCATGGTTGAGCTTGAGTTCCAATTCAGAATAGAACGAACGCTTATCGTAATAAGCAGTCGCACGATCTGCATCAAAGTCAAGATCATTGTCATGAGTTGCATTCTGTACAATCAACTGAACGAGCTTATTGTCACGTTCATTTTTAATGTACTCTGCAGCTAACTGAGTCAGAGTTTCTTCAGTATCTAATGCAAGGTGTGCACTAGCAGCTAAGCCAGCAGCAACCGAGTATTTGAACTTCAGAGGATGCTGACGAGCCTTCACCGGTACTAAGCTCAGGTCGAACTTAACACTACGGATGGTGCTTTCAGCTTGTTCCGAATCATACAGATACAGAATCGGGAGAGTCGTGCTGTTAGTAGGAGCATGACTTACAGCAAACGTAATAGAAACAACACCAGTTTCATAGTTCACAGTACCCGTTACATACGTACCAGTGAAGTTACCATTACCGTCATCAGTTACGGTATAGGTAGTACCACCAGTCGTGTACGTAAGCTGTACAGTCGAAGGACGAATAGGAGTGTTAGCTAAGGTCTTACTGAAAGCACGAGTCGAACCATCTGGCGTACCGAGTACGTCATTAACAGTTTCAGCTGCGTAGTTATAGTTCGTAGGATAAGTTCTGAAGATTTCATCACCTTCAGTTACACCACCGAACGTATCTTCGAAGCGAGGTTTCAGTACGAAGATCTGACCGATTTCACCATCAAGAGGCTGAATATCTACCAGTTCGTTCGCGATCATGTTCGGATAGAAAATACGAACAATATCTAAGATACGAGGCTGGAGGTTACCAAACGACTGAGTCACGGTCGATTCACCATGCAGACGCTTCATGTTGTCAATGATCGACTTCGTACGCTCAACCATGATCATAGCCATAGATGCACGATAGCGCATATCAGCCTTCTCATTGCTTTCCATACGTTTACCTAAAGAACGATACTGGTCACGATAAGCTTTACCGTCGAAACCTTTACCTTCTTCAAATACCTTAACACCAGCTTCGATTACAGACTCACGAAGAGACTGAACTCTAGCTGCTTCATTAATGTTAGTTACAATACCCATAATGGTATCCTTTACCTTTCTTTAAATTTAGTAAATATGTTAGATCTCATTCTCTTTGAGAAGAGCAGCATCACCTTGCAGTTTAGCTGATTCTAACTTTTGTTCAATCGTTCGAGAGTGTTTTGTAGATTTATTATCCTTACCAGTAACCTGTTTCATTTCTTTAATCTTAGAAACAAGTTTCTTGATAATTGTCATCGAAGCTTCAAGCATTTTCTGAGTACGCTTGTTTGTATCACGAAGTTCTTTCGTAACCTTCTTAGCTTCATCAAGAACAGTAGCAACAAGCTCTTCAGCTTGCAGTTGTGCTTCTTTAAGTTCCTTCTCACCCTTCTCGAGGGTTTCAGCTAAGATAGCTTCAAACTTAACAAACTGTTCTTCTAATACTTTCTGAGTCTTCTCTTTGAGCTCATCACGATCTTTAGCATTCTCAGCAACTACTTTCTTGATTGCTTCAACTAAGGATACAGTTGCTTTACGAGCAGCTATCAACTTCTCACCATGCTCTTTAGCATTCTTGAGAGCTTCAGTAGCGATAATTTCACTAGCAGAATTCTGACGAAGATATTTATTAGCCATGTCATTAGCTTGCTCAAGAGTCAGACCTTCAGTCAGAAGCTTCGAATCATTTTTATCCGTATCAGCGCTTTCTTTAATAGCACCAAGTACAATATCTTTCAACTGAGCAAAGTCAGTGGATAAATCTGCACCATTCTGAATAGCTTCCTGCTGTAAGAATAAGAGCTGAGATACTGCTTCATTCTTCTCCGTAGCTAATTTACCATTCTTTAAATTATTCTTCTTGAATTCTATGATTTTATCGTTTAAGTTAAACTTGCTCATTTTATCCTCATTTAAAATACTTGACTGTTTATTAGCACTCTCAGATACAACTTCAACCTTAAAGTCATTATGAGACGTGAATGTTCCGGCACTAGGGTTACCAACTACATCGGTACCTAAGTATTCATAATCTTCAATCATTGAAGTAGCTTCATTGAATCTACCTAAACCACGAATTGAAGTACCTATATCACTACCTGCTTCAATCAATGCACGGAGATTCTTACCTTCACTCGTATCTAGAATCAACCAGTCATTTAACAAGTAACTACGACCACCTATCTTTTCAATGTAAGCATCTACTACAATGTGAGAAGCATGACTAGGAGGTACATGAGCCTCCTTAGGATGATCATCAGCTGAACATAGCAAACGCTTACGTTCAAATAAACCCTCACTCTTCACTCTGTCAATAGACTGCTGTAGAGTTTCGGTAGAGTAAATTCTACCATTTGCATTCTTTTCACCAAGAATAGTAGCAGGTACTCCACGAAGTATCATTCTACCATCTTTAAGCTCCTTTTTAGTAGCTTCAGTAATCACATTACTAGAAACTCTAAAGGACAAAGAAGAAGTTTCTATCAATAAAACTTTATTCATTAGCAAAACCTTTTAAGGGTGTCTTTGACGACTACGTATACGAATTTGTAAAATCTCATTCCGCATTATGCGCGTGATAAGGTAAAGTTTTGCCTAATCAGTTGCAAAATTTTTCTTGCACTCAGAACTAGAAATTCCGAAGACAGCTAGTATGTAAACCTTCAAGTCAAACGGTGAAAAATCAAATATAGGAGCACAATCTATCAGCTCTCTAGCTAAATTCTCATTCTTCTTAGAGACCATATTATAGATAGACTCAGTCTTTATATTAGAAGGTATACTATTACGTATATTAGGTATATCTCTAATTTGATTAGGAGTTAACTTTACCTGAACAACTCTTCTCATGAATGCATACCACTTAGGAAAGAATTCATTATGATACTTTCTAAAGTTAGTAGACATTGGTTCTTCAATTATAAATTTCCACTTTACTTTGTAGTGGCGTTTCTTTATAGTAGACATTGTCTATCCTTCTACTTTTATGATATTACCATTGTGAGTATTAGGCTTATTAAGACTTTGCTTAAATATCTCACCACTACTAATCTTCTTCATCTCAGATTTAAGTATCTTATCATAAGTATATTCATTACCATCAATAAATACTCTGAGATTTGTATAATCTACTGTAACCTTTTCTCGACTAGTCAATCTGGATATAGCTATGTCATGCTTACGAGGACCGAATAAGTTTCTCCATAAAGAGGATAAGTAAAAGTAATCCATAGTATAAACGTTACCATTGGAGATATCGTAGTCATTAGGAGGACCTAAACGTTCTGTAACTAGAATTACATCTCTATCTATTAATTCATGATCTTTCCATCCAGAAGGTTCGAATCCTTTACCTTCTTCTGATTTATATTGACCATAAGTTTCTAAACTGTCCATGAACCTTTACCTTGATTAGATTCACTTAATACATTCTTTTCGCTAGTATTAGTAGGTGTTTCACCTTTTTCTAAAAGAAGCTCACGTTCCTGTAGATACTCTAACGGTGCTGCTTGATTTTCCATAACCTCTTTAAGTGCGTAATCTACATGGAAATCTTTATCTTTATTAGAAACCTCAGCATAATAATGCTCAGAAATTGTTAGTAACGTCTTCTTACTAGCATCCTTAGCTTTATCAGTATTTATAGCTCCTTGATCATTTATCATTATATCTGCTAGCTCTTTAGGCATACCTAATTTCACAAGGAGATCTCTATAAGTATTAGCATTTACTGTGCGAGTGATATCTTTAGGTGGCGTTTTAATTTCTGGTTTATCACCTTGAC
>Ga0170475_112102859_pt1 | contig 17720 bp, 7 predicted proteins | sample Soicark_Litter_5_FD_111474 | JGI IMG/M metagenome (GOLD analysis project Ga0170475, IMG submission 111474) | Avena fatua rhizosphere microbial communities from Hopland, California, USA. Combined Assembly of 48 SPs
CGACAAGTGCGGCGGATAGAGAAAGGAGTCCGCCAGCATAGGCGACTAATCGGGGATCGGTACGCATAACCAATAATAACGCGGGTTAAAACAGGGGAGTTCTAACCCGCGTGCCCATCCAGCACAGTGGCCTAATGCTTTTTCTTCATCTTCGTCTCTACCTTCGGCATCGGGTAGAGCGAATCGACAGTCTGCTGCGCGATAACGTCGGAGGCATGAGCGACCGCAGAGCCTTCCTGCAGGCGCGGGGCAACACCGTCCGGTGCATTTCCGATCGCCTTCTCCGCGACAGTGCCCAGTTGGGTGCCATCGACCGACTTGCGGATGAGGCTCAGGCTAAAGGTAGCCGTTCGCGTTTTGGCATCATAGGCATAGTCGGAGACATCGATGATCACATACTCATCCGCACCGACCAGCTCGGCGACACGCATGGCGATCCGCTCATCGTCGGTCGGATTGGCAGCCCCCTCCGGCTTGATCTGGTTCTCGGCAACAGCGCGCAGAACGCTCGGCATTCGGCGACTGTAGATATAGGCGGAGACACCAGCAGAGGACATCCGCTGCTTGATCGCCTCGGTGATGATCTCCTGCGCTTCTTTGGCAGACTTCTTGATCTCACCTTTGCTATCCGGCAGAGTGCCCGGAAGGATCGGCGGGAAGAGGACCACATTCGACGGCGGTGCAGCGACCGGTGCCGATGAGGGGGGCATCTTGTCGGCGGCATTGGCGGCAGGCAACGCCAGTGGTGCACTGAGCGCGGTCAGCGCCAGAGCGACAACAGCATAGCGGAGAATGGAGCGTTTCATTGTTAAGCTTCTTATATCCGTAAAAATAGGGCAGAGTGTGCCGCGCCGGATTACTCCAGCGCGGCGGTTGACATCGATTTACCGAAGAACCGTGATCGGTCGAATCATCGTGGTGGCTTCTCCCGAATCGGTTCGTGCGTTCAGTTGTATCGTATACGGCCCGGCGGGCAACGCACTGCCATCGACTGATCGCCCCTGCCAGAGCAGACGCACCTCTTCACCCGAAGAGACGGCGCGCCCGGTGGAGAGTATGCCGACGGTTCTACCGCTCAGACTCATCACCTTCGCTTCTACAGTTGCATCCGCCGTCACATGGAAGGCGAGAGTGTAGTTGCTACCACCACCCTGCGCACGACCGCTGTTGGTCAGCTTGACATTGGTGAATGCCAGCATTCGCGAGGGCTGCGAATCCGCTGTGATGGTGAACTTGGTCGGTACCCCGGCACTGACGTTTACCGTCGTGGAGGAGGAACCGCGTAGATTCACTTTGCGACCATTGGCATCGGTCAGCGTCAATCGGACGGTGCGTGGCAGACGAGACAGGTTCGGCCAGGATAATGACACCGGACCATCCTTATCCGAAACCACCTGCATATCCCACGATTTCGATCCGCCCGGAGATTTCAGATCCTGTGCGAAACGACCGACCTTACCCGACTTAATGGAGTGCTGGATACTTACCGCGACGTAATCGTTCACGAGCGGCGGCGGCTTTGGCAGATCCTTCGAGTCGTCTCCGTCCTTAGCCGTCGGTGACACGCCGAGAAGGGTTGCACTATCCTGCGCCGACGCGGAAGCATTGGCACCAGCACGCTTCGCGCTGATCTGTACCTTCCAGTTGGTATTCGACATATTGGCCGGTAGCGCTCGTCCACTGGCGAAGGCACCGACGGGCTCTTTGCGGGTCGGCGGAACCGATCCATCGGGGGCAGGGATCACCGCAGACTGGCGTTGCGAGGGAACAGCGATTCGCAGAACGCTACGGTTGTCCACGTACACCCAGTAAGCCTGATACGGTTTCAGTTCCTGGCTGAAGTCCTGGAAGAAGTCGTAGTTCTGTGTCGCCGTGTTGTAGAAGAAGATACCACCGCGCACCAGTCCACTGGCCACCGCATCCGAGAAGTTGATCAACTGGAGATCCGAGGGCGGATCGACCTGATTGATCGTTGCCAGACTGATATAGTTGACCGGGACTCCATAGATCCATGGGTCAGTGATCATGTTCCATCCGCGCTCCAGAACGATCTGGTAGTACGTCGACGTTATCGTGGGATCGACAGGGGTCGCCGTAGCATTGGGCATTGCGCCGTTCAGGAAGAGCAGTCGCGACAGAGCGGGGCGGTAGTAGTAGCCGACGCCACGCTGAAGCGTGGTTGTTGGCACATACTTGCCCGTTGCATCCACCGAGTCGGGATCAGGAACCCACTTGTAGAAGATCTTACTACCGGGGTTCGTATCGGTCGGCTGGGAAAGTCCGTTGATGATCGATGCGGAGTCGCCGTTGTTGGTGAGAGCCGGATCGAAATCGAACGGGAAGCCGATCATCTGGAACGAGTCCGCAGTGACATTGTGTAGCGGTGTCGCCGGAATCGTCACAGCGCGGCTCACGGTACGTGACAGTGGAGCGATGCCACCGACACTGGTAGTGAACTGATACGACGATGTGCCGAAGACTTCGCCGGTCGGCTCCGCGACCCAGGTATTTGTCGCCTGGGTGTCACCGGAGACATCCCCTACGGACTTGGTTGCGCTATCTGCTTTACCGGTTGTCGGGTTGATGCCGAAACGCAGGCCATCCGGGAGAGTGACACTCATCGTGACACCGGTCAGTGTGACATTGAACTGTGACTCTGAGAGCTGTCGGTTGTAGACGTTACCGAAGATCGTTAACTGAGAGGGTGTCAGAAACGCCTTCGCGGTATCGGTCAGAGACGGGTTGTTCCTCTGAGAGGAAGTCAGCGTATTGACTGCATTGGCGTTGTACTGGAACGCCTCCTCCGCCTCGGTACCGATCGTGAAGTCGGCATCGTAGCGATCAGTGGACGCGCCGTTACCGTAGTAGGTGATAACCGGGCTGGAGATGCTCCCTGCCGGGACATTGATCGGACCGAAGTAGACAGCGACCGCCGCGCCATCCTCTAACTTTTCATAGCGGGTACCAGAGGGTGGCGGGGAGAACCGTCCGCTATGAACGAAGGCCGCATCCGGGTAGAGATCCTCACTGTCACCAAAGAACACGGTCGTCGGGGTGGTCGCGTCGCCTCCTGTCAGCAGATGGCGAGTGTGGAACGGCTCACCATTGGCGTCCGTGACTGTATCCGTCTGGAAACGTGCCCCGTAGACATCGAGCGACGCAGGAATCGGCTGCGTGGCTGTACCGTCCGGGTTGATGCCATATACCTGAGCACGAAGGGTCGGTCCCTTGGTCGGATCGGCATAGAAGTAGGCGTTATCCGTGATGTTAAACGTCGTGCCCGCGACAACGATACGTTCCGTGGAGCGATGGTTTACGACGAACTTCAAGAAGACCGTATGCGCGACAGAGTCCAGATTTTTCACCCACCAGGTCATCTTTGCCGTATTACGGTACAGAGTGACATCCTGTATGAGTGAAACGATACCCGTGGTACCGGTAATCAAGGTGGCTTCGGACAGTAGATTCGGCTCGTTCCGGATCGTACCGGAGCCGCTGACGGGCGCGATTGTGGAGCTGAAACTGGGTGTCCGAACCCATGTGGATGCGACTCCACCAGGCACAGTTCCCGATCCGCCAACGATCCCGACGGGCGTACCGCCTGTTACCGTACCGTTAGCCTGTACCCCGTCGACATTCGCCGCGACATACGCGGAATAGTCGTACAGAGGTGGCACCGCCCAGCGACCTGCGAGCGGCCAGACACCATAGCCCAGAGGAACACCACCCGCGTTGCCAATAAAGTTGAAACCACCGTCGTAGGTTTCCCCGAAACCAAAGCCGTTCATCGCGCGCTTATCGTCGGCGGATGTTCGCAGGCTTCCTCCCAGGTTACCGAAGGAGATCATTCCTGCCGTCAGGTGGTTAGCGGTTACCGCATTGCCAAATAGCTGTCCTGCGGCATACCCCCAGCCAAAGTCCCCCTGTACTCCGAGGACGACCGCCATATAGGGGTTCGCGATAAAGTTGAACCCACCACCAGGGAAAGCCAGAGCGGTCGGTGTCGTCCCAAAGGGTGGAAGGGAACTGGGCACGATAAACGCGCCAAACCCCAGTATAGACTCGACAGACCCACCATCGATCGGGACCGATGCGCCGATAGTCTGCGCCTGCGCGGTGGTCGTCGCTGCACCGAATAGCGCAAGTCCTGCCGCAAGGACAGCAGCACGGTACGCACGGTAGTAATCCGCTCTCCGCTTCTGCAAAACGTTCTTCTTCACAACGTTGCTCATAACTTCTTTCATCGTCCTCGAAAGGCCCGTGACACGGGCCTTTCTTATTTTTATGCCGTTAATGCAGGTTAATGCAGGTAGGCAATCGGTCGTTTGATCGTCGTGGTCTCACCACTATCGGTACGTGCCGTAATTTCCAGAATATACGGACCCGGCGCGACATGCGAGCCTCCACGAGTTTGTCCATCCCAGCGTAATGTCATTCCCGATTGTGCGGTTGCGCGAGTTGCGCCCGTCAGTGTATTGACTACCGTTCCTGCGAGCGTCTGAATCGTCGCCTGAACCTCAGCATCCTGCGAGGTAGTGAACTGTACGTTGACCCCGCTCTGAACGCCACGTCCACCGGTATTGACAGCGCGTACATTCAGGATCTGCAGCGGTCCCGCGCTGTTCTGCTGGGTCATCGTCACTGTAAAGAGACGTGTTGCCCCGGCTTCTTTATTATGGAACGTGTAGGACGAGCGAGAGTTCATCACCACCGTCGCACCGGTCACGGTATCCTTGAGGGTCAGCTTTGCTCGACTCGGCACACTGTTCAGTCCTCCCCAGGCGAGAGTGACATCGCTATCGCCCTTGGTTGTCCCGACAGCGACGCTCCACTCCTCCTGACGCTTCCCGGATTCGAGAGGGCGCATATCGAATGCCAGAGGCGTCTTGCGTCCTTTCGCGTCCGTGGTCAGGAAACGCATATAGGCATGGCTCGGGTTGGCCGGTGGCTTCGCGATATCGAATTTATCCTCGCCCTCCGACGCGCCACGTGTCTGGCCCAGATAGTTCTGGCCATCTTGATCGCCCGCTACGGTCTCGGTGAGGCGAATACGCCAGCCGCCACCCGATGGGATCTGGCTGCCGAGGCTTGCCGCACGCGAGGAGAGAGACTGTTGCGATCGGCTCGGCGGCACGACCAGAGTACAATCTTTGAGCGCACGCACCCAGTAGCCGCTGAAGGGTATCAGTTGTCCGGCGGGTGCGACATTAAAGATATAGTCTGCCGTTTGCGCATTGTAGCCGATCAATCCGGAGGTGATGATATTGGCATTGATGGCATCCGTCAGGCTGTACTCCTTTGTTCCGATCGGTGTCGTCTGGCGAATCGTTACAGCACTCCAGTTCACCGGGAAGGGGAAGGGAGCACCGATCAGGTTCCATCCGTTTCCGCTACGAGCATTGCCCAGATCATCTTCCAGACCAAACAGCGGAATCGCTACGGAGTCGGTCGCCGCTGTTCCGGTAGTATCCAGAGTCCGTGTCTCACCCAGGTTCAGCCAGAAGCCGACACCAATCGGGGCCAGCGACACCGCAGAGTTATTGGCTCCTGCGGCGGTCGACGGAGGATTGGATACCACGTAGGAGAGCGGCACGAGTGCCCGATCTGTCTTATGAAGCGGATCGACGCTGTGTAGCAGGTTGTTGAAGCGTGCTACAACGTTATCGATCGGCTGGTTGCCCGGCTGATACGTGAAGTACCCGGAACCATCCACCCCGTCGATATTGAGCGGATCGAAACGCTTGAGCGCAAAGCCGCTGCTCAGCCCGACGACCTGCTGCTCCGGCGGAATGCCGGACAGGGTCGTATCGGGTTGATACGGCACCGAGAAGAGCGTCAGTCCCAGCGGCTGTTGCTGCGAGGTGATCTCGAAGAACTGCTGCGCGGTATCTGTAATCGTTACAGCGCCCGACTGGTAGGTCGTCTTGAGGAACAGTTTATAACGCCCATCGCCAAGGCTGGCAGCCGGCTTGAGACTAATCGTCTTGACGGTATCGAAGGTGTCACCCGCCGTTGCCGAGGGGATCATGCTGGCCGTGATCGGAATCGTCTGGACGACCGTATCCGGTGTCGTTGCGAGACGAACCTCGGCTGTCACAGTCGCTGTACCCGCAGTGATCGCCTGCTTCAGCTTATCCGCCAGCAGTATATCCAGAACAGCCGCAGAACTGCGGAAGATAGAGGAGCCGCGATCCGGCCCGCCTTCGATCGTGACTGACGGGATCGTGTACTTGCGCACCGCAGCGAAGGCGTTAAGCAAACCGGCACCATAGAGGTTGCCGCCCGCAAAGTTGGGCGCTTCATTGAGTTGCGTGGCGGTCGTCTGTAGCGCTCGCTTGATAATTGCAGGCTGCGCTGGAACCCCTCCTGCGATCAGCAACGCCGCGACTCCAACGACGTGCGGTGTCGCCATCGATGTGCCTGAGATACCGTAGTATGTGGAAGCGTTCGGGCCAAAGAGGCTCCCGAGCGCGACCGGCCAGGTTGACCAGACATCCGATGGCGTGCCACCGAAGCCGTCTCCTCCCGGAGCAGCGATCGCGACCGAATCTCCGAAGTTACTGTAGCTGGCGAGTGTCTTGCTGGGGCCGACTGCCGAAACGCGGATAACGCCCGGATAGCTGGAGGGATAGACAGGCAGATCGGTTAATGAGTTACCAGCCGCAGCAATCAGAATGACCGGATGCGGCAGGCGGCTCGAACGCATTACGTTCTCAATGGCATCCTCTTCGACCTGACTGAATCCAAAACCGCCAAAACTCATATTGATAACATCGATCGATGGAGTCGTCGATATATCAACGAAGGCAAGAGCAGCGAGTTCCGCTGCCTCGTCCACTCCCGCAGCTCCACCAACGCGGAGCTGGTAGAGACGCACATCGACACCGCCGGTATTCAGGCCGGCAATACCGACGACGCCAGTACTGTTATTGGTCTTGGCAGCGATAGTACCTGCGATGTGGGTACCGTGCCCCACTGTATCGCCCTGATAGGCAGTGTTGATATTTCCCGCTGCGTCTAACTGATCGTCCGAGAAGTTCAATCCTCCGGCGAGATGATCGATCAGGTCCGGGTTGGTTGGATCAATACCACTATCCATGACCCCCACATAGACAGGACGCGTTCCGGTTTGGATCGCCCATGCCTGTGGCATATTGATCATGTTCATATCCCATGCCTGCAATGCGGCGACGCCGCCGGAGCCGACAAAGTAGGGATCGTTGGGTGTAAAGGTTCCGGTGACTGTCGACCCCGTCTGTCGGGCAAAGGGGCGAGCGAAGTTCGGGTCCGCAAGAACACCAGACGTGCTGCGTAGCTTCGCGACGGCGACATTAACACCATCGCTCACCGGGGAAAACTCCAGAGTTTTCCGGCTACGCAGTGCTTTTGTGCCCACGGGATCAATGGTCAGCAGATAGTGAACCTTGGAATAGGGAATAGGCCGAACGATAGTACAACCTGCCTGCGCGAACAGCTTTTCAGCCTCGGCACGGGTTGTACCAGCGGGGACTTTCGCAACGATCTCGGCGGGCACCGCGATAGGCACAGTGGGATGTGCCGCACGCGAACGCGAGCGGGGATTCGGCGAAACACCGCCAGCGGGCGTCGCCACTCCCTGCGCGAGTACTGTGCTGGATAGTGCCGCGAAGGCGACAGCTGTCGCGGTCGTCATTATCACACCCTGTCCGGCAAAGCGCATCGTTGCCTCGGAGGGGTGGTTGCGTGCAAAAAACTTTCGAAGTACCTCGATCATCCGTTTCCTGTGCAGTTTCCTTGAACCGAAGCGCGTGAGTCGCGTAGGTCCCTCGATTCGTCGCAAACATCAACATCGGGAGCAGTTCGTAGCAACGGTGAATGGATATCAGACTCCACTCCCGTTGCTACGAACAGGGACATATTGTCCCGTCGGGGCGATTACGGCGGCGGCGGCGGAGTCGAGAGCTTCGTGAACGAATGCTCATCCGCATTGTAGATGTAACTGTCGCCGTTAGGTATCCCTTGTGTCTTCCCTTGAACCGGGCCAGGAGTATCGCTGATATTCCTTGCTCCGACTCGGAAGAAGATACGATTGCCACCAGCCAGATTATTGAACAGTGGTTCCGACGCCAGGTTGAACTGTACGGTTACCGTTGTTCCACCGGAGGACGGCTCGTAGAAGGGCTGTGTCGTTCCGTTTCTCAGGCTCAGTATCTTTTTGTTACCGAACGTAGGATCGGTTGCGAACTCGACAACATACTGGTTGGCTCCCGCTACCGTGGTGAACTGGATCGGCAGGGCGCTCAGGCTCTGGTCGCCAGTCGGTCCAACGATGACGGGTCGTGCCGTCGGAGTCGCGGAGCCACTGATCTTGGTGCCCGGTGTCTCGGCGTACAGGATCGTCTGCCCATTGGTATTGCCACCACCTGTGCCACCTGTACCACCCGTACCACCGCCTGTACCACCCGTGCCGCCTGTACCGCCACCACCGATGCCACCACCTGTCGTGGTGCCACTACCGGTCGTCGATCCCTGAGCCTGAACCTGTCGGAACAGGATCGTCACCGTATACCGATGGGACACTCCCACCTGAAGCGGTCCGATCGGCGTCTCACCACCAGGGCCAACGATATGCTGTACCAGTGCATTGGGCGTATCCTGACTGGTGTTCTGGGTATTACCACTGGTGGTGTTACCACCGGTCGTTGTTGTCGTACCGGTTGTGGTCGTCGTTGTGGTCGTCGTGGTTCCTGCCGTGGTAGTGGTGGCAGTCGGCGTGTTCTGAGCACCGCCGTAAGCGATCACATTGTAGACGACCTGCGTATTACTGATTGCCGGGTAGTCGATAAACTGCCGATCGAACGGCTTACCGACACCGATGAGGGCACCGTCGCGGTAGACATGGTACTCGATAACGTTGTTGATAGGGATATCGGGTGCCGGGTCCCATGTTACCAGAACACGACCAGAAGAGGTGCTTGTGCTCGGGTCGGACGGCTCGGAGTAGGCGCGTGCATTGATCGAGGAGAGGCGCTACCATTGGTACGTGAGTGCTTGTCGAAGACGACTGTTGCGATCACGACCGCTGCGGCGATACCCAGAAGAATATTGAGGATACTCTTGTTGCTCTTGCCACGAGGACGATAGGACTCTATATGCTTGATCGGAGCCTGCGAGATCGTCCCATCGGCAGCAATCTCGTAGCCGGGCAGCTTGAAGATAGCGCGTGCCTTATCTTCGGGGCGGATTCCCTTACCGATATCGGTAATGATCGCGGTCGAGTCGGTCGAACGTACGGTGCTGACCTTGACCCGTCCGACACGATCCGTTCCCCGGAAGACGACCATTTCGAGACCCGGCTCGATGCCATCTCGTGCGCCACGGTTCAGGATGACTTCCGTGTTGTCACGGGTCTGCAGAATCGTCGCGGCAGGAAGCGTGTAGGCGGTCATCGTCCGCACAGAGTTAAACGCCGCGTTCTGAATCGCGTCCGACAGCAGCTTCTCATCATCCGGCTGATAGCCCGGAGCCGAGGCAGGAGAGATCCCTGTCTCGATAGCGCCGTTGGAAAGTTCGCCAGAGACGACATCGGTCAGGCGAACGGCGAGAGTCACCTGTGCACGGCGTGGATTCTCCAAAAACTTGACAGCCGTGATGTCTCCGGTGGCGATGGAATCGACACTGAGGGCCTGGCCGAGTTTCTGAATGCCGATATTATCGAGCGGGGTCGACAGACCGAGATCGGTTAGCTGCTGATTGACCGTCGCCCGTGGAGTGACATCGTACCGACCGGTACGTGTCATCTCGATCACTACCGCATCCGTCGCATTGCGGCCAAGGATTCCACTTGCCTTTACAGCAGGCAAGACTCCGAAATCCATTACCGCCACTTGCGGAAGCCGTGCTACCTGAGCCATCGCGTGCTTCGCCGGTAGCGCCATTATCAGCAACGGAAGTAGCAGTGTGGTGACCAGCGTCCAACTGATCCGTCTGCCCCACTCACTTCCATACACCCAGTATCTCAAGCGTTTATCCTCCGTCTCCGGTCATCGTCGGCCCGCCGCATCCTCTGTCAGCCCGCAGGTCTGCCTCTTTGCGGCATCCTTGGTTGAGCAGTGCCGAACCCATCCGGCACTATGCCGAACCCGTCCGGCATTTTGCCGGACGCTTTATCAAGAATACTTACTCTCTATATTACGTTTGAAGTGATTCGGGCGGTGGAGTTTCACAATCCCCCGTCCCCCTTCTCATATTCGGCACAATCGTGCCTTCTCCTCCTGATCGGCGGCAAATTCATGCCGCCGAGTCAGGAAGAGTTCCGTCTCCTAACGGAGATTCATGATCGGCCGTTGTACCTGCGTCACCGAACCATTGGTATCGGTTGCCGATATGGTCAGGACGTAGGCTCCTGCGGGCAGTAGCGTTCCATCCTGTGCCTTTCCATCCCAGAAGATCGACGATTCGGTCGATGCCTCAGCCCGTGTCGTCAGATGGCTCACGGTCTGTCCGGTCAGTGTCTTGATCTCGGCAATTACCCCTGCTGCACGGCTGACCGTGAAGGAGAAGCGGTAACCACCGGGGTTCCCCACACCGCGAGACGCAATCCGTGTCTGCCGTACATTCATCAGCATCAGCGGCAGACTGCTCGGCTTCGCCACCTCGATACGGAAGGTATGTACTGCACGTCCCGTGACCTCGTCTCCCTTCGGTGTGAAGGTGTAGGACGAAGCGCCGGAGCGCATCGGCACTCGCTTGCCGCTGGCGACATCCACCAGGAACGGCTCGATACCGCGTGGCAGTCGGTTGACATTGGGCCAGAAGATGGTGACATCTCCCTTGCCAGCTGCCGGTTGTACTGTGAAGCTCCAGCTACGCAGTGTGACCCCTGTCTGCGTTCCATCACGGATATCATCCGCGAACGGTACCGCTCGTCCGTTCCGATCCTTGTTTGTGATCGCCACATAGAGCTGCGGTGCCTGAGTCATTGCCGGTGGCTTCAGGGTGTCGTACTGATTGTCGTACCCTTCCTTGGCCCCTGCGGAGACACCGACAGAGTTATCGGTATCGAGCAGGTTATCCTGTCGAGCCGCGACTTGCAGTCGCCAATCCGCGACGTTCTTGCTCTCGATGGATCGGAAGTGAACCTTCTCCATCTCAGCCCGAGTGACCACCTTACGTGTCCCACCCACCACAATGGACGAGGCCGATGCCGACTCAGACGGTCGGAGCAGTTTCATCTGGATATGCTGATTGGACGTGTTGTTGAACCAGTATCCCAGCCATGGCTGCAGTGTCGTCGCCTCGAAGTATTGTGAGTTGCTGTTTGATCCGGTGTACCCCAGAGCGACACTCTGGATGTACCCCTTCGCTACAGCGGATGCGAACGTGATGAAGTCCGCGTCGCCGATCCCCTTATAGAGTGATCCCGTGGCGAGGTCGATGCTCGCTGGCAGTGCGTACGGGTTATCCAGTCGAGCAAAGGGATGCCCGATCAGGTTCCAGCCCGGTGCCAGATCGATCGTGAACTCGTCGCCGGTCGCACCGACTGCGTCGCTATCAGTGACCGCCGTCGCTCCGCCGAAGTTGACAAAGAAGCCCTTGCCACGCACCAGCGGTATCGTCGGCGAGATGTTGTAGGGTAGGTCACCCGTCCATTCCGCGATATTGAATGCGGTGAACAGAGCCTGATCGTTCCCATTCACTGTACCGTCGCCGTTGTTGTCGCCACCGTTACGCAACCCGAAGATCAGGTGCGGATCGGTCGCTGCCGATGTCTTGGTGTAATCCAGCGGGATCGAGATCAACTGAACGCCACCACCGTAGATCTTCGGCGCTTCCAGAGAGAAGTTGATATTCTTCGTCTCCGTTGCGGAGGTCACCGTGAAGACTGCGGACAGCGTCGGATTCGGGCTGTACCCCTTCAGATTGACATCGGCCACGTAGGTACCGGTCGCTACCGCCGAGATACCGTAGTTGAATTGATAGCCAGTGCTATCGGTCTGCACGACCACGGTCTGCGTCGTGTAGAGCGGGGTTATACCGTTGGTGGCATTGTTGTCGCCATCGAGTCGGTTGCCCGCACCGTCTGCTGCGTAGAGGTTGACTGTGGCTCCCACGACCGGTATCGAACCCGGCACTCGGGTAACGAGACCCGATACCGAACCCGGCGGCAGTTTCTTCAGGATCAACGCACCCGGTTTGACGAGTGGTTGAGCCGGATCGCGTGGTTCGACGATCTGTACGGCGATAGCGCTGTCGCCACCCACCAGGGCATCGACCGAGGGTCGTGTCGAGGTAGTCGTCGTCAGATCGTAGCCGTTCGCAGTCGCGACGCTGATCGTGTACGTTCCTTCAGGGAACGTCGCCCGGTCATCCGCCGTGGCAGGTGTTTGATTGTTATAGGTGAGCGCGAAGTGGCCATTGCTGTCCGTCGTGCCCGTTCCCAGAACCGTTGTCGATCCCTGCAGTGTCGCCTGGACAAGTGCACCGGCAATACCGGCTCCCGCACTGCCATCGTCATTCTGCTGGCGGACATCACCGGTGATCGCCTGCTCGCCCGATTTCAGGCGGAAGTCGATACCGGAGGTCAGATCCGACTGGATCTGGACCTGTCCGTTGACAATGATCGTCGCTTCACTCTGTGTCGTTGCCGGATCGTCCGCCTGCAGATCGATGTTGGTCTGCGTTGCGGAGGTCAGCATCACCGTCTCGAAGATGCTCAGGTTGCCCGGATCGGTCACAGGCTTGCCAGTGCTATCCTGAACGGTGACGGCGGAGTTGCTACCGTCCCCGACGAGGGGTTGACCATTGGTTGTGAGCGCCTTCGGGTTAGCGATGACCGTGTAGAAGCCTACCGGTATCTGCGTCTTGAACGCGTACTCACCGACCTGTAGCAGCCGTCCCGAGGCGTTGATATCCTCTGGATTGTTTGCGTCACCCTTCGATGTGTGCGTTAGGTAACCGGTGAAGGTCACACCGGTTGCGGTCGTCTCGGTTCGGTAGGCGAGGATCGGAACACCTCCGATACCCGTCTTGTCATCCGATCGGAAGACACCACCCTGCGGACGGCCATCCGGCAGCTTGGGCCGGTTCGGCTTGCGCGGATCGTTGACCAGATACTGGACATCGGCGAGGCGACCCGGGTTAGCTCGCTTCAGCGTCAGGTTGACGGAAGCATGCGAGCCACCATGGAACGTGTTACCGGTGCTGCTCTGGCGGTAGTATCCCGCCCGATCTGCCTCCAGGTAGTAGGTACCGGGCAGCAGACCCTGAATCGTGTAGTTACCGTTGGCGTCGGTAAGAGCGGTTCCGAGTGCCTTACTTGTCGCCAGCGCATTGGGATTCGTATTGGCGATGATCAATGCATTGGAGACAGGCGATCCATTGTCGTCGAGAATGCGTCCGGAGATAAAACCTGTACGGAACGAACAGGTGATATTGTGCATGATCTCGGCGCGACGTCCATGGTTTGCCTGAATTGGGTCCTGGCTCCCCTGCGGCGTGTAGGCATACCAACCGTTGCTCAGACTTTCGAAGCCAAAGGCTGCGAATACGACCTCTCCCGTACCGAACTGGTTGAAGACCATCGCCGAAGTCGTCAGACCGTTATAGGTGTATATCGACTTCGAATTGGCTCCTGAGGTTGTGATCTGATCGATAAAGCCGAGGTAGTTCGGCCCCCCCACGTTCGTCGGCGCTAAGAAGGAGGCGTCACCACGCCACCCCCCCGGAGGATTCAGACCGGGGATATTCATCAGCTCCAGTGGCCCGGTGCTGGGAGGGTTATAGGTAGGAACTGTCGCTGTCGACTCCGAGTAGACGTGGGTCTGCGGAGACGGCAGGAACGCGTCCGTCGTGATCTGCTGGATACGGCTTGCGGCTCCCGCAGCCAGACTGACACCGGTGATCGTACCCGTGCTACTGGCGATGAGCTGTGCTCCCAGTACATCCGTAAGGAACGAGTTACCGTTCCCCAGAGCAAACGCGACATCCTGGCCGGAGATGAAGAGGCGACCTCCCGACTGTACGTAGCCACGCAGATCGGTCTGTGTTTGCAGGTCAGAGATCGCTCCCGTACCACGGAAGGAGGTCAGCGCGAACGGCGCAGCCCAGATGACAGCACGGTTGATGATCGATACATTCTGCGCACCCGTCTCATAGGGCTTGGCACCACCGGCCGTTCCCACCGTGGCAGGATCGGTACGGGTGTCCGGCGGACGAGTACCCGGCGCAGGCAGATAGTCTGTAAGGACGTTCGATGGAACCGGACCACGGCTCAGGATGCGCCAGATCGAGTATCGTCCGACGCTGGCCTGGAAACCAGTCACTCGCTGACCACTAACTGCGGCTTCCGTTACCGAAGTGCTATCGGCAGATAGGAAAGAGTCGACGTAGGAACCAAATCCCAACGGGTTCGGCGTTCCCAGGAACTGCACTCCACTGGGGCGGTTCACAATACCTATATAGTCAAGGAACGGTCCACCAGAGAAGGACTGACGCCCAGGAGCAGGGTCCCATATTCGGTTATTGGTAGGCGGAGTCGGCGACCAGGGAGCATCTGGAGCGAACGAGCCATCCAGCGCATCCGACAGATCGCGATCCGTATAATAGGATTCCGCACCAAACTCCTGGTTGGGCAGGTTGTAGTTAGGAGACGCTCCCAGACCAGCGCTTGCATTCGGATCGCCGAAGCGAGTGATAGCGAACTTCTGACCGAGCGCGTAATCCGATACAAAGAGCAGGTCAACAGGATCAGAGTTCAGCCCAAGCGCTGAGGAGAAGCCCCAGACGTTGTCATAGATGATCCAGTTCGACTGGCTACCATTCGGATCGAACGGATTGACGGCATTATCGTACAGGATGACATCCATGTACCAGTCGGAAGCGTCATCCGCAGGGATCGTCCAGGTAGCGCCGTAGAGCTTACCACCGTTATTGTCCTGCTGGCTATCCGGCAGGGGCTTCAGCTTCAGCCAGATACCGTTCGCATCCGGGTTGGCCGGATCAGGATTGACAGCCGGGTCGACCGGTGCGGGGTGATTGGAACCACTGAACGCGGCGACATCATCTTTAGCCGCATCGTACAGACCACGGCCTCCCAGGTTTGCCGCAAACTTCTTTACCTGACGGTTGAGGTTATGCTGGAAGTAAGAGGAGGTCCCAAACTGCTGGGAGCTTGCTGCACTGACGACTTCGGCCTCATACTCCTGTCCCAGGTTTTGTGGGTTAGTAATGCCCTGGAAGTCCGGGCGGAACGTTCGTGCATCCACATTACGGGGTTGCATCAAGAACGGGAAGAAGCCACCGTTGAAAGCTTCATACCGGATGAAGGAGCCCAGGAATACACCATCAGAGCTGTTCAGGCTCTGGCTGAAGCTCGGATATAAAGCCTCAAGCATATATTCCTTATGCTCGGTGGCCGTTCCACCCTGCTTCGCTGCCTGATACTTGCTGTTCGGGTTCTTGAACTGAATGTAGACGGATTTTACACCCGACTCCAGATCTTCGGCACGAACAGTAAAGAAGAGCTTCGTTCCTGGTGTGATACCGTCGCTACGGTTGCGAACAGAAGCACCCGACGTGAAGGTCGTACCCATATTGATATGGACGACTTCGCCGGTGTCGCTGGACAGATCGTACCGCAACAGAGTCGGTGCGGTGATATCGATCAGCGTTGCGATAAACAGGTCGTGCTGATCGACCGGGTTGTGCGGAACAAAAGAGGTCGCGGAGCTTCCCTTGCGGTTCGACTGGAAAGCGAGGCGCTGCAGGTTGATCAGCGGCGGCCAGGAGGGATACTCATCGTTCCACTGGAAGTTCGTATCGCGCGTATCCACCTTCAAAGCGTTGGAGGAGTTTGTCTCTGGCGTAGTCGTACGTACCTGCGTTCCCGAATCAACGGAGACTGCAGGCACATAGTAGATATCCTTCGTACCATTCGGCGTCTTGATATAAGCGGGTGTGGTCGACGAAGGAGTAGTCGGGTCAAATGCAGGGTTCGGCTGTCGGTCGCTCGCGAAGGCGATGTAGTAGGTCGTGCTTGTATTGAAGATCGGAGTGACATTCGAGCGCGACCAGGCAGGCTGAACGCTACTTACCGTCGTATCGGCTACGGGCGGTGTAGTGCCATTGCCATCGTCTGCATTGGTGATCTGCGTAACGATGGTCCCTGCCGAGTTGATCACAAAGATATTGCGCCCACTACCCGTTGTGCCGTTGGCGGCGTTCCCGGTATATCCGGTGGCATCGGAGTCAAACGCGATGAAGTTACCATCGGGCGAGACAGTTACGTTTGATTCCGTCGCCGTTCCGGTGACCAATTTCCGCATCAGGAACGACTGGATATCGACAACAACAACATCCGTCGCGCCCGAAGCGAACGTCGCCGCGAAGACGATCTCCGTTCCCGAAAGCCAGGACGGGCGTCCCACGGTGGTAATCGCATCTCCGCCGACATTGCGTCCTACGGTCAGCGAATCGGTCGTTGCCTGCGGAGTGATCGTCGTTCCTGCGGTGGGTACCAGCGCCTGATATAGCTGGAAGGTCGCGCCACCATCAGTCGACTTGATATAGGCGATACGGTTGCCCGCAGGGTTCAGAACGGGAAAGTCATGAATCGCGCCCGGTTCCCTGGTGATTGCAACCGCGCCCGAGCCGGAAGCGGCGGGATCAGGAGAGGGGTTTGCTCCGACGGTCCACAGTTGGTAGTTGCCACCCCCACGATTGGAGGAGTAGTAGAGACTCTGCTCGTCGGCGGTCCAGAAAGGATGCCGTTCGTCGCTCACCTCAGGTACACCCGCGATCGCGAAGTTGGTGACATCCACGACCTGCTCCTGGACATTGGAGCCAAAAGGACCGCCAATGGCCACACGGCTATTGCCAGGTCCGCCAGGCTCAAACCCCTTTACCCCCTTGAGCGACCGGATGGGGACCGAAGTAGGGATCAACCGATGCCCGCCTGCCTGCAGACGGGTGCGCCAATTCGGTGTCCGCCCACTCGGCGGGGCCAGCGATACCGACGCGGCGGAATGCGCCACGGCAGAACGCGCTGGTGCAACGGACCCTGTATAGTCAGGGCGCGCCACCGCTGCCGGGGCGGCTATGCCACACAGGAGCGAAAGATACAGCGCGAAGGCGATCACGCGACGATAGTTATGAGCGAACTTCAACGTGGGGTTCCCCTCCTCGAACGACCGAACAAACGGATGACATAAAGCATTAGAGACGAATTCGTTTTTCCTTGCTTGGTTAATTCGGTGTCACCCGATGGCACATCTGGGTACCAGAGCTATGGAAACACAAAAATGGTCGCCTTTTCCGGTATCCGGCAAAAGCGATTCGACATTGTGGCTGGTGTTTCCTCCATCACTGATCTCTGTGACGGCACGAATTTTACTAACTTGGAGATACGCCAGATAAAAATGTTCCGAATTTCATTGTGGGAGGTACAGCAGGGTACTGATTTGTTGGAACTTAGAACTCAAACGATTTTATGATTAACCGACTATAAAGCCCTCAGAGCTTAACGCATGCCGCTCCATCCCGCGAGGATTATAACACAGTGGCGAAAAATAGAGCAAGAGGCAAGGCATACCTTTTCCATACGCCTCAAATCACACGGGATTCCGGCTGGATTCGGACTCGATAACGCTTGATTCCAGTGACAGCCACTCCGCCATTGAGCGACGTTCCAGAGTCCGGTAGGCGTTCCAGACCGCTGGAGCATCTTCGGGATATGCGGGTAC
>Ga0170475_110398107_pt1 | contig 17705 bp, 14 predicted proteins | sample Soicark_Litter_5_FD_111474 | JGI IMG/M metagenome (GOLD analysis project Ga0170475, IMG submission 111474) | Avena fatua rhizosphere microbial communities from Hopland, California, USA. Combined Assembly of 48 SPs
CAAAACCGTCTAGAAACAAAACCGTCTAGAAACAAAACCGTCTAGAAACAAAACCGTCTAGAAACAAAACCGTCTAGAAACAAAACCGTCTAGAAACAAAACCGTCTAGAAACAAAACCGTCTTATAAGATAAACATAACACTGTTCAAGATTTTATTTATTTTGTAAAAAATATTAGCTATGTTTTTTTCTATTAATCTACGTCAAACTCAACAATTAAATGAAGAAGAATTATTTGAAAATTTCGTTGAACAAATTTTAAAAGCGGAAGAAACATCTGTAGCAGAATTTAAAGAAGCAGGAACAATTTTAACCGTAAAAGATGGGATAATTGAAGCAAGTGGACTTGAAAATGCTTTTTCGGGAGAGTTAGTAAAATTTGAATCTCAAGAGTATGGAATTATTATGAATCTTGAAACTGAATTAGTAAAAATTGTACTTTTAGGTGAAGGTTTAACTTTAAAGCCAGGACAGATGGTGTATCGCGAACATCGCTTAGCTGGAATTACGGTTTCTTACCATTACCTCGGACGCATTGTTGATAGTTTAGGGAACTATACTGATGGTCACCCTACACCAACTTTAGATTCAGACGACTTAAGTCAGTACAGGGAACTGGATGTCAAAGCTCCTGGGATAATAGTTAGGGAAAAAGTAACCGAACCTGTCTATACGGGTATCATGATGATTGACAGCATGATTCCAGTTGGACGAGGACAGCGTGAGTTGATTATAGGAGATAGGCAAACAGGTAAAACTGCGATCGCGCTAGATACTATCGTTACACAAGCTAAGTTAAAAGCGCCCGAAGCTGAAAACTTATTTTCTGGACTATACTGTATATATGTCAGCATCGGACAACGCCGCTCTTCTGTTACATTAATCTCAAAAAAATTAACAGAGTTGAAAGCAGAATTCTTTACTTCAATTGTTGCCGCCTCATCGTCAGATCCGGCGAGTTTGCAGTTCTTAGCGCCTTATACAGGCTGTACTGTTGGCGAATTTTTTCGCGATTCCGGAGAGCATGCTTTAGTGATTTATGATGATTTGAGCAAACAAGCAGTTGCTTATCGACAAGTCTCTCTACTACTACGTCGCCCCCCAAGCCGAGAAGCTTACCCAGGAGACATCTTTTACTTACACTCTCGTTTATTAGAGCGCGCTGCGAAGTTAAATAGCACTATGGGTGGTGGATCTTTAACAGCTTTACCAATTATTGAAACACAAGCAGGCGACGTTTCTGCGTATATTCCAACTAATGTAATTTCAATTACCGATGGTCAGATTTTTTTGGAAAGCGGATTGTTTTACAAAGGTCTACGTCCTGCTATAAACATAGGAATATCTGTTAGTCGAATAGGAGCAGCAGCTCAAGTTAAGTGTATGCGTAAGGTTGCGGGAACATTAAAGCTAGAATTAGCACAGTTTAGAGAGATCGAGGTATTTGCCTCTTTTGGATCTGATATAGATGAAGTTACAAAACAACTTTTAAATCGCGGCCAACGTTTAATGGAGCTATTAAAGCAACCTCAATTTTCAGCTATTACTGTTTACGAGCAGATCGTATTAATTTTCGCTGGAGTGCGTGGCTATCTTGATATCTTGAAGATCGAAGAGGTTTTACCGTTTAAAGAGTTTATTATGAAACGCACGAGTGAAAATACAGAGCTGACCAATTATGATTTAAACGGTGATTTGCCTGAAGCTTTAATAGAAACGTTTTTAGAAACTGCGTTGAAAGATTTTAGCGCGGAACGAGCGAACGTCTAAGACAATTTTTTGAATAGTTATGAAAGAGTTTTTTCTACGAAACTATCAGTTCGGTCGAATAACTATAAGTTATCATTTCTCAGCTATGTTAGTTTTATGATTTGATCCTATTGAGCAATATGACCTAGGATTATTTAATGTTTTAGGCGTAGTATTTTACCCAAGCTATCTGCATCTGATTTTTATATTTGTTTTGTTCTGCTTACTTATTAAGCAACTAAGGTTAAATATTTTTGGTTACGTGCACCATAAATTATACAAATTTCTTCAAAATGTTTATATTTCAGTGTTTGGATTTGACAAGCAAATGTTATTTCCTTATTTCTATTATATTTTTATTTTTATTTTGTTGAGCAATTTAACAGGTATGCTGCCTTGAGCATTTACTGTTACCGCTCAATTAACGATAGCTTTTTTTTTTTCCGTTACCAGTTTAGGAGGTATTACAGTTTAAGTATTGAACAAAAAGGATGAAAGTTTTTCGAGCTTTTTAAACCGATTGCTCCTAAACCATTGGAACATTTTTTAATAGTTATCGAATTCATATCTTTTTTAATTCGATTCATCAGCCTCGGTGTGCGCTTATTTGCCAACATGGTTGCGGGCCACGCTCTATTAAAAATTCTACTATTATTTTTAGCGTTAATTTTAAATTCCTTGAATGCGTTTGCTGTGGTTGGAAGTCTGGTTGGATTTTTTATTATATTGGCTGTAGTAGCTTTGGAGCTTTTAATCGCATTTTTACAAGCTTATGTCTTTGTTTTTTTGATGCTGATTTACACAAAAGAAATGCTGTAAGTGACGCCTGGCATGCAATTCTTTTTAATGAGAATACTGAATGCGACGCCATTCTTGACAAGATGAGGTAAAAATCTTTGGTCAAGAACATTTCTTTTATTATCCGACTAACGTTACTTTAGGGTATTTATGGTCGTTTGGCTCATTAGCGGGATTTTGTTTAGTTATACAGATTTTAACAGGTTTATTACTAGCTGTACACTATCTTCCGTCCGCAGAGGTCGCATTTTTTACAATTGAACAAATTTCGCGTGAAGTAAATTATGGCTGATTATTGCGATACATTCACAGTAATGGTGCTTCTTTCTTTTTCATTATTTTATATATCCATATCTTTCGAAGCCTTATGACCGCTTCATATTCCCGTAGTTGGATTAATACGTGGCTGAGTGGTGTGGTAATGTTTATTCTAACTATTGCAACTGCTTTTTTTGGTTACGTTTTGCCTTGAGGTCAAATGAGCCTTTGAGGAGCTACAGTAATTACCAATTTATTTTCAGCTGTACCCATAGTAGGGTCTAAGTTAGTTTTATGATTGTGAGGCGGTTTTTCAGTAGATACACCTACGCTGGGAAAATTTTTTACGTTACATTTTTTGCTACCTTTTATTATCGCCGTTTTAGCACTAGTTCACATTTTATTCCTACACGATTCTGGTTCTTCTTCCCAACTCCAGACGATTTGTTTGCAAGACCAAAAATATTTTTTTTCTTATTACGCTGTAAAAGATTTATTAGGTATGTTATATTTGATTTTTTTATTAGGAATTCTTGTTATTTACGTGCCTAATTTATTAGGACATCCAGACAACTATATTGAAGCGAACCATATGGTAACTCCTTTGCACATAGTGCCTGAATGATATTTCCTACCCTTTTACGCGATTTTACGCTCTGTTCCTAACAAGCTAAACGGGGTATTGCTGATGTTTGGGTCATTAGTAGCCTTAGTAATTTTTCCTTACTTACAACTGAGCCGCGGGCACATTACCGCTAAAAAATCCCAAGATTTTCTACCAACAACCTTTTTAGCCACGGTTCAAAGCACACAACTTAACATACTTCATTTAGTTTCTAACTCATACTTTGTAGTCGTTTTTATTTTGTTAGGGTGGTTAGGAGGTAAGCCAGCTGTGGAACCTTACACTACCGCAAGCTTGTGATTAAGTATCTTGTATTTTTTCTTATTATTTTCCAGCAGAACGCTCGTTAACATCTGACACTCTGTTTTAATTTATCGCGTGCGCATCGCTCCCCACTTATTTGAGGTGGGAAGTAAATAGTTTTCAACAAGCAAAAAATGAAAGCGGAAACTAACGCGGAGTTGCTGAAAAGCCGATTAGCAGAGACTATCTTTTCTTATGCAGCGGTATTGGTCGGAAGTACACGTTATTTAATTCGAGAGTGAAAGGTAAACCCATTTTTTGATACCACCGTGTATGTGTGTAACAAGAAGATCGCATTGGTTTTGGTTTGATATAGAGATGACTCTTTAGAGTATTCTCGTCAATTAATGGATATGACTTGCGTAGACCACATGGATAGGGCACGCCGCTTCAATATTTGATACACAGGCCTAAGTACTATGCACCAAAAAAGATTTAATTTATTGACAAGCGTGCCGGAAAGAATTCCTGCTTTTTCAGCTATGAATGTCTACAAGTCACTAGATTGAGCAGAGAGGGAAGCTTGAGACATGTTTGGTGTACCCTTCGCTGGACATTCTGATTTACGGCGAATTTTAACGGACTACGGGTTTAAGGGTTTTCCCCTTCGTAAGAATTACCCAACTGTTGGGTATTTTGAAAAACGGTGAGATAATATTCAAAACGCAGTTATACAGCAATTAGTGACTCTGATGCAAGAGTCACGAGCAGTTAATCCATTTTATGATTATCGCGTAAAATGACTCCCTGAAATTGCAACTGTATGATCTATCAATCGCTCCGTACTAACTCCATCAAATTCTAAGGAAAGCACGCTAAAAAAGACTTCATATAAAGCCTTAATAGGTACTATTGGAGTTGGTTTTATAGTGGTAATTTCTATTTGATGGTTTACTCCATTGGAGCTGTGAGCGGCGTTAAATTACAATTGTAGTTCCGTCGCTACTTTGGATGATAATGTCTACACAGGTTTAATAAATAGTCTTCAACCACAACAGTTAGAAAATTTAATACGCACGTACGCGGACGCTATACAGACTAATACCTTACCTTATTCTAAGATAGAGCTGCTAAACCATCTGAAATTTATTGGAGAACAGCAAAAAATAGTAGCCCAGGCGGGTCAATTTCTTTCGACACACCCTTTTTTACATTTTTTTAGCCACAGATTGACAGAGCTCAGTGAACTCATTAAGATAACACAAGCTTTACAAGAGGTAAAGGGGTTTTTAACGCAGTATCTCAATTCGCAAACAGCTATTGAGTGGTATATGGAACGTAAGGCGACAGCAGACGTAAACGTACAAGAATTGCTTTTAAAAATAGAAGAAAATCAGAAACTTGTTGAAGCGTTAAACGAAAAAGTTCGCTCGGAGGTAGGATGACGAAAAATAAATAAGTATGTTTATATATTCGCTAAAGGAATTCATTTAGGTTATTTGAATTACCGTATGTTAAGAAAGTTTTTCTAAAGATGCCACAATTAGATTTTAATACATTTGCCGGATTAGCATGATGAATAACTATCATTTTTTATTTTTCGTATATTTGAGTACTAATATTTCCTTTTGCACGTTTTATTGCAAGAGAGAAATCTGCATCAAAGTATCGTTTGTGAGTTGTTTTGAGATTGGCTCAGCTTTTTAACAACAGACAGAATGATAAGTAATAATGGAAGGGGTGTTACTGAACGGTCTCACGCACCAGATAAACCTTGCATTCAGAAAACGGAGTTTACAATAATAGTGTGAGGTCTTTTTTTACCCTGTGCCTTTGAGCTTTTTCATAAACCCACACCAAGTTTTTTAGCTTGAAGTATTCATAACTGTAGTTTTTCTAAGATCTATAAATAAGAAGCGAGCAAGCGTTGAGTTGTCCACGCAAAAAGTTACACTTAAGTGTTTAAACTTAAAACACACCACGCTGAATTTTTGTTCCTGAATTGTCAAGTAAACGGATATACAACCGTTTTCAAAAAATATTTAACGTTTAATTTTACTTAAATGATATGACTTGTAAAAGATAATTCTGGTATTCAAACGGCAACGCAACTGAAAATACGAAAGACAAAACGAAAATGAGCTAAGCCCGGAAACTTGATGACTGTTTTTCCACGCCAGTATAAACAAGTGAAATCTGTAAAACGTCAGACCTACCTGGGTCTTGTTTTAATGACAAATCGCCCACTAAAACGACCGGCCTATACTATTTATGGGCCTTATAATAGTATAATCTTACTCAGCCATGATTCACGTATGCAGGGGACAAAAGTTTGAAGTTTAGCTTATGAGGAAGTCAAAAAGGAACTGGAGCGGTCTTTCCGCTATAAAAAAGTTTATGCTCGCATTGCTGGGCGTTATATTTAAAATACGTCATAAGCGTTATTTACAGAAGGGATCAAGAATTCCTCTGAGAGGATCGTAATAATCTAAAGCTTAAAAAAGATGCGACGCAAAGTATTTATAAAGAAGTTCTTTATCGTTAGGACTGCGCTACTAGTTAGTTATACTCTTAGCACCAACAAAATAGATCTGTATACCCGGATTTGGCCAAATAAACTATTAGTGTTGCTGAATTTTTATAGAGTCTGGGAAACAGACAACCATTGCAAAAATGCAGCCCTTTCACGCGGTTGCTTATTCGTGCTTTATTATTTAATTTTGACAAGTTCGATTTCAATTTTTTACGCTAAACTTCAACAAAATGCTTGGATTGTTGAAGACCTCCCCCACACTACAACAAAAACGAATGGCACTTAATATTCTCAAGCTATTGTACGATCTATTGCGCCTTATTGTAGCAGGGATTCGTTCAGTAGACTGGACAAATGTTCTCGTTCAGTGTTTTGACTTTTTTTGTTGTCTTGTGGGATATTTAGGTTTAAGTTTAGCTATAACACTTCTTGCGTTTGGTGCAGTTGTACGCACAACGCAGTCGCTTTTCGTAATTTATTTGTGCTTGAGTCCGCGCTGAAGGCCAATCTTGCTAAACTTAACGCCTATTAAGGCCGGACCAGACGCGCTCTTGGATGCAGATTTTTTAAAGCAAAATGTAGTCCGGTTGCCTTATAGCTCTAGATTAATATTATTTCTCATTATCCATTTATCAAACATGTGTGCTTGAATAAAAAAATTACGACCTGTTCGTTATTTAGTTGAAAAATGTTATTTTGTGTACCGCCGTTTGGGTTTGAGACTAATAAGAAAAAAATTCCGCCGATTTCTAAGATGATTAAAGGTTAAGACACGAGTTTTAACATGATTCCGCGTGGGTATCAAACAAAATAAAAAAAATAATGCCCTTGTATTAGAATTTGATATCCTGTTGGATTTATTTTTTTATCTTGGGTTTAGGATAACGCGGCATCGCCCTGGATTTTTTACATACGGTTTTAAGACCCCTTATTGACGAAGTAAAGAAATTAAGTCAACGCACGCAGCCTTTCTTTTTCTTTCAATAAATTTTTTGCTTTTCTGCTGAAGTACCAGCATTTTGATTGTTTTTTCTGTTCCTTTTCTAGATATCTCTGGTATCGACGCCCCAGTAGACAGAATTCGTTATTTTTGAGACTCAACTGAGTTTGGTCGCCAAATACGCGCGCAGTTTAAAGAGCGAGTTACTAACTATGAGCAAATGTTCCACGCGCGTCGCAAACTTTGGGTATGGGACCATCATAAGCAATTCATGGCTAATTTACTGCGCAAGCGGCCCGATTTTAAAATTGAGGAGATTCCAACTTACGAAGAGAAAACTCAGTGAGGTTGATTTTTGGATAGAGCCGGAAAAATCGGTGTGTTCTTGATTTGCGTAGGGGCTTTATTTTTTTTCTTTGAATTTTGTGATAATGCTGATATGGGCATGTGAACCCCGCCAGGTCCGGATGAGTGATAGGGCAGATTCTAGGAAGTATTAATTTGAAGTGTAAAATAAAAATGAGAAAAGATACTCTGCTATTATTTAAAAAGTTTGCGGAAAGAGGCAAGTGCCAGATGATATTTCGGTTCTAAAAAATGGTTTTTAGTGCGGGAAGCGCAGCCTGAGCTCGCCGATGACTCATGAGCACTAATCATAAGGATATCGGCGCCTTATACCTCCTGTTTGGGTTTGTAAGCGGAATCCTTGGGACTGCTTTATCTGTAGTCATTCGCATTGAATTGAGTGCTCCCGGTAGTTTGTTTTTGAACGGAAACACTCATTTGTACAATGTTTTAGTAACCACACACGCCTTCGTGATGATTTTTTTTATGGTGATGCCCATACTAATAGGCGGATTTGGTAATTTTTTTATCCCCATTCTAATTGGAGCGCCCGACATGGCTTTCCCGCGTTTAAATAATTTAAGTTTTTGGTTGTTACCCCCAGCACTAATTCTCTTGTTGATGTCTGGAATTGTGGAAGCTGGTGTTGGAACTGGTTGAACTTTATACCCTCCACTATCCGGGATTTTAGGACACGCTGACTTTAGCGTAGATTTAGCTATATTCAGTTTACATTTAGCTGGGGCGGCTTCAATTGCAGGAGCTATAAATTTTATTACGACTGTTATAAACATGCGAGCAGGAGGTTTATATTTTTATCGTTTACCTCTATTTGTTTGAGCGTCTTTTATAACTGCTATACTTTTACTTTTATCTCTACCTGTCTTGGCTGGCGGAATAACAATGTTGATTACGGATCGCAATTTAGGGACTTCATTTTTTGAATATACCGGAGGTGGAGATCCAATCCTATATCAGCATTTGTTTTGATTCTTTGGTCACCCTGAAGTTTATATCTTGATTCTTCCTGCTTTTGGCATCATAAGTCATATAGTATCAAAAGTTTCAAATAAGTTCGTCTTCGGCTACGCCGGGATGGTAAATGCTTTAATAAGCATTGGATTTCTTGGTTTTATTGTCTGAGCTCATCACATGTACACCGTAGGCTTAGACGCAGATACACGCGCGTATTTTACTGCAGCCACTATGATTATTGCAGTTCCTACCGGCGTAAAAGTGTTTAGTTGACTTGCAACTCTATGAGGTGGAAATATACGGGTGAATACGGCAGCTTTGTTTGCCTTTGGTTTTATTTTTTTATTTACTATCGGTGGAGTGACAGGAGTAGTTTTAGCAAATGCAGCATTGGATATTTTATTTCACGATACATATTACGTGGTGGCTCACTTCCATTACGTCCTTTCTATGGGAGCGGTTTTTGGGATATTTGGTGGGTTTTATTTTTGGTTTACAAAAATGTTTGGGTGCTATTTAAGCGAAAGGCTGGGAAGAACCCATTTTTGATTGTTTTTTTTCGGCGTAAATTTGACTTTTTTTCCTATGCATTTTTTAGGAATCGCTGGAATGCCTAGACGTATCGGTGACTATCCAGATGTTTACTGAGAATGAAATGTAATTTGTTCTCTTGGATCTATGATGTCAGTAATTGCGTTGATTTATTTTATAGCAAATGTTACTAAAGCTTTCAGTGGTACCAGTCATAATTATCGAAAAAAACTATCACAATGAGAATATTGACGGGACACCGGGCGACTTCGTCGCGATTTTTTACTGGGCGCTTATGTGATAAATTTTCCTGAACCTGTCACGGAGTTTGCTAGTGTAGTGCACATGCTTCACTGAGATGTTATGGCGATCATTATTTTTGTTGTTGGATTTGTTTCATATATGTTAGGAAAAATTATTTATTTGTTTCGTAGAACGTGAGAAAATCGATTGCGCTACGCACGACAAATTAAATCCAAATCTGTAGTTTATTTAGAATTTCTTTGAACTGTGATACCTGCTGCAATTATTGCTTCTATTGCTTTACCAGCATTTGCAGTTATATACATGGAAAAAGCTCTGTCGCAAGCTGGTGCTGCACATATGGATATAAGTATTACAGGTCATCAATGATATTGAAATTATACTATGAAAGAAATTATCGCGTATGCGGATCCTTTTCAGAAAAGTTTCAAACAAACTGACTTGATGGGTGGGCTCACAATTTTTACTTCATTTGATAGCTATATGGTTCCAACTGAGGATTTACAGCTGGGTGAAAAACGTCTGCTAGAGGTTACACAGAGAATGCAAATACCTACGCATGCAACTATTAGAGCATTAATTACTTCAGATGATGTTATTCATAGTTGAACTGTTCCAAATTTTGCCGTGAAAGTAGACGCCATTCCGGGTCGTATTAATGAAGCCTGAATTAACGTTTTCTTAACTGGCGTGTATTATGGGCAGTGTAGTGAAATTTGTGGTGTGAATCATAGTTTTATGCCAATTGTTGTAGAGGTTTTTGATACAATGCCAGATGAAGAAGAGATTGTTGCCGCGCTTCCAGTTTTAGAGGATGATAATAAAAAATCGTACTGACTGTAATACTTGCACATGGTAAATAATGGATTAACAATTCTTTGAGTGTCTTCTTTTATCTGATTTTCATTGGCTTTTTCTTTATATTTTCTAGGAGTAATAGGGGTGTTGCGACAGAATCAGAACTTTCTGACTTTATTGCTAAAAATTGAAATGATGTATATTGGAATTAGCTTTTTCTTTTTCGGTTACGGGTATTTTTTATTTAATCCGGCTGGAATAGCTCAGGGGTTGATCGTATTAAGCTTCGCTGCAGCAGAAACGGCTTTTGGTTTAAGTTTGTTCTTTTACTATTATTTAACGCAACAAGGACGTGCGTTGGAGCCTGTGTTTCGCTATAACCGACGTCCGAAATATGATATAAAAGTGTAAATGGCGGGTGTGAAAAATTTCTTTTTCCCTATAAGGATTTTTAGCACACCATTTCATTTGGTTGACCGAAGTCCGTGGCCGATTTTAGCTGGACTAACCGCGCTGCAGTTGCCGCTGACCTTGCTCATATACGTTGATTCAGGTCAGGTAAAATTTTTTTGAATAGCTTTGTTGGTATTTCTATTCGTCGTGAGACGCTGGTCAAAAGATATAGTAGTTGAGGGGACCTTTCAAGGAATGCACACGAAGGCGGTACAAAAGGGCATAACGATAGGTTACCTGCTTTTTATCTTATCAGAGATTATGTTGTTTGGAAGTTTCTTCGGAAGCTATTTTTATTACTGCGCTGAGCCGTCGTTATGAATCGGTGGAGTCAAGTTTGCTTCTCCATTTATTTCTTTGATAGACCCGTGAGCCTTACCTTTGCTAAACAGCGCGCTTCTCCTAAGTTCTAGTGTGTTTGTCACCTTCGCGCACCATGAACTTGCAGCTGTGAAAAAAAGTAGTCCACAAGGCGACCTGAAATTTGTTCTAATTATGTTGTTATTAACCATCATTTTAGGAGCTTTATTCTCAGTTTGTCAATGGTATGAGTATAATTACGCTCAATTTTGTGTTCAAGATACAACTTACGGTTCACTTTTTTATTTAATTACGGGTTTTCACGGCATGCATGTTATAATAGGTTTAGTGTTTTTATCAATTACCTTTTTGCGTTTACGAAAAAATCACTTCACAGTAGAACACCATATAGGGTTTGAGTTTAGTGCTTTGTATTGACACTTTGTAGACGCAGTTTGATTCTTTGTTTATACCTTCTTATACGTATATGTGTCATTATAGGATGAGCAAACATAAAATCGGAAACAATCATAACTATCATTTAGGAAACTTCCTTGGAGGTTTAATTGTGTCACAACAACAAAAAAAAGTGGTCTACACGTACTGACCGAGCTCTCGACTAATTTTAGACGTAGCTCGAAGTTTGCGGGCTGAAGGATTTGTTAGCGGGTACACCCTCATTCACGAGCGCGAAGCTTTGCGAATAACAGTTTTTCTTAAGTACCATCCCGTCACAACTGAACCTTTATTAGCAGGTTTTCGTTCGTATGCGTCACCAAGCCGGCAGTACAATATTAAATATAAGTCTTTGGTAAAGTTAACTAGAGGAAGGTCGAATTTGTATTTTTTATCGACTCCAAAAGGAGTAGTAACTTCTGAATATTGTTTAAGTAAAGGCCTGGGGGGGAACTTGCTTTTCCGACTACAATAGTAGTGATAAAAAAATTCAGCGGTTTTCACGTAAACTTTTGTGGGCTTTTTACTAGTATTCAATACAATGTTCACATAGATCGTACAGTTACATTCCTCTTCTTTTTAAACTTGGTTAAACACACAAAAAAATTAGCTTTTCGCAGCTCAAAAAATTCGTACATCACCTGTACAGGAACTTTAATTTCCTCTTTAAGCACTTATAATTGAGGTGGTCTGTTACTGGAAGAATACCGCAAATTACGTGGTCTCCTGAAAACTAATTATTTGTTATTGACTGGTTATGCTATAGCGTTTAAAAAAAGAATCTATTTATCCGGGCAGGTAAACCGTTTACGGGGGTTAAAGCGTCAAAAACTACGATTGCAGTTGGGCTACACTTCTAAAATTAAGATTCGGGGCCTGAAGCAGGTTCGTTTTCGTCGATGAAAGCGAAAGAAATTTGGTGTTTTAATCCGCTCCAATGAACATAACTACTTTAATGCTTTTATTGACTTACTACGACATTTGCGTTTGCGGGGCCGTTACACAAGTCGTGGTATCAGGTTGCAGAGAGACAAATACAAAATGAAGTTACGACCGGATCACGGAAAATACGGTTTTAAAATGAATTATTAGTATCAAAATTTACTGTTTTTTCATTCATGACTTTTTCTCAAATTACTATGCGTGCGCAACGAAACCAACGCAAACGAAAATGTTTAAAACTAGCGTTAGCCGGTTGCCCGCAAAAATTGGGCTGTGTCATACGAATTGATATTCGCTCACCGAAGAAGCCACACTCAGCAAGACGGAAGACCATGCGTCTGCGCCTGACGAATGGAAAGAAGCCATTTTGCTATATTCCGGGTATAGGTCACTCAGTTCAAAAATTTAATTATATTCTGATGCGCGGTGGAAGGAGACGAGACATACCTGGAATGCGTTATACAGGTATACGCGGGGTGAAAAGTTTTACCACACCTATTAATCGACGCACCGCCCGATCGAAGTATGGCTTAAAAAAGATTGAATTAACCTACAGACCTGGTCTACGTTAATGATGATTAGTTATAATTTTTATAATTCTATGTTGTTGGCGAAGTTAATAAATCAGTTTGTTAGACGTGGTCAAAAGCAAAAAATTGAGCTAGTTGTTTTTCGTTATTTACAGAAATTCAACCGCTTACAAAAGTTTTCTGCTCTTTGGGTTATGCTGACTATTATTGAGCTGCATAGACCAATTTTGGCGCTTCAAACAATACGGACAAAAAACAGAACCGTGCATAAGCCGCAGGCTTTGATTAAGTCATCTGTGCTGGCGAATACTGGTTTGCGGTGACTAAAGGTGGGAGTAGTTGGGGATGTTTCTCCTATAAAAAAGAAACGCCAACAAAAAATCCTTCGACGGCAGGCGAAGGATTTACAAGCTAAAGTTAAAACCCGTGGCTTTGTTCTAAATAACGAAGAACAAGCGATTATTCAGAAGTCACGCCTTAGCGAAGCTAAACGTAAAGTACGCCCGTTCGAGCCTGCTTTTTCTGACTACATAACGTTATGTAGCACCTCATTTGAAAAATCTTTTGGTCACAAACAATTACTGGATCACAATAAGCTCGCCATTTCTAGTCATTTATACCATTCTTACAAATGATAAAAATATGATTGGAGGGATGACATGACAATTACTTATTATTACAACTCTTATTATAGGGACTTCCATTTTTGTTTTGTATACCCGCAATACAATTTACTGTCTTTTAAGTCTGATTTGTTTAGTTCTCTCTTTGTCTTGATTTTTAATTTATGCCGGGCTTGAGTTAATAGGTTTCATGCTAAGCATTATTTACTTAGGAGCAATATTAATTTTTTTTATTTTTGTTATAATGTTAATTGACCTGCGTTTTGAGGATCTTCAAGAAGTGTATGATGAAGCACGCACTTATGAACCACAAGGATTAACAATTCTATACCCCATTACAATGCTGGGAAGTATGTTTACTCTGAATATCTACCTGGAACGAATCTTATACGCAGAGTTTTACGGTTTAGAGCGGCTTGTTGTTCTTACCGATTCAGCTGGAGTAGATGTCTTAAGCTTAGATTTACTCGCTGAGTATTTTGCAGCGCATACTACTAGTCCCACCGCAGTTGGCTTTTTTTTATTCTCAACTGAAGGGACCGCTGTGGGTGTAGTTTCTTTGTTAATACTTTTTAGTTTATATCTATCTCTATTTACAGTGCAAAACGCAAATGAGGAAGTCATGTTAAGGTTAGAGGCAAAAACCTTGAAAGATGTTGATAAAAAACTTAGCTAGCTGATCGACGAGATTAAGACTTTGAGAGGTAGAGTGGGGTTTAACTTGCAATCAAGCAGGCACTAGCTTACCCCAAAAGTACGAAGATTTCAAAAAAAAATTGATTTTTACAAATCGGTTTGCTAGACAAGATTTTAGACATGCTGCGACTCACAAAGAAACCTGGGGCTATTATGGTCGCTTTTTTGAGGAGGTTGCTCTCCAGTTTGAATGACATAAGTTTATTATTTTTTGACAGAAAGTTAGGTATAAAGGTCGTAAGTCAATTCTTCTATATACGGACGTCTTTTCGGATTACCCTCTAATAAGGCATTTAGGTAAGCAAACTAACGAAGCTTTTAGCGTGGGTTGATACCTCGGTCTAAGTAGTAATTATCATGGGTTGCTGAAATATAAATACTCCCAGTTATTGCACAGAACTAGTATAGTTGAAGCTCCGGCTATAATAATAACTTTTAGTACCTTTTATTCTATTACAGGCCATTTTTTAAAGGAGAAAAGCAAAACTAATGCATATTTCATTTCTTTTGTCTCGTTTGGGGATTTTTATTTGCCCGGCGCCTATCTGATACACATGACAAAAAACTATGTTACCTTGTATTATTATTTTTTTTTAGTTTACAATATTTTAAAAACGGCACCGGAACAAAATATTTTTACTCAGTTACGCCACAAGCGTCTTTCATATCACGCCGGTCATTATAAGGGTAAGTCGTTTAAACAAGGAATGGGGCGTTATCGCTCTCGGTTAAGACATATGATGTGGCGGGAACAATTAACGAAGCTTTGATGCACAAGATCTGAAAGCCAACGTTTTACGCGATCGTGCTTTACAAAGACAAAACTTCAGCAGTATAAAAGCTATTACAGGTGATTAAAATCAAAGGCTGCTGTTAGTTCAAAGAACTCTAGCTCCTTTCGAAAGCATGCGTTGAAAACGAGACTATCATTTAAAAAGATACGACTCAAAAATAGGGATGGAAAAAGATTTAAACGTGTTGTTAGGGCGAAGAAAAGAACAGCGAGGAATGGAACAAAAACAAAACAGATTCGCACTTCGACAGCCAGGGTTAGCTCGAAGAATTAAACCGTGGTTGTCAAGAGCCGCGTGATTGAGACAAAAAGCTTTAAGGAGGGCTGTTGCTTTTTATAAGCGTCAAATGTGGTTGAGACGTCGAGATAAATGATTGCGTCGAAATAAGCGCCCGTTTTGGAAGCGTAAGAGTTTTAAGCGGTTGAGAGCCGAGCAAAATATCATAGGTAGTTTGTTTCTTGTAAGTAAAAAATATTCTGGCTCAGCGCAGATGGTTGCTCGAAAACGATCATCAAAAAAAATTTTATATAGAAGATATTACCGTAGTAACACCGTAAAGCGTGATTTTAAGACGCGACTTGTTTTACGCCATTATTGAAAATTCAGATACGAATGTTATACCCATAACAAATTACAGAATTTTTTGCTTTCGGTTCGCAAGAAATCCCGGCGTTTGTTATATTTTTTTTTGTAAATTTGAGTTAGTTTTACACCGCTACGTTAAATGATGAGGTATTATTCCTTCTTATTGCGATGATAAGCTTTCTAAGTTTTTCGTCAGTCATGGTTATATTTATGTAAATTTTGTTACACAAATTAATCCTGTTTATGAAGTTAAACCCGGAGACTGCGTTTTTTCAGTGGCGCCGATGCAAGCACTAACAGAGTGATTTATTCAACCTCGTTACGTTACTTTATATGGGCACGTGAAATATTTTCCAGGCCGTAAAGAGTTTGTGAAACCTTTCAAGCGAGTGACCGCTCCGCTGAATATAGATTTTTACCGCGGTTGGCGGGAGCGTAGACATCTGATTCGAGAAACTTGGTTACAGGATCGCTGATTCCACCCGGATCGTTTGTACTTAAAGCTACGTTCTTTATTGCAAGTTTCCACATGAGCGCCGCTTGGTTTGATACACTATTCTTTACTGTTAGAAACTTCATATAAAATTAAAGTTGTTATACAAATAATTGCTTACGACTGGTTCACAATTGCTTTTGGCGCCGTTCGTGCCTATAACGATTTAAATACTATTTTAATTAATAAATTTTTGAGCTTTTCTTATTACTAAATCTGTTTTTCATGGCGTCTAAACAAGTTAGTTCCGCCTTTCGCTTAGGGAGTACTGCTAAATTGTGAGGTTACATTTATCAATTGGACAAACGAAAAAGTTCTGATGCGTGTTTAGTACTGAAAACTTTTTTATATTACTATTTTTTGTGTCGTTTTATTCACGTCATAAATTTTTTTTTTTATTATGCTCGAGTTTGCGCAGAGTTGCATTTAATACTAGCTGGCGGAATAAAAGCTCGACAAAAGGAAAAAAACATTTGATTCCCTCGTCGCGCGGAGGTGTCTTTAAAGAAACAAATTTGATATCCAAAGCTCAGACCTTGGACACGGGCGTTTCGACTCCATTCTTTAAATTCACCCATTGTAGGTTGTTACCAAAGTTTTTACAGGAGAAAGAAGAAGTATTTACGACGTTTTATGCGGATGCGGGCTTTTATAAGCGCGCAGAAGAAAAAACTTAAATTTTTTCGGACATATTTAAAGGTTAGATGTCGGCTGAAGCGCTTAACCTCTTACATCTTGCAAAAAACTCTGTACAAACATACGGAACTTTACTCACCAACCGGACACCATAATTTTACAGCCTCCTATGTTCAGAAATGTATAGAAAAACGGGCGTTATTACGTCATCGCCAGTTGCTGTTATCAAAGCAATTTTTTAAATATGGTATTTGTGACAGTGAGGTTCGTGACGCTGTAAACCAACTGTCAATCAGCAGTAAGAATAAAATTCCAAGTTTAAGGGTGTTTTCAAGGGTGTATTTTCGAGCTAAGGCATGTAATCAGAATATTGGTAGATTGCGTAAGATGCGACGTAGATTTTGCAGTTTTTCTAAACTTTTAAAATTACAAAAGGTCAGTTTTTTTCGTAAACTCCTAAAGCAGTGCAAGGTTAAATTCAAACAACATCAATTAGTACATCCCGTTAAGAAGCGTAAAAAGTGAGCAATTATTAGAAAGTTATATAATAAGCAGATCAAATCTTATTTTTATCGCAACTTGAAAACCGTTAATAAACGAGTTCTTGGCCGAGGTAATGTTTTGAGACGCAATTTTTTTTTTTCAGGTTCTGACATTGTGCAAAAAAGACCGGGCCGCCGCTTGTTCCTTCGTCGCAAACGACGTAATAAAAAAGCGCGAAAAGTTGTAGGGGGTCGTCCTGCGTCAAAAGAAATTCTTTTTAAACTGCCGCAATGGCGGCTCCGTTTCCTGCCTTTCATCCGTAGAAAATGAGTTGACCGCCAGTTTAGAGCGCTACAATTCAAGACGTACGCGGGTCACACAAGGCTCATAAGGTTAAATATTTCCCCCAAGCAACCACGGATAAGATCTGGTTTAGGTTTAAGAAGCATTTCACAGCAAGCCCTTAAGCGTGCTCGATACTGACACAAAAAAGTGTGAAAAACGAAGCGAACCACAGTGCATCAGAAACTAAAGTTTTATAGCAGCCCTTGAAATAAAAAATATTTAAAATTTTTATTAGTTAGGAGGAGGCGCGATCGTAATAGACGCCCACAAATTCACTGACGCCAACGGCAGCAATTAAGGATCACAAAAC
>Ga0170475_121302140_pt1 | contig 17705 bp, 14 predicted proteins | sample Soicark_Litter_5_FD_111474 | JGI IMG/M metagenome (GOLD analysis project Ga0170475, IMG submission 111474) | Avena fatua rhizosphere microbial communities from Hopland, California, USA. Combined Assembly of 48 SPs
CAGTGAACCGTCCTCGCGCGAAGACGAATACACATATGTCAGAATGAAGCCAGAAAGAACGAAGAAGAATGTGACGGCCTCATACCCGGACTGGCACCAACCCTTGATGATGCCGGGCAGAAACTCCACCCTTGAAGTATCGAGGTGATTCAGTACAACGAGCGCCGCCGCCCAGAACCGAAGTGAGGTGAGAACGGGGAGATTCGGGCGTTCTACAGCGCGGGCCATGGTTCGTGAATTCGAGCGTGCATGTAAGGCTTCTTCAGCTGATCACTCCGGGCGTGAAGAATTGCCCAAGTAGAGGTCGGCGTGTAGGCATTATTTCTCACCCTGTATGCCGCGATCACTTCTGGGCGCGACAGCGCTGCCCGAACCCGTCCGCTGGCGGGGTAGCCGGTCTCTCGGGAAACGCCGAGCCATTGAAGGACGACATTCAGGCATGGAGCATGGAGGGAACGTCTCCCCGAACAGTACGCCAGCTGACATCGTCTAACCCTGACAGCTATGGTTCGTTTTTCGTGCGAGCGGCTGTCGTTTCGCAGCCGTAGACAACTTGTGCAGTGCAGTTTTTTCCGCCGCCACGTTGGATGAATATGTTCTGTCTTCCGGGCTGCGGCTTTCCCACTACCACCATGCCGTCGATAAATGTGTCAAGGCCAGTCGAATTGACACCCATGGCTCCGTTCGCGACCGTCGGCGCCTTGTAGTCAGGTGCGTAATACGCGGAGTGCTCGACTCGGATGTGCGGATTGTTCTCGTTGATTACGATGCCCTTCAGAGTGTCGTTCTTGGCGCTGACGTACCCTTTCTGGACCATGGTCGCGTTGCGGATTGTTCCCCCGAGTGCCACCTGCGGCGTAACGCCGATGTTCGTGTTGGCCTCGATTATCGGATGGAACGGCGTCACATAGCCTTGGGGGTGGAGGCTATTGGCAGTGAACCTGAGATTTGCGTCCTGGATCAACCAGCCGCCCGAGCCGTTCATTGCCATCAGCGCGTTCGTACCTTTGGGCCGGATGAACTGGACGTTCGTGGATTTGAAGGCTTCGAAGCCAGGAATCACGTACGTGCTGCGCACTTCGCAGTCCTCGCAGCCGCCACCCGTCGTGTCGCACCACTGGAACTGCCACTGCACGTACTGGCGCATCGGATCGTTCTGAATATTTTCGACGCGCTTTGCCCACACGTTATCTGCGAAGGACACCCCAACCGCCTGCTGCGCGACATCGATGACGCGAACGTCTTGTGCCACGCTGTTGCTGCTGCCGCCGTAGAAGAAGACGCCGCGCGGAAATCCGGCACCTTGCGGCACATCCGTCTCGGTGACCGGTTGATTTGTTCCAGCGGGAGTTGAGCCAGTCCAGTTCAGCCCAAAACCCTGGTCGCGAAAGTTACCCTCGAGCGTCAGGTCGCGCACCACGGTATTCGGCGCTTTGTGCGCCTGAATCATTGCCGAGGGCACGCCCCTAGGTGAGTAAATCGTGGTTTGATCCTTGTCTTGGCCGGAGAGCACGAAGCCGCTCTTACCCTGGATCCAGACGACGCCGCCGATCGGGTACTTTCCGGCCGGTAGATTCAAGGCGGCACCGGCAGCAATCATCCTGTTGATGATTGGCGCAGTATCCAGGTAAACGTTGGCGTCGCTGGCCTCGACCGCAGCAGGCTTGTCGAGCGTTAGAGTATTGCCGCTGATGCTTGTAATCCGCGCCTGAAGCGAGCGAGGGATTGCTTTCCCGAGATAGTATTGACCGGTATAAAACATATTCGGCCGGTTCGGCGCCATGTTGTACCAGGTGCCATCGAGCCACCAATAGACGTAGCCGGAATCTTCGGCCCACGCAAACAGCCTGTTCTGCTGCTTCTTGTCGGCAAGCAATTGCGTTTCGGTCGCATAGGACTTGGCAGGCCATGTGCCACCTACGCCGCGTGTGCCTCGCTGGCCGTGGCCAGCTTCGCTACCGATCTCGACGATGATCCAGTCGCCGGCACGGAAGCCGCTCGCGGACGCGACAGCGAGTTGATTGGAGTCTCCGCTGATCGAGCCAGTGGTCGCAGCCCGCCGCAACTCTGCCGCCGGTGCGTCCGCCGCATCGGCGGATGGCAAGTGCTGCATCCACGCCGCAAAGAAGGCCAATACGGCCGCCGGGGCGCACGCGATCCACCACCCCTTGGGCATAGCCGCCAAGTGGCGCTTCGATGTTCGGTCCGGCCTCAACTGCACGTCTTCACGGGCATATTCGCGGAGTTACCCCGTCTGCCACGCATCCCTATTCTCCTGAAGCTCATATTAGCAGGAGAAAGCGCAAGCCCGGATGCCATGCCGTTCGAAACGCGTGCGTGACGGTTGATCACTCGTCGTCGATATCGAATTCCTTCAGCTCGGCCCGGCTTCTGAGATGCTCCGCGACCTTCTTGCCTCGGAGCCAGCAGTCGTGCGTCATCATGTAACCCCACTGCGAGTAGCGCCCAGCCCGGACGACCCCCATGCGGTCCAGAAACGAATTGATCACCTCCAGGGCAGGGCGGCGATTGTGGTCGTATACGATCTGACCCCACGGGCAGTACTTGACGGACCGTGAAATCACGGCCGCGTCGTTTTCGATCAGCCCCATGTCGATCATCTCCCGCTGAACGGTCTGGGCGGTGGCCTCGGCGTCCTTCGGCAGGGGAGTGTAATCGGAGCCGCAGACTTCAACGGACAGCGCAGTTTTCCCGAGCGGCGCATTGCTCGGTGCGAAATTCTCCTGAATGCTCACTCGCGTGCTGAGCTTGTCTTCGTCGTAGATGTACAACCACGGTTCCTTGCGCACGCTCGGGTGATTAACAGCCAGTCGCACGAGATAAAGCCTGGTAGCCCGCAGAAGCGCAGCCGCTTCACGTACTTCGCCCGGCGCGTCCTCCGCGCATCCGATAAGCGTGGGCAGGGCAAGGGTGGAGACAAGCGTTTTGTAGCTCGCTTGAGTTCCATCCTCGAACGCCATGAGGCGCTTACCGAAATCGATCCGGATCAGTTTCTTCCGGTATTGGATTCGCGCGCCATCCACGAACTTCTTTACGTACGCGTAAAAGCCGCCTTGAGACGGGTATCGCCAGAGGCCGACCCAGTAAGTATCGCGCCCGAGCGGGCCTTTCGCGCCCTGCACGACGTCTTCGACCTTCGGGTAATACACGCGCTTGCCGATCCAATCAGTACCCAGATTGATGGGGTCCGTCGTCCAGTACTTGCGCGTGTAGGCAGCCGGGAACTTCTCGGCGAAAACTTCTCCAAATGCGTGGTCGATCCATTCTTGATAGTTCTTGGGCCGAGCGGTTTCCGGGGTTCGGCGCGCTTTCAGAAAACTTTCGACACACTGCGACCGTAACGGCTCCGGCACCTGATGCAGATTCGACTGGGCCGGATGATCGATCCAGTGGCCCTGATAGTAGTTGGTGACTGCTGCAGGGACTTCCTCGAACTCGCCGCCGACCGCATCCGCCCAGGTCTGGCGCACGTACTCGCTCTTCGTAAACGACACATGCGGTCCGTCATCCCAGACGAAACCGTTCTCCACGGCACTGTAAATGTGGCCGCCATAATGGGAGTCGGCCTCATAGACCACGCACTGGTCGTGCCCGACGTGATACGACACTGCTATGCCGGCCATTCCACCACCCAGCACTGTTACGGTTTCCATTGCATCTCCTGAAAAGCTCGACGTTCAGACGCCGCTACTGAATTTGACGTTCCCGCGAAACGGATGGGCTGCGCTCGGCAGACGCGCTATAAGCTGCGGGTACGACACGCGACATCTCAAAGCATCTTCATCTCCGGAATGGGAACGACACACCGTCCGCCCCATTCCCGAATGTACGAAAGCTGAGCAGCGATTTCGTCCTTCAGGTTCCAGGGTAAGATCAGGACGAGATCCGGGCGCGTCTCCTTGATCTTGTCGGGCGCAAAAATAGGGATGTGTGTCCCCGGCAGGAACTTGCCGTGCTTGTACGGATTGCGATCGACTGTGTAATCCAGGAAATCGCAGCGGATCCCGCAATAGTTGAGAAGCGTGTTGCCCTTCCCTGGCGCGCCATAGCCCACGATCGTTTTCCCCTGCCGTTTGGCAGCGATGAGAAAGTCGAGGATACGCCGCTTGGTTTCCTTTACCCTTTCGTCGAAGGACCGGTACGTCTCCAACCGAGTATAGCCGGCGGACTCCTCGCGTGCGCTCAGTGCGGCCACCCTCGGCGAGTCAGGCTGGGACGTGTCCTCCACGTGCCGCGCATACACCCGCAACGAACCGCCATGCGTCGGCAGTTCCTCGACGTCGAAGACATGAAGACGATGGGCAGCGAAAATACGCTGGGCGGTCACGAACGAGAAGTACGAAAAGTGTTCGTGATAGATCGTGTCGAACTGGTTGCCTTCGATGAGCCGCATCAAGTGCGGGAACTCCATGGTGATCACGCCGCGCGGCGCAAGCAGGATCTTCATGCCTCCCACGAAATCGTTGATGTCGGGTACCTGGGCGAGGACGTTGTTGCCGATCAGAACGTCCGCGCGCCTGCCTTGGCTCACGAGCTCTCGCGCGCTGTCGACGCCGAAGAAGCGGACGAGCGTCGGTATGTTCTTCTCGACGGCTGTTGCCGCAACGTTTGCCGCCGGCTCGATTCCGAGGACGGGAATGTGCGCGTGCACGAAATGCTGGAGCAGGTAGCCATCGTTGCTTGCTAGCTCCACCACAAGACTGTTCCGGGTGAGACCGAACCGCGCCTGCGCCATCTCGGCATAGCGCTTCGCGTGGGCCACCCAACTGTCGGAGTACGACGAAAAGTAGGCGTACTCGGTGAAGATATCACTCGGCGCAACGTATTCCGGCAATTGGACGAGAAAACAGTTCCCGCAGACTTGTACATGCAGCGGAAAGAACGCTTCCATCTGATTGATCTGAGCGGCGCTCAAGAAGCTCTCGCACAAAGGCGACATTCCGAGGTCGACAAACGTATGACTCAGGGGTGCCTTGCAGAACCGGCAGGCGAGGGAAGGTTGGATGGCGCCGTCGGGCGCTCTAAGCTGAGCGGTCGTTTCGTTCGCAGTCATATCGGGGGTTTCCGGGCGATGTAACTTTCGGCGCGTGAGGGGGTTCGCGCGCATTTTCAATGGTTGCTCTCGACGAACAGGCCAGCGGCATCGACCGGCTGTCCAAAACCGCGTCTAAGCGCAGGCGATCGTCGACTAGCGGGGGGCATACGGCACAGGCATCATGAGCTCGGCACACTTCAAGTCCAGCGTGCCCGGTCGCGCAGGTTACCGGCATTCGACGCCCGAACTAGGAAATTTCTCACACCACTCGGCAAAATTGCCCCGAATCATTAATGCCGGTCAAATACTATATGCCGACTTTGCCAGCCGACTTCCGCGGCGCTCCTGCCGTATGTCCATTAAGAACGTCCGATGAACGATGTCGCATTCTTGTAGACGCGCCTTACGGAGCTCACTTCCGGACTGCGCGCGGCTCGCAGTCAACACTGGCAAAATCCAGGCTTGCTGCACTGCATGCCGGCAGTGGAGCCGGCGCATGCGTTTAGATCAAACGTGCCCCATGGGTTACATGTCGTCGCCGTCATGCGCAAAACGCGCGCATCAGGCTACAGCTGTGGTCGCCGTAAGTGTTTGTTTGTAACCATCTGAGCCGGCGAGTCCAACAAGCGGGAGTGTACAATGAAAGTGGTACTTTTTTGCGGCGGTTTGGGAATGCGGCTGCGCGAGCATTCCGAAAGCGTTCCCAAGTCCATGGTGAACATCGGCTATCGGCCGATCCTGTGGCACATCATGAAATACTATGCGTACTACGGTCACAAAGAATTCATTTTGTGCCTGGGGTATAAGGCCGACAGCATCAAGAATTACTTCGTCCACTATGACGAGTCGATTTCGAACGATTTCATTCTCACCAATGGTGGCCGGAAGCTGCGTCTGCTGAGTAGCGACATCGACGACTGGAAGATCACGTTCGTCGACACGGGCTTGCACTCGAATATCGGTCAGCGGCTGCGTCACGTGGAGCGATACATCGAGGACGATGAGGTCTTCCTCGCTAATTATACCGACGGCCTGACTGACCTCTATCTCCCGGACATGATCGATCATTTCAATGCGAGCCAGAAAACCGCAAGCTTCGTATCGGCCAAACCCACCTACAGCTTCCACGTAGTCAAGCGCGATGATAATGGCCTGGTCACGGCGATTCAGCACCTGGCGCACTCGGACATTCTCATCAACGGTGGCTACTTCATTTTCAAACGCCGCATATTCGATTACGTGCGCAGCGGTGAGGAGCTCGTGGAGGCGCCATTTCAGCAGCTGATCGGGGAGAAGCAGTTGATCAGCTACCAGTACAATGGTTTCTGGGCGCCGATGGACACGTTCAAGGACAAGCAACTGCTCGACGAGCTGTACGGCCGCGGCGACGCGCCGTGGGAGGTCTGGAAGACGGAAGCCGTGCGAGCAGGCGCGAACCCCGATCTGGCTGAGGCGGCCTCAAAACGGCTCACGCGGGAAGCGGCGACCAGACCCGTTCAACCCTAGGCGTATAGAGTCTCCTGTGCTGCGGTTGAAACTGGGTGCCGAAGGCGAACGTCTCGAACGCATTCTCTGCCTCGGGGCGCACTGTGACGATATCGAGATCGGATGCGGTGGAACTGTCCTGCGGCTACTCGAAGAGCAACCGCATCTGGAAGTCTGGTGGATCATATTTGCCTCCGATCCCATCAGGAGCCGTGAGGCGGAGCGCAGTTCGGAGTTGTTCCTGAGTCGTGCGCGAAGCAGGAACGTGGTATGCCACGAATTTAGAGATGGCTTCTTCCCGTACAGCGGGGCTCAGATCAAAGAAGTTTTCTTACGGCTCGAACGGGAATTTATGCCTGATCTCGTGCTTACGCATTTTCGGCATGACTTACACCAGGACCACCGGCTCGTGTCCGAGCTCACCTGGAACAGTTTCAGAAACCACCTCATCCTTGAATATGAGATTCCAAAGTATGATGGCGATCTCGGAGTTCCGAATCTATTCGTGCCTCTCGATGTCGACACGTGCAACAGGAAGATCGATTACTTACTGTCGAGCTTTCCGTCCCAACGAGGCAAGTACTGGTTCACCGACCCCACCTTCCGGGCGCTTCTCAGCTTGAGGGGACTGGAAATCCGGTCAGGTACCGGCCTTGCCGAAGCGTTCTACTGCCGCAAAATGCAGGTCTGATGGCGCCAACATTCACGGCGCAAACCTACAGCAGAGGTAATCGATGGAGCCAGTCATGAACAACAGCGCAGGGATCTATCTTTGCGACCTCACGTACACTCAACAAACGATTGCATCGGATGTCATGCCGGCCGCCGTCGGGGGCATCGCCGCATACCTCAAAGAGGAAATACCCGCTGTAAACGTGAGACTGTTCAAGTATCCGGAACAACTGGTTGCGGAGCTGGAGGCACTGAAATCAGGTCAAAAGGCGCTTCCGCGGCTCGTCGGTTTTTCGAACTACGTCTGGAACGCAAATCTGTCGCTCGGCTTCGCGAGCGTCATCAAAAAGCACTTCCCATCGATCGTCATCGTATTCGGCGGCCCGAACCTGGCGTATGACGTAACGGAACAGGAAGCGTACCTCCGGAAACATCCCGTCATCGACTTCCACGTCGTCAAGGAGGGCGAAACGGCGTTCTGCAATCTTGTGCGCACGCTGATGGGGCACGATTGGCAGACGTCGGCGGTCTCAGAGCTCGAAATCGGCAATCTCGTATTCATCGACAAGGATGGGAGATTCAGAGCGAGCCCCAAGATCGAGCGCGTGCCCCTCGAAATGCTTCCGTCTGCATATACGAGCGGCTTCATGGACGAGTTCTTCGATGGAAGACTTTATCCGATCATCCAGACGAACCGCGGATGCCCATTCGAGTGCACGTTCTGCACGGAGGGAATGCATCACTGGACCAAGATCAAGCGCAAGAAACGCGATCGGATCGATGACGAGATCCTGTACATTGCGGAGAAGATGGATGCGCTGGGTGATCGCGCGCGGCGTGATCTGCACATTGCTGATTCGAACTTCGGCATGTACCCGGACGATCTCGACACCGCGCGAACCCTGGCGAGCGTACGGGAAAAATTCGACTATCCGCAGTATGTCAACGTCGCCACTGGCAAGAACAAGAAGGAGCGCGTCCTCGAAGTCGCGCGGCTGTTGAAAGGCGCGATGAAACTGATGGGCTCCGTGCAGAGCCTGGACAGTCAGGTGCTGGTGAACATCAAACGCAAGAACATCAGTCTCGACCAATTGATCGACCTCGCGCTCGATGCCAAGGAAATCGGCGCGAACAGCTGGAGCGAGATCATTCTGGCGCTGCCCGGCGACACGCTCGAGGCTCACTTCGAGTCCCTGCGCATGCTCGTTGAGGCGGGATTCAACACGATGTCCATGTATCAGCTCATGCTTCTTCCCGGGACGGAGATGGGATCGCTGGCATCGCGCGCGAAATACGGGATGAAGACGAAGTACCGTCTCGTGCCGCGCTGTTATGGCTACTACAACGTTCTCGGCGATCAGATCAGCGTCGGGGAAATCGAGGAAATCGTCGTCGAGAACAACACATTGTCGTACGGCGACTACCTCGCCGCACGCAAGATGAACCTGATCGTCAATGTGTTCTACAACGATGGCGTATTCACCGAAATCCTCAAGTATTTCAAGCTGAGGAAGCTTTCTCCATGGGAGTGGCTGTCGATCATTTACGACGAGTATGCGAACTTCAGCAGGTTCGCGGAATTCACCGCCAGGTTCGTCGGAGAGACGGAAGGAGAGCTATGGAATTCGGTCGGCGAATTGATGACGTTCTGCAACTCGCCGGCGAACATCCAGAAGGTCATTGACGGCGAGATGGGCGGCAACCTTATGTATAACTACAAGGGCCTCAGCATGACGAAGTATCTCGACGCCGTCGCCGAAGTTGCGAAGCTCTCGTCCGCCAAGCTACTCCAGCGACACGGCCTCGAGCACGATATCCAATTCGTGACCGATATCGTCGATTTCAACTACCTGCGTATGCGGGAAATCTTTGTCGACGATCCGGAGACGTACAGGCAGTCGTTTGGCTACGACATTCTCACCTTCTCCAGCGAGGCGCAGCCGATCGACATTGACGACTATCGTTTTTCCGAACCGCGCACATTCGAGTTCGTATTTACAGACGAGCAGAAGCATATGCTGTCGGGCTTCGTGAAGCTCTTCGGGACGAGCACAACGGGCGTCAGTCGCACGTTATCGCGCGTCTACATCCGCAAGCTGCTGCGGGAACCGCACCAGGTCGACGCTGATCGCGGTCACCAGCCAGTGGCACGGAAAGGCTTTATGGTCGGAGAGACAAACATGACGGGGCTGAACGAGTTCAGCTAAGCGGGCGTATCCCCACATACAGGCCTCGGCTTATGACACCAGGCGGATCGAAATGGGTGTCAAGGCCGCTGTCACGAAATGCTGCGCGATACTCGTCCTGGGTGAAAAGTCCCAGCTCGTGGTGCTCCCTGAAATGCCTTACTCCCTCGGCAGTGCAAACGAGATAGTTGAAATCGAGCACAGACATGCTATCCCGCATGACATTCACGTTCATGCGGGCGACTTTCAGATCGGGTTCGTCCACGAATGTCGCGAATGGTTTGCTGGGTCGAAACTCGTCTGGCGACATCCATGGTTCGATCGCGAGTATGCCGCCGGGCGAGAGATGTTCGGCCATCGCTCGGACCGCATCGCGCAGGCCCTGCAGGGTTCGCACGTAACCTATTGAACTGAACAGGCATATCACTGCATCGAAACGTTCTCCGAGCTGGAAGTCGGCCATGTCGCCGGTATGAAAGCTCACCTGCGGCAGCCGTTCCCGCGCGAGCGCGAGCATTCCGGCGTCCTTGTCGAGACCGGCTACCTGAAAATGGCTGACCAGGTGCTCGGTATGACGACCCGTTCCACAAGCCATCTCGAGCAGCCGATTTCCCGCTGATCGTTTATGCCTTTGGATCAGCTGACGCATATACTGCACTTCGGCCGCGTAATCTTTCCCTCTCGCGCGGTAAATTGCATCGTAATATGCGGCACCTGCCGTGAAGCTGGTCTCATTCGACTTTTGTGATTCCATCTACGCTGACCTCGTCTGTTGTGCTGACATTGTTTTCTGCGGGTTCATGGTTTAAATGCATGCCCTGATTGAAACGTCCGACCAACGTATCACGCCATTTAAAACTACTTGTTGATCAGTTCATGAGAGTTTCGCCAGAACTGCTGACCATCGTCATACCGACTCGCGATCGACCTGAGCTCCTGGAGACCTGTCTGCGTTCCGTCTTCGAGAACCAGGTGAGCGTGCCGGTGATCGTATCCGATAACTCGATCCGCAGTCATTCCGCTATCGCCGCGTTGCAACAGCGCTATGGATTCGCTTACGTACGCCAGTCAGGAATGCTGACGGCGACGGAGCATTTCAACGTGTGCGTGAGGCTTGCTTCGTCGAAGTGGGTCTGGATGCTGCATGATGATGACGAGCTCTACCCCGGCGGTGTCGAAAAGATGGTGGCATGCGCGCTGGGAGCCGGAGACATAGGCATTATCGTAGGTGGGCTTCAGTACATTGATACCGCCGGGGTGACTCACGCCGAGTGGATTCCTGCGGCCACAGGCGAAAGGCATGAAGAACCCGCACTCCTTGCTCTGGCCCTCGATCCTGGGGCGATGTCGCCCGGCATGATCTTCCGTGCGGACGCCCATGAACAATGGGGCGGGTTCGTGGAAGTGGGCGGGCATCCGGCCGACTACACGTTCGTAGTAGGTGTGGCATGCAGGTTCGGTGCGGCATTCGTGAACGACGTCGTAGGGCGTTACCGCCATGGAGACCACCAGGAGACGGATGTGTCCACTCCGCGTGCCGCCAAAGCGTGGCTGGATTTCACGATCGAAATGACGAGGCTTACGATCGACAGAACGAATTGCTCCCGGAACGCCGCGGAGCAGATCCTCGACCGCATGACATGGTTCACATTCCTGGCTCTGATTCCTCGCTGGCTGTGGTCGGATCCGAGATTTGTGATCGAAACGTGCCGTGAGTGCATGTCGGCCTCGCCCGCCGAACTCAAGTGGCAAATGGCTGTCCGCCAGAAACATCCGATTCTCTTCTGGCGTCCAATATGGCTCGCCTCGCTCATGTGCCAGGCGAACCGCTTCGCGGAGCGAATCGCCCGGAAATTGCGGCAGCTCGCCTACATGGCGCGAAGTCCCAAACCGGTCGACTGAGCATCACACAGTCCCCTTACATCCGCGCCAAGGCGCGGTGAGAGCTGCATTGACATCTACTTTGAGCCAAGGGAAGTACCTGAATCTGGGTTGCGGCGCGCGCGTACACCCGAGGTGGACCAATGTCGATATTGTGCCGCGAGTCGACGGAGTGATGGCCTGCAACTTGCGTACATCACTGCCTTTCGCCGACGCGACGTTCGCTGTTGTCTACCATTCCCACCTGCTCGAGCATCTGTCGCATCAGGAAGCAGACAATTTTCTACAAGAATGTTTTCGAGTGCTGCAACCGGGCGGCACACTGCGCGTCGTGGTTCCTGACCTGGAGCAGATTGCGCGGCTTTACCTGGAAGCATTGGAACGTGCGGCCCACGGTGACCGTGAGTGGCAATCTCATTACGACTGGATGATGCTCGAGCTTTACGACCAGACCGTCCGCGAGCAACCCGGTGGCGATATGAGAAGGTATCTCGAGCGCTCGAACGTCCCGAATGAATCGTTCGTACTCATGCGCACCGGGGCGGAGGGGCGCGGGCTACTCGCCGCAATGCGGTCGGCGAAAACGCGACTGCCGGTCGCGGCAGAGTCTTCTCCAGTGGGGGCGGTGCGTCGGCTCTGGCGGGGCGTGCGTCGCAGAGCGCTGAGCGCGCGCCAGTCGCTGCTCCGTCTGGTTTTGCGCAAGGACTGGGAAGCCCTGCAGATTGGTCGCTTCCGCCTCGGCGGTGAAGCTCACCGCTGGATGTATGACAGATACTCACTCGGCCAGATGCTGCTTGCCGCCGGATTCACATCGCCGCGCCGCCTTGAAGCAGGTGAGTCAGAGATCGAGGGTTGGGCGTCCTTCTGCCTGGATGTCGAACCTGATCGGAGCGTGTATAAGCCCGATTCGCTGTTCATGGAAGCCACGAAGCCGCTACACCGAAGGGAACCAATCGAGACGCACTCGCTGGCTCCGGATGCCGCTCGGCCACGTGATGCCTCGACTCTCGTATAAAAGCACATGAATCACTCCAACACTGTAGACGGCCGCGTGAGTGCACGAGGGCTGCCGACACCCGAGATGTCTCCGGGCGCCGCGGAGTTCGATTTCTGGATCGAAGCCGGCCGCACGGAGAAACATTACTGGCGCGATTTGTGGCGGTTTCGGGAACTGTTCTTCGTGCTCGCATGGCGCGACATTGCGGTCCGGTACAAGCAGACTGTCGCCGGCGCCGCCTGGGCCATTGTCCAACCGCTGCTCAGCATGATTATCATGACCGTGATCTTCGGGAAAGTCGCGGGGTTGCCCTCTGTCGGTACGGCTCCGTATGCCGTGATGGTCTTTGCCGCCATCTTGCCATGGCAGTTTTTTTCGAATGCCCTCTCGTCTGCGAGTCAAAGCCTGGTCGGGAATGCGAATCTGATCTCCAAGGTCTATTTCCCGCGAATGATCGTGCCTACCAGTTCGGTCGTCGTGTCGTTCATCGATTTCCTGGTTTGCGGCGTGATTCTGCTGGTGCTCATGGCCTCGTATCGGTTCTGGCCGACCTGGCATATGCTGCTTCTGCCGTTGCTCGTAATCTGGGCGATTCTTGCGGCGCTGGGTCCCGGCCTCATCATCACCGCACTCATGGTGCGTTACAGGGATTTCAGATTTCTGGTCCCCTTCATCGTACAGTTCGGCCTTTACGTCAGTCCTGTTGCCTATAGCAGTCAGATCGTACGCGAGAAGTTCGGCGATACGTGGTTTCTGGTCTATTCACTGAACCCCATGGTGGGTGTTATCGATGGGTTCAGATGGGCGATCCTGGGCGGGTCGGCGGACTTGTTCATGCCGGGTATCGCGTTATCTCTACTTTTAACCATCGTCTTGTTTGTGGGTTCAATCATGCATTTTCGCAAGACCGAGCGTGCCTTCGCGGACGTGATCTAGCACCCCTACCATGTCTTCCGAAACGGTCATTCGAGTCGAAGGTGTCGGAAAGCAATACGTGCTTGGGCAGACACAACTCGGCGCGGAGGGACTGCGGCACGCCATGCAGCACCTTGCCACCGCGCCTCTTCGCTTCATAAGGCGACGAGCCCGCGTCGGTTCACGCCGTGGCGTGACACCGTCCACTGAGCGTATCGACAGTGCGCGCTCGGATAGTCGCGGCGACATTTTCGATGCATTGAAGGACGTGACGTTCGATGTCAGCCGAGGCGAGGTCGTGGGCATCGTCGGCCCCAACGGTGCTGGCAAATCGACTCTGCTCAAGATCCTGAGTCGAATAACGGAACCTACGGTGGGTCGTATTGGGCTGAAGGGGCGCGTGGCGAGCCTCCTGGAAGTGGGAACTGGCTTCCATCCTGAACTGACCGGGCGCGAAAACATCTACCTGAATGGCTCTATTCTTGGAATGTCCAAGAACGAGATTTCGTCTAAGTTCGACGAAATCGTCGGGTTTGCCGAGGTCGAGCGGTTCCTGAATACACCCGTCAAGCGATATTCCAGCGGGATGTACGTGCGCCTGGCGTTCGCGGTCGCGGCGCATCTGCAGCCGGAGATTCTGGTGGTGGATGAGGTTCTGGCGGTTGGCGATGCTGCATTTCAGAAGAAGTGTCTTGGCAAGATGGGGGATGTTGCCAAAGAAGGCCGCACAATACTGTTCGTGAGTCACAACATGGCTGCGGTGCAGGCGCTGTGCGACAGGGCGATCCTGCTGCGCTCTGGAAAGCTCATTTATGACGGGCCAACGGCGGAAGTGACACAGCGATACCTGCATTCGGTCATGTCTGTCGGGGAAGTACCACTGGAGCTGAGGAAAGACCGAACGGGTGACGGCTCGGTGAGAATAACGGGCATGAAGGTCGAGAGTCTGGATGCGGATAAGGTTCTCCGCTCAACAAGTCGCCTGAAGATCACCGTTCACTACCGCAGCGATACGGTGCTGCGTTTCCCGAAATTCGAAGTGGGCATCTACGACTACACGAAGGACAGCGGGATCTACCTGCTCGACAGCGACGCCGCCGGGGCGCTGCCTGAAGAGTTGCCGGCCGAGGGCCACGTGACGTGCGTAACCGATGCGTTCAATATCACGGTCGGACGTTGCAATACATACGTGTCGGTATACAAGGGGGGGGCGCTTGCGGACTGTGTCGCTCCCGCCATGACATTCGATGTGGCCGTGGGTGATATCCACGGCTCAGGCAAGCAAGCCTCGCGTGAGTGGTTTGTGGGTTTGCTGAAGCACGAGTGGTCGGGTAACAGCGACTGAGCAAGCGGGATCCAGCGGTCGACTGCGCCGCCGCAATCCAAGACCAATTGAGGGGAATGCACAGAGATGAAGATACTCGTTACCGGCACAGAAGGTTACCTGGGATCACTCCTTGGTCCACTGCTCATCAATGAAGGACACGAAGTCATCGGGCTCGACACCGGCTACTACAAAGTGGGCTGGCTCTATAACACGAACTCGGTTACTCCGAAAACGCTGAACAAGGATCTGCGTCAGGTTAGCGCCGAAGACCTCGCGGGCGTGCAGGCGGTCGTGCATATGGCCGAGCTTTCGAACGACCCGACAGGTCAACTTGCTCCGAACATTACGTACGACATCAATCACAAGGCCTCGGTGCGCCTCGCTAGCTTGGCCAAGGCTGCGGGCGTGGAGCGCTTCGTGTACATGTCCTCCTGCAGCGTGTATGGGGTCGCGACGGCCGATCTCGTCAATGAAGAATCGCCGCTCAATCCTCAGACTGCGTATGCTGTATGTAAGACACTGGTGGAACGCGACGTTGCACCGCTTGCTGACGATACGTTCTCGCCTACGTTTCTGCGAAATGCGACGGCGTTTGGCGCGTCTCCACGGATTCGATTCGACCTCGTGCTGAACAATCTCGCCGGACTGGCGTGGACCACCGGCGAAATCGCGATGACGAGCGACGGGACGCCGTGGCGCCCGCTCGTTCACGGCCTCGATATCTGCAAGGCGATCTCCTGCTCGCTGGCCGCTCCGCGGTCGACCGTGCACCGGCAGGTGTTCAATGTCGGCAGTACGGAACAGAATTATCGCGTGCGTGATATCGCGGAGATCGTCGCGGAAACGTTCACGGGGTGTTCACTGAAGTTCGGCCCGCCGGGATCGGATAATCGCAGCTATAAGGTAGCCTTCGACAAGATCCACGAACGGCTGCCGGGCTTCTCGTGCGGCTGGGATGCACGGAAAGGTGCTCGGCAATTGCGGGAACTGTTCGAACGTATCGACATGCACGACGATATCTTCCTCTTCAGAGGCTTCACCCGGCTGAAGCAGCTCGAGCACTTGCTGCGCACGCGCCAGATCAACACCGAGTTCTACTGGAATTCGTCGGATGCGCTTCGCTGAAACACGCCTCAAGGGAGCATTCGTAGTCGAGCTGGAGCGCCGCGAGGACGAACGAGGATTCTTCGCGCGTACGTTTTGCGCGCGCGAGTTTGCGGAGCACGGGCTCAATGCGAACTTCGTCCAGTGCCACACTTCGGTCAATCGCAGCGCAGGAACGCTGCGCGGCATGCACTACCAGATGCCACCAGCCGCAGAGACCAAGCTGATTCGGTGCACGAGCGGCGCGCTTTGCGACGTGATCGTCGATCTCCGGGAGGATTCTCCGACCTATCTGCAGCACGTGGCCGTAGAGCTTACGGCGGAGAACCGAACCCAGCTTTACGTCCCGCGGATGTTCGCGCACGGATTCATTACCCTTGCGCCCGACACTGAGATTTTCTACCAGGTCGGTGCGTTCTATGCACCGGAATATGAGCGGGGACTCCGTCATAACGATCCCCGCCTGGCGATTTCTTGGCCTGTACCAGTCCGGGTCCTATCCGAAAAGGATCGTAAGTGGCCGCTTCTGTAACGTGACAGGTCGCCTGCGGCCCTGTTCTGATGCATTCCGCATACGCCTGCGCCGATAACGTGAACGGATTGCCCTTATTAGGCGAGCGCATGCATGCGCTCGCTGCTCAGTTGTTCCCAATCTGCCGCAGCATCACGGGCGACGGTGTACGCGAGACGCTCCGCATCTTGCAAGAGCACATTCCAGTGGAAATGTTAGAGGTGCCGTCCGGTACGCCCGTATTCGACTGGACGGTACCGAACGAATGGAACATACGCGACGCATGGATCAAGAACCTGCAGGGCGAGCGCGTGATCGATTTCAACGCCCACAACCTCCACGTCATGAGTTACAGCGTTCCGGTGGAGAGGCGCATGTCGATCTCGGATCTCCGGCAGCATCTGTTCACGCTGCCCGAGCAACCTGACCTGATTCCGTATCGCACCAGTTACTATAGCGAAAACTGGGGCTTCTGCCTCACGCAGCGTCAGCTCGATCGCCTGATTGACCCGGCATACGACGTGTGCATCGATTCAACGTTGGAGCCCGGGCATTTGACGATGGGAGAATGCTTGCTCGCTGGAGAAACTCGCGAGGAAGTCCTCATATCGTGTCATGTCTGTCATCCATCGCTTGCCAACGACAATCTTTCAGGCATTGCAGTGGCCGTCGCCCTCGCACGCCGTCTGCAGGAACAACGTCGCCGCTATTCGTACCGCTTTCTCTTCATCCCGGGGACCATTGGATCCATAACCTGGCTGGCTCGCAATGAGAGTAAAACCGCGGCGATCAAGCACGGGTTGGTGTTGACATGCGTCGGGGACGCCGGGAACATTACCTACAAACGGTCGCGTCAGGGATCGGCCGAGATTGATCGGGCCGCAACGCACGTCCTGCAGACTGCCGGGGAGCCTCACCGTATCATGGACTTCTTTCCCTACGGTTACGACGAGCGACAGTATTGCTCGCCCGGCTTCAACCTCGCCGTCGGTTGTTTCATGCGCTCACAGCATGGAACCTTTCCCGAATACCACACGAGTGGTGACAATCTGTATTTTATCAAGCCAGAGTACCTCGCCCGATCATTCGACAGAATCTGGCAGATCATTGAAGTGTTGGAAAAGAACCGGACTTGCGTCAACACGAATCCCAAGTGCGAGCCGCGGCTCGGCAAGCGCGGTCTTTACGGCACCACGGGTGGTGGCCGACAGGACGAATTCGACGAGTTGGCGCTGCTGTGGGTGCTGAATCTGTCGGACGGTACGAACGATCTCCTCACGATTGCAGAACGTGCGGGGATGACCTTCGGAAAGATCAGTGACGCCGCCGCGGCACTGTCCCGCTGCGGTCTTCTTCAGAAAGCTGTCCGTCCCGGATCAGACTGTTAAGGCCAGCGAGTTGGCACTCGGAGAACGCGGACGCAGGAGTAGGCGGCGGTTCAGTCGAGATCGAAGGCGTCCTCGTATCGCGTGAGCAAGTCGGGATTCTGCTGCTCCTTCCGCAAGAAGCAATTTCCGACCGCAAGCACATCGATGTCTGTCCCCATGAAACAGCGGAAGCTGTCTTCGGGC
>Ga0170475_101372121_pt1 | contig 17677 bp, 32 predicted proteins | sample Soicark_Litter_5_FD_111474 | JGI IMG/M metagenome (GOLD analysis project Ga0170475, IMG submission 111474) | Avena fatua rhizosphere microbial communities from Hopland, California, USA. Combined Assembly of 48 SPs
AGAGAATTCTCCTAGGTTGCAGCCGGTTATCCACAAGTCATGCACATCACTCACATTGTGGATAAGTTTTTTGGCCGACAAGAGAGATTACCTAATAAAACATAGGGTTTTCTCAGTTAGTAGGCCAATTTGCGCTTTGAGAGAGCATAGCTCACCCTTCAAATATCTATTTAAAAGGTACCTGAATATTATTGTTGCATTCGCCCATCAATTCAGATATAATAGTGAGCGTTGGTCTGTGACGTTGCGATGATGCAAGAGGTTGCCGACACACACGGCTCCTTTGCCATGAGGGGCGTGTCGGGTTTTCTTGCGGAGTATGTCCGATACTAAATTGGGCGATAGAAGGAGGGACTTATATGGCTAAGCAAAAAATTCGTATTCGTTTGAAAGCGTACGATCACAGAATTTTGGACCAGTCAGCAGAGAAGATTGTAGAAACTGCTAAACGTTCGGGTGCAGGTGTTTCTGGGCCGATTCCGCTTCCAACTGAGAAGCAAATCATCACCATTCTGCGTGCAGTACACAAGTACAAAGATTCAAGGGAACAATTCGAAATGCGCACACACAAGCGCTTGATCGACATTGTAAACCCAACGCCGCAAACGGTTGATGCATTGATGCGCTTAGATCTGCCATCCGGTGTAGATATCGAAATCAAACTGTAAAGCATAACGGTAAATGGAAAGGAAATGAGGTGTCAACATGAAAGGTATCTTAGGAAAAAAACTTGGAATGACTCAAGTATTTACTGCAGAAGGAAACGTTATTCCAGTAACGGTAATCGAAGCAGGACCTTGTGTTGTTTTACAGAAGAAGGACCAAGAAAACGATGGCTATGAAGCTATCCAAATTGGTTTCTCAGACAAGAAAGAAAAAAGAGCAACTAAGCCAGAAATCGGCCATGCAAAGAAGGCAGAAACGGCTCCTAAGCGCTACGTTCGTGAATTTCGCGGTATTACACTTGGTGAATATGAAATTGGCCAACTTTTGAAGGCTGATCATTTTGCACAAGGCGAGTTCGTTGACGTAACATCAACATCCAAAGGTAAAGGTTTCCAAGGTAACATTAAACGTTGGAACCAAAGCCGTGGACCGATGGCTCACGGATCGCGTTACCACCGTGGACCGGGTTCGATGGGTTCTATCCAAGCGAACCGTGTACCGAAAGGCAAACACCTTCCGGGACATATGGGACATGAAACAGTTACGATTCAAAATCTTGAAATCGTACGTGTGGATGCAGAACGCAATGTATTGCTCATTAAAGGCTCCGTACCGGGTCCTAAAAATAGCTTTGTAAAACTTAAAACTACGGTGAAGAAATAATCGTTTATAAGAAAGGAGGAACAAGAAATGCCGAAAGTAGCACTTTTAAGCGTGAACGGCTCGCAAGTTGGTGAAGTTGAACTATCGGAATCGATTTTCGGTATCCAACCAAACGTTCATGTGTTGCATAGTGCAGTTCTGCTTCAGCAATTTTCAGAACGCAGAGGTACGCATAAAACAAAAGGTCGCTCTGAAGTACGCGGCGGCGGACGTAAACCTTGGAAACAAAAAGGAACAGGCCGCGCTCGTCAAGGTAGCATTCGCTCCCCGCAATGGGTTGGCGGCGGTACTGTATTCGGACCGACACCACGCAGCTACAGCTTCAAATTGCCTAAGAAAGTTCGTCGCTTGGCAATTAAATCCGCTTTGTCTTCCAAGGTGATTGACAACGATCTTATCGTGTTGGATCAGCTGGCGTTCGCTCAACCGAAGACTAAAGAATTCACTGCAATCCTAAACAACCTGAAAGTGGCTCGTAAAGCGCTCGTTGTTACGGCTACCTACGAAGATAACGTAGCATTATCTGCTCGTAACATTCCAGGTATCAAGTTCATTGTAGCAGATGGCATTAATGTTCTAGACGTCATGAAATATGACAAGCTTATCATCACTAAAGAAGCGATTGAAAAAGTACAGGAGGTGCTTGCGTAATGAAAAATCCTCGCGATATTATCAAGCGCCCCATTATTACTGAACAAACGAGTGACTTCATGGCAAACAAGAAATATGTGTTTGAAGTCGATATCCGTGCCAACAAAACGGAAATCAAACTCGCTATTCAACAAATTTTCAAAGTTAAAGTTACAAGTGTAAACACGCTGCGTATGCCTGCTAAGCCTAAACGCTACGGTAAACATAGTGGATATACATCCGAATGGAAAAAAGCGTATGTTCAACTAAGCGCTGATAGCAGCGAACTTGAATTTTTCGAATCAGTCTAAATCATCAATCAGAGCTTTGCTCAAATTGTAAAATAGACAGATAGATAAAAGTTAAGGAGGGAATCAAAGTGCCGATCAAGAAGTATAAACCGACTTCTCCAGCAAGACGTAACATGTCCGTCTCGACATTTGAAGAGATTACGACAAGTACTCCGGAGAAATCGCTTCTTGCACCGCTTTTCAAAAAAGCTGGTCGCAACAATCAAGGTAAAATTACGGTTCGCCATCACGGTGGTGGACATAAACGTAAATACCGGATCATTGACTTCAAACGAAATAAAGATGGTATTGTTGGTAACGTAGCGACGATCGAGTATGATCCGAACCGTACATCCAACATCGCACTTATCCACTATGTGGATGGCGAAAAAGCCTACATTATCGCACCAAAAGGACTTAAAGTTGGGGATAAAGTTGTTTCCGGACCAGGTTCAGATATCAAGACGGGTAATGCAATGCCGCTTGAGAATATCCCTGTAGGTACAGTTATCCACAACATCGAATTGAAGCCTGGTAAAGGTGGACAATTGGTTCGTTCTGCTGGTACTTCTGCACAACTTCTTGGTAAAGAAGAGAATTACGTTACGATTCGCTTGACGTCAGGTGAAGTACGTCGTATTCTGAAAAAATGCCGTGCTACAATCGGTTCAGTTGGTAACGAAGATCACGAGCTTATCAGTATTGGTAAAGCTGGTCGTTCCCGCTGGATGGGCAAACGCCCTGAAGTACGTGGTGTTGTAATGAACCCGAATGATCACCCGCACGGTGGTGGTGAAGGCCGCGCGCCAATCGGACGCAAATCGCCTATGTCCCCATGGGGCAAACCAACGCTCGGTTTCAAAACACGCAAAAAGAAAAAAGCATCAAGTCAATATATTGTTCGTGGACGTACGAAGTAATAGGCGCCCCGGCGCCACCTACATGACGCGCTGCGTCGCGTAAAGTTAGCGTGAAGGGAGGAACATCCATGGGTCGCAGTTTGAAGAAAGGTCCGTTTATTGACGGTTACCTACTTAAAAAGGTTGAAGTTCTGAACGAAGCGGAGAAAAAAGTTGTTATTAAAACTTGGTCACGCCGTTCGACAATTTTCCCGCAATTCATCGGTCACACGCTTGCTGTCTATGACGGACGTAAACACGTGCCGGTATATGTGACGGAAGATATGGTTGGCCACAAGCTCGGTGAGTTTGCACCGACGCGTTCGTATAAAGGTCACGGTAATGACGATAAGAAAACAGGTCGTCGTTAATCGGTTGAACAAACACAGTGATTGAAAGGAGGTTCATCCATGCAACAAGCTAAAGCGTTCGCTAACCACGTGCGCATTGCACCTCGTAAAGCGAAGCTGGTTGTCGATTTGATTCGCGGCAAGCAAGTAGGCGAAGCAATCGCGATTTTGCGTCATACGCCGAAATCGGCTTCCCCTATCGTAGAGAAGCTTTTGAATTCAGCAATTGCAAATGCGGAGCACAACTACCAATTGGACGTTAACAAATTGGTGATTACACAAGTTTTCGTGAACCAAGGTCCAACAATGAAACGTTTCCGTCCGCGGGCAATGGGTCGTGCTAGCCGGATTAACAAAAGAACCAGCCACATTACTTTGGTGGTATCCGAAAAATAAGGAGGGAAAACGTGTGGGACAAAAGGTAAATCCCGTCGGATTTCGAATTGGTGTTATCCGCGATTGGGAATCCAAATGGTTCGCAGGTAAAGATTTTGGCGAATTACTCATAGAAGATGTTAAAATTCGTGAGTTTCTTAAAAACAAGCTGAAAGATGCAGCTGTTTCTCGTTTTGAAATTGAACGTGCAGCTAACCGCGTTAACGTTACAATTAACACGGCTAAACCTGGTATGGTTATCGGTAAAGGTGGTTCCGAAGTTGAAAATCTTCGTGCTGCACTTTCGAAAATCGCTAAAGGTAAAAAAGTTCATATCAACATCGCAGAAATCAAACATCCAGAGCTTGATGCAATCTTGGTTGCAGAAAGCATTGCTCAACAACTTGAGCGTCGTATCTCGTTCCGTCGTGCAATGAAACAATCGATTCAACGTACGATTCGTTCAGGCGCTAAAGGTATCAAAACTTCGGTCAGCGGTCGTCTTGGCGGTGCCGAAATTGCTCGTCAGGAAGGTTACAGCGAAGGTACAGTTCCGCTTCATACACTTCGTGCTGATATTGATTATGGCACAGCTGAAGCAGCAACAACATACGGCCGTATAGGCGTTAAAGTATGGATCTATCGCGGCGAAATCCTTCCAACGAAGAAGAAAGCTGCTCCCCAGGAAGGAGGCAACTAATCATGTTGGTACCAAAACGTGTCAAACATCGTAAACAACAACGTGGTCACATGAAAGGTCGCGCAAAAGGCGGCACTGATGTTACCTTTGGTGAATTCGGTTTGCAAGCACTAGAACCGTCATGGATCACGAACCGTCAGATTGAAGCGGCTCGTATCGCAATGACTCGCTACATCAAACGTGGCGGTAAAGTATGGATCAAAATTTTCCCTTCAAAACCAATTACTCAAAAGCCTCTCGAAGTTCGGATGGGTAGCGGTAAGGGTAACGTTGAGAAATGGGTTGCAGTCGTTAAACCGGGCAAAATTATGTTCGAGCTTGCTGGAGTATCTGAAGAGATCGCTCGCGAAGCTATGCGTCTTGCAGCACATAAACTCCCAATTAAAACGAAGTTCGTGAAACGCGAAGAAGTGGGTGGTGAAGCAAATGAAAGCTAATGAATTCCGCAACCTGACCTCTGTTGAGCTTGAGCAAAAAGTCGCTGGATTTAAAGAAGAGCTTTTTAACCTTCGTTTTCAATTGGCTACTGGCCAGTTGGAGAACCCTACTCGCATCCGTGATGTGCGCAAGGATATCGCTCGCGCCAAAACGATTCTTCGCGAAAGAGAACTCGGAATTAGCAGCTAATTGCTAAAATCCTTGTTGGGATAACGAATTGTTCTATTGTAAGGAAGGAGGAAGAACATGAGCGAACGCAATGCCCGCAAAGTTCAAGTCGGTAAAGTTGTAAGCGACAAAATGGACAAAACAATCGTAATTGCTGTTGAAACATACAAAAAACACGATTTGTACCATAAACGCATTAAATACACGAAGAAATTCAAAGCGCATGACGAGAATAACGAAGCTAAAATCGGCGATGTCGTCAAAGTAATGGAGACTCGTCCGCTTTCTAAAGACAAACGGTTCCGCCTTGTTGAAATCGTTGAAGTAGCAGTAGTTTTGTAAAATAGCTTTCGATAAGCATTTTCTCGAAAGGAGGACGTTGAAATGATTCAACCATTTACGCGTTTGGCCGTCGCTGACAATTCCGGCGCGAAAGAACTTATGTGCATTCGTGTGCTGGGTGGTACAGGACGTCGTGTTGGCCACATCGGTGATTTGATCGTCTGCTCCGTAAAACAAGCAACACCCGGTGGCGTTGTCAAAAAGGGTGATGTTGTAAAAGCGGTTATCGTTCGTACTAAACGTGCGGTTCGCCGTAAAGACGGTTCATACATCGCATTCGATGAGAATGCAGCAGTTATTGTAAAAGAAGACAAAAGCCCGCGCGGCACACGTATCTTTGGACCAGTTGCTCGTGAACTTCGCGATCGTGACTTCATGAAGATCGTATCGCTTGCTCCGGAAGTTATCTAACAACTTGTGCATATCGCACAAGAACGCAGGAGGTGTAACTCATGCCACGGTTGAAAAAAATATTAGAGTCCCATAACAATAAAATGCATGTGAAAAAAGATGACTCCGTAATCGTAATCACCGGTAAAGACAAAGGCAAAAAAGGCCGCGTCATCGCAGCTTATCCGCGTCAAAACCGCGTTCTTATCGAAGGTGTCAATATGGTTAAGAAACATGCTCGTCCTTCCCAAGCTAACCCACAGGGCGGCATTATCGAACAAGAAGCGGCAATTCACGTTTCTAACGTTATGCACATTGATCCTAAGAGCGGTAAAGTAACTCGCATTGGATACAAAGTGCTCGACAACGGTAATAAAGTTCGGATCGCAAAAAAATCCGGCGAAGTAATCGATTAATTGACCGAAACGGAAAGGAGGTATATGTTACATGGCAGTAAGAATGAAAGATCGTTTCCTGAATGAAATCACACCGGCTCTCATGCAAAAGTTCAACTACACAACCGTCATGCAAGTGCCGAAAGTCGAGAAGATCGTTATCAACATGGGTGTTGGTGAAGCTGTTTCCAACTCCAAAGTTCTCGATGTTGCTGTAGAAGACATGCGTCTGATCTCTGGTCAAAAACCAGTTATCACTCGTTCCAAGAAATCGATTGCTGGTTTCAAACTTCGCGAAAATATGCCAATCGGGGTTAAAGTAACACTGCGCGGCGAGCGTATGTATTACTTCCTTGATAAGTTGTTAAATGTTACTCTTCCACGCGTTCGTGACTTCCGCGGCGTATCGAATAAAGCATTTGACGGCCGTGGCAACTATACGCTCGGCTTGAAAGAGCAATTGATCTTCCCGGAGATCGAGTATGATAAAGTAGACAAAGTGCGTGGTATGGACGTCGTTATCGTCACGACGGCAAAAACGGACGAAGAAGCTCGTGAACTGCTGACCCAATTGGGCATGCCGTTTACGAAGTAATCCACAGGAGGTGTAACACCAAGTGGCAAAAACTTCGATGAAGGTTAAGCAGCAACGTACACCTAAATTCAAAGTGCAGGCTTACACACGCTGCGAACGTTGCGGCCGTCCGCATTCCGTTTTGCAAAAGTTTAAAATTTGCCGGATTTGTTTCCGTGAATTAGCACATAAAGGCCAGATTCCTGGCGTTAAAAAAGCAAGCTGGTAATAAGCCTAGTTCGGGAAGGAGGTTTACACAATGGTTATGTCTGATCCTATCGCAGATATGCTTACACGCATTCGCAATGCAAACGTTGTGCGTCATGAGACTGTGGAAATGCCTGCTTCGAAAGTGAAGAAGCAAATCGCTGAAATATTGAAACGCGAGGGCTTCATCCGCGATGCAGAGTATATCGAAGATAACAAACAAGGGATTATCCGTATTTTTCTGAAATATGGCCCTAACCAAGAGCGTGTTATTACGGGTCTGAAACGTATCAGCAAACCGGGATTACGCGTTTACACGAAAAGCACTGAAGTTCCTCGCGTACTAGGTGGACTTGGAATGGCGATCATCTCGACTTCCCAAGGCATCATGACTGATAAAGAAGCGCGTCAAGTTAAATCCGGCGGAGAAGTTGTCTGCTACGTTTGGTAATAAACTGTCACAACGATTGGAGGTGTAACAATGTCTCGTATTGGCCGTAAGCCGATCCAAGTACCAGGTGGCGTAAACATCGACTTGGACAACAGCTTCATTACTGTTAAAGGACCTAAAGGTACGCTTAGCCGTGAACTGCACAAAGATATGAAAGTAGTAGTTGCGGATAGCGTAATCACAGTTGAGCGTCCTTCTGACAATAAACTGCATCGTTCACTACACGGTACAACTCGTAGCGTCATCGCTAATATGGTGAATGGTGTTACTGAAGGGTTTGCAAAAAACCTTGAGCTTGTAGGCGTTGGTTACCGTGCAAGCAAAACTGGCGAAAAAATCGTTCTTAACGTTGGTTACTCACATCCGGTAGAAATCACACCGGAAAACGGTATTGAGTTTGAAGTTCCTACAAACACAAAAATTACTGTTAGAGGTATCGACAAAGAATTGGTTGGAGCTACAGCTGCGAAAATCCGTTCCGTACGTGAGCCTGAACCGTATAAAGGTAAAGGAATCAAGTACGAGGGTGAGCGTATTATTCGTAAAGAAGGTAAAGCTGGTAAGAAGAAATAAGCAAGCTGATATGGCTGCTTAATCGGATAGCATCATAAGGCTATAAGGAAGGAGTGTACAACGAATGATTACAAAAGGCGATAAGAACAAAGCGCGTGTAAAACGTCACCTGCGTGTGCGTAAGAAAATTAACGGAACAACGCAGCGTCCGCGTCTCTCTGTATTCCGTTCATCTAAACACATCTATGCACAACTGATTGATGATGTTTTAGGCGTAACGGTCGCTTCCGCGTCTACGCTCGATAAAGAACTCGCTGGTCAAGTCTCTAACGGTGGTAACATCGAAGCGGCTCGTAAGATCGGCGAACTCATTGCTAATCGCGCTAAAGCGAAAGGCGTTGAGCAAATCGTTTTTGATCGTGGCGGTTACTTGTACCATGGAAGAATTCAAGCACTGGCTGATGCAGCTCGCGAAGCTGGTCTCGAATTCTAATTGAAAATACTTATTTAAGGAGGTAAGACGACTTGCGTATAGATCCGAATGCGTTAGAACTGACTGAAAAAGTAGTCCAAATCAACCGCGTATCGAAAGTTGTAAAAGGCGGACGCCGTTTCAGCTTTAGTGCTCTTGTAGTTGTTGGTGACGGCAAAGGCTACGTTGGCGCAGGGATCGGCAAAGCAGGAGAAGTTCCTGATGCCATCCGTAAAGGTATCGAAGATGCCAAGAAAAACCTGATCCACGTACCATTCGTAAAAACAACGATCCCGCATCAAGTGCTTGGACACTTCGGCGCAGGACGCGTTCTGCTTAAACCGGCATCAGAAGGTACCGGAGTAATTGCAGGCGGCCCTGTCCGTGCAGTTCTTGAACTTGCTGGTGTTGGCGATATCTTGACGAAATCGCTTGGATCATCCAATTCCATGAATATGGTTAATGCTACACTTGAAGGACTTTCCCGTCTTAAACGTGCAGAAGACGTTGCCAAATTACGTGGAAAAACAGTAAAAGAGCTATTGGGCTAAGGAGGAGAATACGATGGCAAAATTGCAAATCACCCTCGTTCGCAGCCTAATTGGTCGTAACGAGAAGCAGCGTTCGACTGTAACATCGCTTGGTCTTCGCAAAATTCGTCAATCGGTTGTCCATAACGACAGCCCAGCTATCCGCGGCATGGTTAACCATGTTAGTCACTTGGTAAAAGTAGAAGAAGTACAAGCATAAAACGTCAGCAATGGCGTATGGAATTACAAAGCACATACTTCTAAATCGAGTTTTATATACATGAAGCTCGATCAAGAAGTGGCGCAAAACAGAGCATAAGCTTCCGAGGTCGCTTTGTCTTATAGCAGAACAGCCAGGAAGTGGCGCAAAACTTTAAGGAGGTGCAACGTACGATGAAATTGCATGATCTCAAACCAGCACCGGGTTCTCGTAAAGAGGGCTTCCGCGTTGGCCGCGGTATCGGTAGTGGTAACGGTAAAACGTCCGGTCGCGGTCACAAAGGTCAAAACAGTCGCTCCGGCGGTGGTGTCCGTCCAGGCTTCGAAGGCGGTCAAAACCCGTTGTATCGTCGCTTACCTAAACGCGGATTTAATAACCCGTTCCGTAAAGAGTATGCGATTGTGAACATCGATCAACTGAATAACTTCGCTGCAGGGACAGAGGTAACTCCTGAACTGTTAATGGAGCAAGGAATCGTTAAGAACCCACAAAGCGGCATCAAAATTTTGGGTACTGGCGAAATTACTGTTCAGCTTTCGGTAAAAGCAAGCAAGTTCTCTCAATCTGCGGTAGAGAAAATCCAGGCTGCCGGCGGTAAAATCGAGGTGATCTAATTGTTCAAGACCGTGTCCAATATTTGGAAAGTGGAAGACCTTCGCAAGCGGATTTTGTTCACTTTGTTCATCTTGCTTGTCTATCGGATCGGTTCATTTATTCCGGTTCCTGGTGTCAATAAGGATGTATTTACACAAGTAGATCAATCCGGATCTGATTTGTTCGGTTTACTTAACACATTTTCGGGTGGAGCATTGTTCCAGTTCTCGATTTTCGCGATCGGGATCATGCCTTACATCACGTCATCTATCATCGTTCAGCTTCTGTCGATGGATGTTATCCCTAAATTTGCTGAATGGGCAAAAGAAGGCGAAAATGGTAAACGTAAACTTGCACAAATTACACGTTATGGTACAGTTATTCTTGGCTTGGTTCAAGGTTTCGGTACTGCGATCGGTTTTAACAGGTCCTATCAGTATGATATGATTCCTGGTGCAACATTTACGGACTATCTCATGATTGCGATAATCCTTACGGCAGGTACTGCCTTCCTCATGTGGCTCGGTGAGCAAATCACGGAGAAGGGTATCGGAAACGGAATTTCCGTTCTAATCTTTGCCGGTATCGTTGCTGCTATTCCAAAACACATTCGCTCCATCTATCAAACCGAATTTGTTGATGCGGGAGATGCAACATTCCTTAACATCATTAAGGTAATCGTTATACTGATTGTTATCGTTGCGATTATCGTTGGCGTAATATTTGTTCAACAAGGTATTCGCAAAATTCCTGTACAATACGCAAAACGTGTTGTTGGACGGAAAATGTATGGCGGTCAATCAACTCATATTCCGCTGAAAGTAAACGGAGCAGGTGTTATCCCGGTCATCTTCGCGGTCTCACTATTGATGTTCCCGATTACAATCGCGCAATTCTGGTCGACTCACAGCTGGGCGACATGGGTTCAAAATCATATGTACTATGACAAGCCGCTTGGCATGACATTGTATGTATTACTGATTATCGCTTTCACATTCTTTTACACTTTTGTGCAAATTAATCCGGTGCAGATGGCTGATCAAATGAAGAAAAACGGAGGTTACATTCCAGGCATTCGTCCTGGTAAACCAACGTCTTCCTACATCACGCGCGTCATGTCGAGGATTACGCTAAGCGGTGCGATATTCTTGTCGGTTATCTCGATCCTGCCAGTATTGTTCGGCACGCTCGCAGATTTACCTCGTGACGTTAAGCTTGGTGGTACCTCTTTGTTAATCGTTATCGGGGTTGCACTTGATACGATGAAGCAAATAGAAACTCAACTGATCAAGCGCCACTACAAAGGGTTTATCAATAAATAATGATAGGTTCGCAAGCGGGCTTCCGCGCATCTTACCATGTGACGGATCCCGGCCGAGCCTATTGTGCTTAAAGCGAGGAACACGCTAATGAATATTTTATTCATGGGTCCTCCAGGAGCTGGTAAAGGAACGCAAGCCGAGCGTATCGTGGAAACTTTCGGGATTCCTCATATTTCTACTGGCGATGCATTCCGCTTGGCGATGAAGCAAGGTACTCCGCTGGGTCAGAAAGCTAAGGAATTCGTTGATCAAGGTCTTTTAGTACCGGATGAAATTACGAACGGTATCGTTCGTGAGCGTCTGCAGCTTGAAGATTGCGAAAAAGGCTTCCTGCTTGATGGATTCCCACGCACGCTTCAACAAGCCGAAGCACTGGATGGAATGCTTATTGAGATGGGACGCAGCATTGATCATGTTGTCAACTTAAAGGTAGACCGGGGTTTGCTGCTTGCGCGTCTGACCGGTCGCCGCATTTGCAAGGCATGTGGTGCAACATATCATGTTATGTTTAACCCGCCTAAGCAATTAGACGTCTGTGATAAATGCGGCGGCGAGCTGTATCAGCGGTCAGACGATACGGAAGCTAAAGTTGGTACTCGTCTTGATGAATACATCTCTAAGACAGCTCCACTGCTCGATTACTATACGAGCAAAGGAATCCTTAGAGAAGTAGACGGTGAGAAGGAAATCGACGAAGTTACCGCGGACATTGTTAACTGCTTGAGAGGTCAAGCCGAATGATTATATGCAAATCCGAAGCGGAATTGCGATATATGAGAGAAGCTGGCCGCATCGTTGCGGAAACGCATCGTTTGTTGAAAGAAGCGATCCGTTCAGGCATAACTACACATGAACTCGATGGGATCGCTGAATCGTACATTCGCAGTCAGGGCGCATCACCTTCTTTTAAAGGCTATAATGATTTCCCTGCCAGCATTTGTGCTTCTGTAAACAATGAGCTGGTACACGGCATTCCGGGAACACGAATTCTGAATGATGGTGACATCATCAGCATTGATATTGGTGCCCAATACGAAGGATACCATGGCGACTCCGCCTGGACCTATGGTGTTGGTGCTATCAGTAAAGAGACGAAAAGATTGCTTGAAGTATCTGAAAAGTCGCTTTATGCAGGACTCGATCTAGTGAAACCGGATGTTCGTTTGTTCACCATCTCGCATGCCATTCAACAAGTGATTGAAGCAGCTGGCTTCTCCGTTGTTCGAGAATTTGTAGGGCATGGAATTGGAGCTAGTCTCCATGAAGAGCCTCAAATTCCTAATTACGGCTTACCTGACCGCGGACCGCGTCTTAAACCGGGTATGGTATTGGCGATTGAGCCAATGGTTAATATCGGTGAACGGTACGTACGTACGCTGGAGGATAATTGGACAGTTGTTACCGAAGACGGTTCATGGTGCGCTCATTTTGAGCATACTGTTGCAGTCACGGAGAATGGCTGTGAAATTTTAACCCTACTCAGGGAGCAGGCAGGTTGAGCGCATTGGAATACATGCCAGAAATCGGTCGTGTCGTTAAAGTATTACGAGGTAAAGATGAAGGCTCATATGCTGTGATCATCGGCACTGTCGATGAACGATTCGTCCTAATCGTAGATGGAGACAAACGACGCTTTGATCAGCCGAAGAAGAAGAACGTTCTGCATCTTCAGATGCAACCGGTCGTCAGTCATGAAGTGACGGATAGCATGCGGGAAACCGGGCGTGTAACAAACGCGAAGCTACGTTTTGTGATTCAGAAGGCAGTGCAAGGAAAGGAGAATGACTTTGGCTAAGGAAGACGTCATTGAGGTCGAAGGTACGGTATTAGAACCGCTACCCAACGCTATGTTCAAGGTGGAACTTGAAAACGGACACCAGATTCTCGCCCATGTTTCGGGCAAACTCAGAATGCATTTTATTCGTATTCTGACTGGAGATAAGGTTGTCATTCAGTTATCACCTTATGATTTGTCTAGAGGACGCATTACCTATCGGAAGTAGGCTGTAAACCAGCACTGCTTACGAGAGAATTCGGGAGGTAATCACAATGAAGGTTAGACCTTCGGTCAAACCAATTTGCGAGAAATGTAAAGTCATACGTCGCAAGGGCAACGTTATGGTGATTTGTGAAAATCCGAAACACAAACAAAAACAAGGATAAGGAGGGGTAACCATACATGGCACGTATTGCTGGTGTAGACTTACCGCGTGACAAACGCGTTGTCATCGCTTTGACGTACATTTTCGGAATTGGCACAACTACTGCCAATAAAATTCTAACTGAAGCCGGTATTAGCGAAGCAACTCGCGTTCGTGATCTGACAGAAGACGAAGTCAGCAAACTACGCGAAACAATCGATAAAACGACTAAAGTTGAAGGCGATCTTCGCCGCGAAATTTCGCTTAACATTAAGCGTCTGATCGAAATCGGCTGCTATCGTGGTGTTCGTCACCGTCGTGGTCTTCCGGTCCGTGGTCAACGGACTAAAACAAATGCTCGTACACGTAAAGGTCCTCGTCGGACTGTAGCTAACAAGAAAAAATAATAAGGGGGGATAACCGAAATGGCTAAACCTAAAAAAGTGGTTCGTACAAAACGTCGCGACCGTAAAAATATCGAATCTGGCGTAGCGCACATTCGCTCGACATTCAATAACACGATCGTAACGATTACGGATCCGCACGGTAACGCGATTTCCTGGGCAAGCTCAGGTAACCTCGGTTTCAAAGGTTCCCGTAAGAGCACGCCTTTCGCAGCTCAAATGGCTGCTGAATCCGCAGCTAAAGCAGCTATGGAACACGGCATGAAAGCTGTTGAAGTAATGGTTAAAGGTCCAGGCGCAGGCCGCGAAGCAGCGATTCGTTCATTGCAAGCAGCAGGCCTTGAAGTTAACCTCATTAAAGACGTAACGCCAGTTCCGCACAACGGATGCCGTCCGCCGAAACGTCGTCGCGTATAGTAATCTGCATGTGGTATCAAATGTCGACAACTTGTAAATAATGGTTGTGAAGGTTTGCCATACTACATGATTAGACTTCAAATGCGATAATGGTAACGGAGCGACGTTTTGAAGGAGGGTATAATTAGTGATTGAAATCGAAAAGCCGAAAATTGAGACCGTTGAGCTGAATGATGATGGCACATACGGACGTTTCGTAGTCGAACCGCTAGAACGCGGATATGGCACGACGCTTGGGAACTCGCTTCGTCGAATCCTATTGTCGTCGCTGCCAGGGGCAGCAGTAACATCGGTTCAAATCGATGGTGTGCTTCATGAGTTCTCAACGGTTCCAGGAGTGGTTGAAGACGTTACTGAAATCATCCTGAACCTCAAAGGCCTCTCGCTGAAAATCCATTCCGACGAAGAGAAGGTATTGGAAATCGACGCGGAAGGCGATGGAAACGTTACGGCTGGCGATATTCGCGCAGACAGCGATGTCGAGATTTTAAGCCCTGATCTTCATATCGCAACGCTGGCATCCGGTGCACGCCTCCACATGCGGGTATTTGCTAACCGTGGGCGCGGTTACGTCCAAGCGGACCGTAACAAGCGGGATGACCAACCAATTGGTGTTATTCCTGTAGATTCGATCTACACGCCGATTACCCGCGTCAACTACAGTGTAGAAAATACTCGCGTCGGTCAAGTAACTAACTACGACAAGCTGACTCTGGAAGTATGGACCGATGGAAGTATTCGACCGGAAGAGGCAGTTAGTCTCGGAGCCAAAATACTAACTGAGCATTTGGACCTGTTCGTCGGCTTGACGGATGAAGCGAAAGATGCTGAGATTATGGTTGAAAAAGAAGAAGACAAGAAAGAAAAAGTACTCGAGATGACGATCGAGGAACTGGATCTTTCCGTACGTTCGTACAATTGTCTTAAGCGTGCAGGTATCAATACCGTTCAAGAGCTGATCACGAAAACCGAAGAAGACATGATGAAAGTCCGTAATCTTGGACGTAAGTCTTTAGAGGAAGTACAAGAGAAGCTTGAAGAACTTGGTCTTGGCCTCCGCATGGAAGAATAGAGAGCAGAGCAAATTAACGTTTGCGTTTGCTTACTAAGCGTTAAGGAGGGGAAATTTCACGATGGCATATTCTAAATTGAGCCGTGACGCTAGTTCCCGGAAAGCACTTTTCCGCGACCTCGTTACTGACTTGTTCCTGTATGAGCGCATCCAAACGACAGAAGCGAAGGCGAAAGAACTTCGTCCCATCGCTGAGAAGTTGATCACACTTGCAAAACGTGGCGATCTTCATGCTCGTCGTCAAGTTGCTGCTTTCGTTCGCCGCGAGTCTCTTGTAGCAGGCGAGCAAGATGCAATTCAAAAATTGTTCTCCGATCTGGCTACTCGTTACTCGGAACGTCCGGGCGGATACACGCGTATTTTGAAACTAGGACCTCGTCGCGGAGACGCGGCACCTATGGTTTACTTGGAACTGGTTGATCGCGCGTAACAAACGAAAGGGTGGACCTTGCGGCCACCTTTTTTTGTTGCCCGGATACATGGTGTGGTGGGAGTACACCATGGCTGGACCTTCTGGCTAGCTGTATCTCGCTGCTGTTTTATGATGGTGTGATTTATCCATCCATTAAGCTTATGGCGACTCTGAACGTACAGAGGAGGTGTAGGATGAGGAATATAAGAATGGTCGTTAGTTATGACGGCACGAAGTACTATGGTTTTCAGACACAGCCGATTGGTAATACCATTCAGGACATTATTGAACATGGACTTAACGTGCTTACTGGTGAAGTGATTAGTATAACCGCATCGGGGAGAACGGATGCTGGCGTCCATGCTCGAGGGCAAGTATTTAATTTCAATACATTATCGCCGATACCGATTGAGCGTTGGGCACTAGCACTTAATTCCCGACTGCCTAAAGACATAGCGATATTGAGAGCAGATGAAGTTCCGCTTAATTTTCATTCAAGTCATTTTGCAAAGCGAAAAACATATCGATATTCCATCGATACGAACAAGTTTGCAGATGTGTTTGAAAGGCACTATCGATTTCATTATCCTATGCCTCTTCTTGTACCAGAGATGAGAGAAGCGCTGGGTAAAATCGTTGGGGAGCATGATTTTACATCCTTTGCATCTCAACGGTCGACGAAGCCGACACATGTCCGTACAATTCATAACGCTCGGCTCGAGCAGAGTGAAGGTAAAATCGATATATTTGTAACCGGGAATGGTTTTCTCTATAATATGGTTCGTATTATTGTAGGTACGCTGTTATGGGTAGGAGAAGGTAAACTCACGGTGACGGATTTTGAGCGTATTTTGCAAGCACGGGATCGCTCTGCAGCTGGCCCAACGGCTATGTCTCACGGGCTCATTCTATGGGAAGTGGAATATGATCAATAGCTGTTGATTATCGATTATATCTTTGAAAATAGCCTAAACAAATGACTTGCACTTATGAACTGTATATAGTAGAATATAACTTGTGCTTTCTTAGTGGCTCTCCCACAGCCCCGACTGAGAACAGCCATTCCAATTACAACTAATGAAATTGCAATCGAACCGTTACAACGGTTAACGTATCTTCATACATGAGAACGATTGTTTAATGAACAAGGAGGATCAACCATGCGCATTACCTATATGGCAAAGCCAAATGAAGTTGAACGCAATTGGTTCGTCATTGACGCAGAAGGCAAAACGCTCGGTCGTCTTGCGAGCGAAGCGGCAAGCCTCATCCGTGGTAAGCATAAGCCACAATTTACCCCGCACGTTGATACTGGTGACTTCGTAGTTATCATCAACGCTGAGAAAATTTTCTTGACGGGTAAAAAACTTCAAAACAAAATGTACTACCGTCATTCCATGTACCAAGGTGGTTTGAAAGTCACTTCGGCACAAGATATGATCAGAAACAAACCAGAGCAAGTTCTGGAGCAAGCGATTCATGGCATGCTGCCAAAAAATCGTTTGGGCGACAAAATGAAGCTTAAGTTGAAAGTTTATGCAGGACCAGAACATCCACATCAAGCACAAAATCCACAAGTTTACGAACTTCGCGGATAAATAGAGGGAGGACAGTTTCATGGCTCAAGCTCAATACTATGGAACGGGTCGTCGTAAACACTCTGTTGCACGTGTACGTCTCGTGCCGGGTGAAGGACGAATCATTATTAACAAACGTGACCTAAGCGAATACTTTGGTCTTGAAACGCTTAAACTGATCGTAAAACAACCACTGACTCTTACAGACACTACAGGCAAATACGATGTTCTCGTAATTGCACATGGTGGCGGTATCTCTGGTCAAGCTGGTGCAATCCGTCACGGTATTTCACGTGCTCTGCTTAAAGCAGATCCTGAATTCCGTCCGGCATTGAAACGTGCAGGCTTCCTGACACGTGACCCACGTATGAAAGAGCGTAAAAAATACGGTCTTAAAGCAGCACGTCGTGCACCACAATTCTCGAAACGTTAATATCGTTTCTTGTCTCAAGTACCTCCTCTGCC
>Ga0170475_116744822_pt1 | contig 17656 bp, 9 predicted proteins | sample Soicark_Litter_5_FD_111474 | JGI IMG/M metagenome (GOLD analysis project Ga0170475, IMG submission 111474) | Avena fatua rhizosphere microbial communities from Hopland, California, USA. Combined Assembly of 48 SPs
CGCGGTTTTACCCTGGTGGAACTGCTGGTGGTGATCGCGATTATTGGAGTGCTGGTGGCTCTATTGCTGCCAGGGCTGCAATCGGCCCGCGAGGCCAGCCGGCGAATGAATTGTGCGAGCAATCTTCGCTCGATCGCGCTGGCGGCACATAACTTTGAAAATGCGAACAAGAATTTGCCGCCCGGATATCTGGGGGCGAAGCCAAACGATGACTGGAGCCTGCATCAAAACAGCGAGCAATGGGCGGGAACGCTGGCATGGTTACTGCCGTTTGTCGAACAGACAAACGTGTATCAATTGTTTCCGACACAGCCTCAGGGGAGCGCGCCGTTTGTGCTGGACGTGAAGGTTTCCAATCAGCCGAACTCGGCGTGGTACAACAATTCCGCGGTGTTTGCGGCGGCGCAGACGAAGATCAAGCTGTTCTTGTGCCCATCGACAAACGCCTATGAGAACCGCCGGGGCATCACGGCAGCCATCGACGTCTGGTATGGCCCCAATGGATACACCTTCACGATCGTCCGCTACGATCCCACGACGGCGTCGGCAGCGACGCAAAGACTTGGACGGACCAACTACGTCGGTTCGGCAGGCTACATGGGGAATGTCATCAACCCACAGGGCGTCAATCCGCTGTATGCCGACGTGCGGTGCGGAATTTTCTATAACCGCAGCCAAACGCGGTTTTCCGACATCCAGGATGGCACGAGCAACACGTTCATGTTCGGCGAGGCGACGGGCGGGATCGAGCGAGATCCTGGCCAGCCTGGGGTGGCGCCAGCCGGCTACCGCGAACGTCGCTATGGTCACACGTGGATGGGATCGGGCGTGCTGCCGACGGCGTGGGCTTTTGGCAGGGCCCCGGGATATTACCGCGATTGGTACGCGTGGGGCAGCGAGCACCCTGGCGTGTCGCATTTCGCGATGGGCGATGGATCGGTAAGAAGGGTCGCCGAAAACATTGATACCACGACCTTCGTCTTAATCAGTGGAAAGCACGACGGCGTTCGGGTGGATGACGCGGCGCTGCAGTAATCGCTTAAACCCTGCGGCCAAATTCCTGGTGGTTTTCAGCAATGAGTGCTCGAGGCCTGTGGTTTTGCCGGTTTGCGCTCGCAGCGGCCCTATCGATAGGCGCCGGCTGCAGCGATAAGCCAAAGGTTCCCACGAAGGAAGAGGCGGCGAACACGCCGGTTCCTCCGCCGCCAACCAAAAGCTCGGCAGATCGAGCGCCTCCACCGCCGCCGGGGAAGTAGGCGGAGGCGAGCGGAATGCGCCCAGCGCGCTTAGATTCGGTCGAGCGTGTCGAGCCAGCGACCGAGATCATTCAACTCCTCTTCGTTCAAATCGCGAGGTTTTTCGCCGAGCGACTTTTTTGTGATCGGAAACTTAAGCCCCTCCAGAGCAGTGAAAAGCGATTTGAGGAGCGGAGCGGTCGCCGATTTTTCTGCTGTGGCGATGAAGAAGGCCAGCCGGTTAATTGGGTCGGATTCTGGAAGCCTGGTGCGGTTGGGCGGGACCGCGTCGATCGCGACGATGGCGCGAATGCGGTCGGTGTAATCAAAGCCGACGAGATAGGCCATCGCTCCGCCCGTCTGATAGCCGTAGGTGGCGATCCGGGTCGGGTCGATGTTGTAATGGGAAATTACGTCGTCAATTGTCTTGCGGATGAAGTCGATCTCGGTCGGTTGCCATTTGTCGGCGGCGGCGGACATGGGGGCCAGAACAATCAGATGACGCTCTTCACAGACGGCTTTCCAGCGGGAGGCGAGCTTGTCGCGGTCCACGGCGCCGGGTGCAGAGAGCACGACGACCAGGCCGTGCGGCATCTGGGGATGATAGTTTTCGGGCACGAAGGCGACGCATTCGTTCTTTTCTTCGGGCAGCTTGATTTCGACGATGCCGGTCACAGTCTTTTCTGCGGCCGGCGGCAGCGGCTCCTTCACGGGCAGCGGCAGATCGCCGGGAATGTCCGTGGGCAGTTTGGCCGGTGCGAGCTCGAGCGATAATGTTTCGCCATCGCGCTGAATCTTGAGCCTGGCTTTGGCTTTAGGCTCCAGGTTGGCGATAGCGGCACGAAGCTGGGCGGCATCGGTGATGTTTTCTGGCTCCGACTTTTCAGCGGCGAATTCGATCACCGAATCGCCCGGTTTGATGCCGGCGGCGGCCGCTGGGCTGCCGGGATAGACAAAGCGGACGCGAACATTCTCGCCTTCTCGAAGCGGCAAGATGCCGAGGAATGGATGCTCATAGGGGATGAGCTTGTCGATCAGCTCAATGTCGATTTCATGGCGCTCTTTTTCCTTGCCGCGTGTAAAGACAAGATGGACCTTCTCGCCGGCATAGCGCGGGCCCAAAGCATGCTGAAGCTGTGATTGGCGGGTAATTGGCGTGCCGTCGATTTCAACGATTGTGTCGCCGGCTTTCAACGCGGCTTTGTACGCGGGGGAGAGTGGATGCGTGGCGGCCAGCTCGGCGGGCAACGCGTAACGGTCGCCCTGCTTCAGCGTGATGCCCATGACACCAGGATGAAGATCCTTGCCGGCTTTGAGCGTCGGCAGGTGCTTTAGAACATCGGCAAGGGGGACGGCAAAACCTATTCCAGAGTCATACCACTCGGCGCCGGCGACTTCGCCGCTGCCTCGCTGCGGTGAACGGGGGACAAGGATGCCCAAGACGCGGCCTTGAATGTCGATCAGGGGGCCGCCGTAGTTGGCGGGAGAGATTTTGGCGTCGGTCTGAATCGCGGTGCTCCAGATTCGGCCCGTCGCGCTGAGCACGCCGACCGAGACATTCGGCAGCGGTCGGTCGTACGTGCGACCGACCGCGATTGCCCACTCGCCGACGGTCATTTCATTTTTCGGCGCAGCGATGGGCGGGGTGAGTTTTTCGCTCGTATTGACCTTGAGCAAGACGAGCATGCGGCTGTTGTCGCGGGCCACGATTTGAGCGGCGGCACGCGCGCCGCTGGGTAGCGTCACGAGGATGGACGAGGGCTTTTGGACGAAATTAAACGCGCTGGAAAGGATGTAGCCGGACTCATCGACGACGAGCCCGGTCGTAGGGCCGGTGCTGATGAGGACTTTGCCGACTCGCTCCAGACCGCCGATGGTCTCGATCTTGACGACGGAGGGCGCGACGCGCTCAACCGCGGCGCGGATGGCGGATTCTTCTTGAGAGGGAAGGTCGTCTTGGGCGCTGGCTGCGGGGAAATTGAGCGCGATGAGAAGAGGGAACAGGAGATAGGGGGCAGGGGACAGGGGACCGGGGACAGGGGACAGGGGACGGTGACCGCGGCGGCGTACAGAGTACTGAGTACTGAGTACTGAGCGTGTTGCCGGTCGGCGAAGGGCGAACATTGGCGGGATTTCTGCCATTTACGGTTCGGGGACGAGCTCGATCTCCACCAGTTCCTGCCCGCGCTGAACGGTCAGTTGAATGGGATCGAGTCGATCGATGAAGCTCAGCTCGTCGGCGAGCGCTTTGCACGAGGCGACGACCCGGCCGTTGACGAAGAGTATCAAATCGTCGGCCTTAAGCCCGGTTTTCGCGGCAGTGGACTGCGGCTTCACGCTTTCGACGAAGGGGGGCGTGCGTGGCAGGAAATCAGGCACGAGCTGAATGCCGAGGGCGGCAACGGTGTGATGCTGCTTGGGCTTCTTCTGACCTTCTTCGCGGGCCAGCGGCCGGAATTTGCCGGCGATGAGTTGATCGATGATCGGCTGCAGCTCGCTAATGGGAATGGCGTAGTTGAGCCAAATATTGCTGGTCGAGCTGCGGAGCTCTTTGCCCAACAGGCCTGCGAGGCGGCCCTGCGCATCGGTCAGAGCCCCGCCGGCAGCGCCGGGATTGTTCGTCATGGCGTCGAGGACGTAGGCGGGGCCGCGGTAGTTGGTTTCAAACGCGCCGCGGCGAGCCGCGAGATCGGTCCTGGCCGCGACAACGCCGTGCAGCACGCTAGCCGGCTCATTACCCAGCGCAATCCCGAACATGTTGCTGAAGGCGAGAATCTTAGCGCCGCTCTTGAGCGTCACGGCATCGGGGAGCTTGAAGTGAGGCAGGTCCTGGCCGTCGATCTTGAGGACGGCGATTTCGGAGCGTGGATCCATGCCGAGCACTTCGGCCGAAAGCTTGCGGCCGTCGTTCAAATAGACGGTGACGATGTCGGCATCGAGCACATAGCTCCAGGCAGTCAGGATGTGCCCCTCGCCGCTGATTAGAATGCCGCTTTGATAGGCTTCCAAGCCGCGCAGGCCGCCGGCGCCGAAGACCTTGACGATTTTGGGCTCGGTCTGGGCGACGACTTCGGCGAGCGAAGACTGCGCTGAGGAGGTTGAAGTTATAGCGAGAATCGAACCGAGGAAAATACTCACGCAGAGGCGCAAAGTTGCAGAGCGGAACGAGACAAGCAGGTCTGGTACCGGATATCTGCTTCTTCGCGCCTTTGCGCCTTTGCGTGAGATTATGCAGTTCACGGCTTTTTCTCCTCAGTTGAGGAGGCAAGCTCGATTTGGTTCCATTGGATCTGAGCGAACAGCTCGTCGCCGCGGCGGATTTCGAGGCGGTGCGGAAGCGGGCGGCCGCCAACGTCGCGGTAATCGGCAAAGCGGATTTCGCAGCCGTCGTCGGTGGGATCGACGACCACCTCCAAAGCGATGAGTTGGCCTCCGGCGGGGTCAAATGCAAGCTGCATTTCGGCAACGTTGCGGGAAGCAATCAGCACGTCGGCCGGGCCATCGATCGCGGGATGCGGAGCGGTGCCGTAGTAGGTGACATTGCCAAATTTCTGCGGACCTTCGACGAGCATTTGCCGCCAGAGATGCAGCGTGGCCAACAGACCGCCACTACCTGCCGGACCGAGCTGCTGGTCGAGATCCTGGGAAGCATCTAGCTTCACGGCGCCTTGGGGAAACGTGCCGCTACTGGCGTCGTCGGCCAGCGTCACTTCAACTTTGCCCACACCGATCATGTCGCCGCGGAGCTTCCAGGGGCCGGTGACTTGTGAGAAATCAGCCTTGCCGTTGAATGCCGACCAGACCCGGTCGCGATGGAGCTCGTTGAAGTAGTGATTGGCGAAGCCCGTCTTTTGCTGAATCAGCTTTTCAATCTCGGCCGGGATTTCGAATTCTTTCTCTGATGGACGGCCGGCACGGCCAGGATTTGGCCGGGGCTGCTGGTCGTCGGGCTTGGGCTGGGGGGCAGGCTGCGGCTGGTCGTCGGGGCGGCGCGGCGCGCCGGGTTGTCCGGGGCGAGGCCGCGGACCTTCGGGCGGGATTTCCTCCTGGCGCGAACGGCGCGAGAGAAGCTGCGCGAGCTCTTCCTCACCATGCACGCCAGCCAGGCGGACGTATGCGGAGTGCTCTTTGCCGTCGCGACGAAACACAAGCGGCACGCGCCAGCCCTTGGGAAATATGCCAAGGATGTTCTTGAAGGCGTTGGGGGAATCGATCGGCCGACCGGCAAAGGAGACGATTTCGTCGTCATAGCGCAGGCCGCGGCGAAAGGCGTCGGACGTTTCGAGAATATTGGAGACGCGGACGCTGCCACGCTCGCTCATGGCGACCGTTGCGCCGAGCGTGGCATGATCGACGATGCGTCCGCTCTTGAGGCAGCCCAGGAAATTCTTGATCTGATTGATCGAGATGGCGTAGCCGACGCCGACGTTGACGCGGCCGCGTTTTTCAAAACTTCCACGGCCGTTGATTCCGATGAGGTCGCCATTAGCATTAAAAAGCGGCCCGCCAGAATTGCCCGGATTGATGGCGGCATCGGTCTGGATGCAGTCGGTGTATTCCAAGAGCGTGCCGGCGGGTGGCTGGTAGCGATGGGTCCCGGAAACGATGCCGAAGGTCACGGTCGGCTGCAGATTGGTCGCGAGAAGGAATGGATTGCCGACGGCAAAACACCAGTCGCCGATTTTCACATCGTCGCTATTGGCCATCACGGCGGCGGGAAAATCATCGCGGCCCAGGAGCTTAATCAGGGCCACATCGCCGGTGGGATCGATGCCCACGATAATGGCGTCGTACAGGCGGTCGTCAGCCATGCCGCACTTCATATAGCTGCCGGCCGGCTGAGCCACGTGGAAATTGGTCAGGGCATAGCCGTCGGGCGAAATGACGACGCCGGAGCCGCCACCGTTGCCTTCATTGGCGAAGACGGCGACGGCTGGTTTCACGGCCTTTTGGATAGCGGTGATACGGGCCTGTTCGGCGTCTAGCACCGCTTTAGGGACCTCGGCAAACAAATGACCAATGACGAATGACCAATGACCAAACAAGCACGAAGCAGCAACTATCAATGTTCGAAACGAGGTTTTGGTCATTTGGTGAACCTCGCTTCGCAGAGGTCGAGCTGGTCACCAATATCCTGCCCGCCGGCAGCTTCCAGAGAAATCGAAATGCGCCTCACTGCAGTCAGATCAAGCTCGAGGGGAATAGCCTCCCGGGGCTGATCGGCATTGAAGACGTGGCGAGCCAGCTCTTTGCCGTCGCCGGTGATGATCAGATTGAAGCGACCGGGCGCGACGATGGAATCATCGACGCCGGCGACCGCGATGAATTTGCGAAAACCCTCGGGCACGCGATAGACGAGCTTCACGGGGCTGTGCAGTGACAGGCCATTGTCGAACTTGTGGCCTGCGATGCGGAAACTATCGGCGCCCAGTGGCGGTCGGCTACGGACTTGAAAGACTCGGCCGAACTTGTAACTCATGGCTGCGGGCTGCAGGCTGAGCGAGATTTCGCCCGCGCCGGAGTCGGCCTCCAGATCGGATAGAAAGGCAACATTGCCGACCGAAAAGTCGAGCTTGGAAATCATCGTCACCGGCAAATCCAGCGAGACACCGCCCGATGTGGTCACGCTCAAGCGGTTGCCAGCGAGTTGAAGATCGCGAAGCAGCCAGGTCGAGCCGCTGGCTTCGATGAGGCGGCAGATCGGCGCCGCGACGTCGCGTTTACCCGGGTGATAATAAACGAGACCTTCGAGCTTTTCACGGGCGACCGGAACCTTTTCACCGTCGATCTCGAACTGCACGCTGTCGTCGGTCACGATCGACAGGGTGCCTTCGAGCTGATCGAGGGCTTGCTCAGTCACCGTACGAGGCTCATTGTCGCCTTGCTCGACAGTGCGCATGGAAGTCTTGCGCAGGACGATCATGTCGCCGGTGGCTTGCGAAGATGTGATCTCTCGCCATTGGCCAGCCAGCTCGGGCGGCTGCTGGCGAAAGCGAACGGCATGTATCGCGCGGGTGGGAATTTCGATAGGTGGGCGAGAGCCGATGATGATTTGGGCCTTGCCGTCAGAGGCGGTGTAGCTGGTGGCCGCGAGCCTCGAGCCATCGCGCAAGTCGATCCAGGTTGTTGCTTTATCGGTGGGTGGCTTTTCGGCCGCCACGGGAGCCGACCACTGAAGCCACATGAGCTTGGCGGTGGCGATCTGTTGCTCGCCGGTGGCCGTGGCAATGACAGCGCTCGAGGCCGAGAGCTCCTTGAGGCGGCCGCTGAGACTTTCGCCGGCTAGGGGGCGGACCTCAACTACCGGATCGGCGGCGAAGGCCGTAAGGGCGAGCAGGGATAAAAGGGTTGTACCCACACGTTATTCCGGCGACGGCACAGGGAGCGTGCTTATTACCTGGGGCCTACTCTTACTTTACGTCCTGAGGCGTGGGCGGGCCAGAAGCGTCGATTCCTCATAATGCATGCAATCGGCAAGCTTCACTTGACGCCATCCTGGGCCAGCCGCTTGAAATACTCCTCAATCGTCTCGCGAAAGTGGGCGGGCAGCTCGCGGCCGATCTGCTGCAGGACCTCCTGGCGCTCTTTGGGAGGCAGATTGCCCCAGCCATCGCGCTTGCCGATGTTTTTGGGATCGACCTCGCCGGCTCCTTTCAATTCGGCCCGCTGACTATCCTGCATGGGACTGTCGGGCGGGCGGCGAGAATTGCGGCTTTTGGCTTGCTGTTTTTGCATCTGGCGCATTTGCCGTTGCTGCTCGAGGCCGTCGATCATTTTTTCAAGCTTCGCGATGACGGAATCTTCCTCGTCGCGGACCACCTTGCCCGCCCGGGCCAAGGCGAGGCGGCGGCGGATGTCGTCCATGAGACGGGCGATCTCGTCGAGCGAGTCTTCCTTGAGGGGCTTGATGTCGGCTTCCATCAAGTGGGCCAGCGTGGCATAGCGGCGGGGCAGCTCCGATTCACGCTCGAGCAGCTTGGAGACAGCGGCCAGGCACTCGTCTTTCTTGAGCACGCGATGGTGGCCGACGGCCTGATAGAAGAGCAACGTTGCCGGATCCGTGACGTTGTGGGGCTTAACGTCCTTGAGCACTTCGAGCGATTCATCGACGAGGTCGTGCTGCGCAAGCCAGCGGCCGACGAACAATCGCAAGTTGTCGCGGATGAACGCAGGCAGCGATTCATCGGTGAGGCCATCGAATTCAGGCGCAGCTAATAGACCGCTGCTATTGCGAACGGCGGTCACGACCTCCGCGGCTTTGGGCTCAACCACTGCCAGCGACGCGGCGAGGCGATCGAGTAATTCACCGCCGTCGAGCGGATGTGCGTCGTCAGGCCAGAGGGCTTCGATTTTCAGCTTCGCGGCTTCGTCGAGCTTCTTCGTGGCAATGTAGTCATCAAGGCGGGCTTTGATTTCGGCCGTTGTGGGGATCGACCACGTGGCCCGCTTTTCAAGCTCGTCCTGAGCAGCGGTCGCAGGAATGAATACGAACCCTTGAGCGATTGCGGACAAAATCAAGAAGAATCTCACGCAGAGGCGCAGAGGCGCAGAGAGCCAAACTCCATCTAATTCCCATCCTCTGCGCCTTTGCGCCTTTGCGTGAGCCATATTGTTATTCTACCACTGCGGTTATTGATTTTTTCCTAAGACTATGTCGCGGGTAATGCGAAATATTTCGTGCTCGCGCTCGCCGAGTTTTCTAACGGCATCGATCAGCTCGGGCGCTTGAGCGAGGCCTATGGGATCGTTTTCGTCGGTCAGCAGCCGCGCGTAGCGCTGCGTGCGCTTGTTGACCCGCTCTTGCAACGACTTGATCATCTTGAGCTCGGCAATTTGATCGACCAGGGGCTGCTCGTCGTCCTCCTGTTGCTGCTGTTGCTGTTGTTGTTGCTGCTGCTCATCACGATCGCGGTGGGCCTGCTGTAGGGCGACGATCATTTCCTCGAGAGCAGCGATGATGTCTTCTTCGACGCCAATCGTGATTTCATCGATCTTGGCATCGGCCAGCCGGTCGGCGACCTGCGCCATGTCCTCGTGCATCTGCTCGACGGTGGCGGGGAAGGCGATGGACGAGCCTTCTTCTTGCAGGAGGGTCAGCGCCTTTTGAGCTTCGGCGGCGATTTTTCGCTCGTCAGCCGAGAGTTTGCCGGACTGCACGAGAAACGTCTCGCCGCGGCTGTCGGGGGGCAGATGATCGAGGCGGCGCGTCGATTCATAGACGGCGAGCTGCATTTGGAGCATCTTGCGGAAGCGGGCTTCAAGCTGGGCCAGCGTGCGGGCAATTTCTTCCTCGCGAAGCTGCCGGAGAATCTCCTCTAACTCCGCCTTGGCCTTTTCCAGCTCCTCACGTGCGGCCTGCTGCTGCTCGACCGACTCCTTCCGCTTGGCCTCTTCGAGCTTTTTTTGCGCTTGCTGCATTCGTTCTTGGGCGCTTTCCAGGCGCTGGCGAGCCGGATTTTGGCTCTGCTGATCCTGCTGGGATTGCTGCTGATCTTTCTGGTTTTGGTCTTGTTCTCCTTGCTTTCCTTGTTGCCCCTGCTGACCCTGTTGCCCTTGCTGGCCTTCTTTGCCCTGCTGGCCTTGTTGGTTCTGCTGGTTTTGCTCGCCTTGGTTTTGTTGCTCGCCTTTTTGCTCCTGGCCTTTTTGCGAATCGCTGCGCTTTGAATCCTGACTATCCGATTTCTGATCACCGGATTTCTGATCACGAGATTTCTGGGCGCTTGATTTCTGGTCACCGGATTTTTGCTTGCCCGACTTCTGATCGCCGGCCTTCTGCTTGCCTGAGCTTTGTTTTCCGGACTTTTGATCGCCCGATTTCTGATTGCCAGATTTTGAATCGCCTGATTTCTGGTCCCCGGATTTTTGATCTCCGGATTTCTGGTCGCCCGATTTGCTATCGCTGCTCTTCTGATCGCCCGATTTCTGCTGATCGTCGGATTTGCTCTGGTTTTGCTCGTCTGGCTTCGATGAATTCTCGCCCGGCTGCTGATCGGACGACTTCTGATCTTCAGATTGCGGCTGGCCGCCCTCTTCGTTCTCGCGGATCTTGCGAGCGAGATCGCCCGTCTGTCCGGCGATGCGGGCCTGTTCCTGCGCGAGGCGTTTCGCGTCGGCGGCGCCTTCGGTCTGGCCTTGCAGCGATTTTTCGAGGCGAATGAGCCGTTCGACTTCCTTGATGTACTCCTTCAGCCGTTGCTGCTCGCTCTTGAGACGGTCGGAGCGATCTTCGCTCATAAGCAGATCGAGGAGCGCTTTGAGATCGGCCTGCACGGTCGTCTGGCCGTCAACGGCCCGCTTGAGCTGTTTTTGATTGAGCAGCTTTACGAGGCTGTCGAGCTGCGTCCTTGTGAGCTTCTCTTTGGACTGCTCGACAGCCCGGATCAAGAGCTGAGCGCGTTTGGGATTGGTCAGGCCTTCCAGCTCGGACATTTTGAGCATGAGCTGCTCAAGCTTGGCGTATTTGTCTGCAACGCGGCTTTGTTCAAGGGCCAGCTCATCGGCGGAGGTGGGACCGGAGGATTGAGCCGGCTTTGCAGCGTCCTGTGCAAATGCGATTGGATTACCGACTGCGAGAAGTCCAAACGCAATGACAATGGAACGCACAACAAGACAACGCAGAGGCACAGAGGCGCAGAGGCACAGAGAAGTCAATAAAGCTCTACATGTTTCCCGCACTGGATGCGTCATTTTGTTACTGAAGTTTTTTCAGCTCCTCCAGCGTTTCGCGTTTGCGCTCTTGCTGTGTGCGGTCGATGAGCTTGCCCTGATCCTTCAAGAGCTCGCGGACGAGGTCCAACAATTCATTGTACGTTTCCAGGTCCTGCATTTTCGAAAGGACGGCTTCCAGCTCGCCTAAAACAATGTTGGCCTGGTCGATCGCCTCGTCGCCGGTGGTGCTGGCGGCGTCGGGTGCAGGTTTTGCGCCGCTGCCCTGAAAGACGGCCTCCAAGGCGACCAGCCGCTCGTCCAACCTTGGAAATTGCTCGACGCAGGTCTTATTGAGCGGGTCAGCGATCTGCTCTTTGAGGCGGTTCTTGCGATCTTCAGTATCGATCCGGTTGTTGATCAGCTCCTCGCGGATGGCCAGAAAGCCGGCAGCGACGCCCAGGACCTCGGCCACCGATTTTTGGCTTTGCTGAATCGCCCGCTGAATGCGAAGCTGCGACAATTCGCGCGCTCGCTGGGCTTTTTGCTCGGGAGTGAGCGGCTTGGCGTCGAGATCGTCAGTCGCGCGCGTCTCGTCAGGATCGGCACCGCTGGCAGCGCCCGGCGCGAGGCCCGCTTTGACGCGCAGCAGCGAATCGCGCATCTGGGTCATCTCTTCGATAATCAACTCGAATCGGCGGCGGAGGCCGATCTCGCGCACTTCGAGCTGCGCTAGCAGGTCTTCCGGCGTGACCACGTCGAGGCTGTAGCGATCGCCCACTGCGACGTGCGGCTCGCCAGCCAGGTCGAACTTGTCGGCGGCTTTAATCGCTAGAAACAGCTTGTCACCCGGATTGATGATCAGGCCCGTCTTGTCGGCCCTTTCCGTGCGGAAGTCAATTTGGTGATCGACCGCGCCTCCTCTGCCGAGATCGAAGGGCCGCTGGCGTTCCTCGCCGCTGTCATTGATTTGGACGGCGGACCAGGTGCTTTGGATTCCATAATCGTCGGTGATTTTGCCACGAATCGGCAGCAGCACATCGGGCGTCACCGCGCTGCCGATGCCCTTGAGCGTCACTTCGATCTGCGGCGGCTGATCCTCGATAGCAGTCAAAAAGACGCGAAAGGGGCGCTCGCCCGTGACGTTGTCGGTGTCGGTCAACGTGATTTCCAGCGACATGCTGGTTTGCAAAGCGTCGATCGGATAGGCGAAACTTTGAGCGTCTTTAGCGTCTGCGGGAATCGCAATCGTCATCGGCTCACCACCGCTGCTGGGAACGATATCTACTTTCTGCAGCGGCTTGTTGGCTTTGAACTTGAGCGTGACCTGCGTGCCGGCGGGAATGAAGGTGCCGGCGGGCAAATAGGGTTGATTTTCGGCCGGCAGATGGCTCGACGTGGCTTCGTCGACCATGTACTTAGGATAAACCAGGTCCATCAGCGTTTCGACGATGGCCGGGCTTTCGACGACTTCAAGTCGATAACCGCTGGCCCGGTGATCGTAGCCGAAGACGTCGAACTCGATCGTCGATAGGACGCCTTTGAACGGCTTGCCATCAAACGAGAAGCTGCGCCAGCTCTGATCTTCGCCGGTGGCCGGGTCGTGCGTGGTCATGTCGCGGAACTGACTCATCGTCACGTTCCCGCGCTCGCCGCGGACCGCGGGCGTGCTTTTGCGCGTGCGGTAATAGACGGTGCAGCGATCGGGCACTACGTCCGCCTGGGGCGGTGCGGCGGCACGAACTTTAAGCGAGACGTTCGTTCCGCGGGCGACTTTGACAACGTTGTGATCGAACGGAATCGTGATCGTGCGCGGCGAATCGTCGCCGGGGGCCAGGCGGCGAATGACCTCAATGCCAACGACTTCGATTTTGGCGCTCCGCGGCCATGGCACGTCGCTCAGCAAATACAGGCGCTCGGCAGCTCGCTCGAGCGCGCGGGCGTTGACGGCGTACAAGCCGAAGAAGGAACCAATGACGAGGATGGCGAGAGCTAGTTTTCGAACGAGCGCGGTGATGTTGAACACGTGCAGATAGCTGACGCTGTCGGCACCGGCGCGGGCTTCGTCGGTTGTACGGGCGAGCAGCTCGCGGCTGAACACGGACGCATGATCGGGCAAATCGGCCATTTCGACGGCCGTTACGAGGCTGTCGTGAAACTGACCGAAGCGGCGCTCTAAGAGTAGCGCCAGGCTGCGGTCGCCAAGGGGAACGAACGTCCGCCGGCCAATCCAGCGATACAGAATGACGGCCAGCGCGATTCCAGTAGCCGCTAAAAGAAACGCCCTCGGGCCCATCGGCATTTCGCTGGAGCCCATCAGCACGGGTAAATAATCGAGCCCGAAGCCGACCCAGAACATCGCGCCAAGCCAGATAATGGCCAGGGCGATTCCTTCGGTCCAGATATAAAGACGAATTCGCCAGCGAAGGCCTGCGAGTAGCGACTGCAGGTCGGACGAGAGGGTGATTTCGGGATACGTGGAGGCCATGTAGGCTGCTCCCGGCAAGCAGACGGCACACGGAGTGTGCCTACTACTTAGCGCGGGGGAATTATATCAGTGATGGTTATTTGGTGTCGAAGGCAATCTGCTCCCGAACCGCGACAAGACCACCGCTTCGCGGCGGTGCCCTTCGCGGCTTTGTTCATGCCAGTTTACTTAGCCGCCGCAGCAGCCACTCTAAACTTAGGGCTCCGCAAATCAGGGCGAGCAGCCAGCCCATGAGCTGGCGCTCGAAGGCTCGATCGGGTGTGCCCGGTAAAATAGTCACCTGGTCCTGCGCCTTGATGCGCGCCGTGAGGCCGCCGCGATATTCCTCGCTCGTGCTCATAGCCGCCGGCAGGCCGACGAAGTAATCGCCACCACTCTTGTCCGCGATTTCTCGCAGCAGCGCATCATTCCGCTCGGGAAACTCCAATTCCTTGGCCGGAATTTTGACCCGGACCTCGCGAAGGAGAACCTGCTCGACGGCAGCCGGGTGCTGCAGCTCGATGCGGTAGTCGCCTTCCTGCAAGGCGGTGAATTGTTCCACAAAGATACCGTCGCGACCTTCGTCTTTGACTTTCTTCAGTGTGAGCGGCTTGCGCGTCGTATCGGGCTGCACAAGCATGGCCTGAACCTGCTCGGCATTCAGCGGCCGATGTTGCGCGTCTTGCAGGATGGCTCGCACGGCAATCTGATCGCCAAGTGCGGCTCGATCTTTATCCACGAGCAGCACACCGCGACTGGAGTCGCGCAGCAGCCGGCCTTCCGACGCCCAGCGGATCAACTTGGTATAGAATTGCTCGAAGTAGGCGTCATCGACGGCGCGCAGTCGCCACATTTCGCCGCTGGCCATGAAGAACACGCGGCCCGAGCCGTAGAACTGCCCGGCCATGTAGATTGGCTGAGTATTGTCGATCGCCGTGTCGGGATCGCCAAAACGAGCATAGACGCGCGCGCCCTGCTTGGCGTCCTTGACCGCGTAGTAGCCACAAACGCCGTCGAACTGAGCCCAGGCCCTTTGACTGGCGTCGAAATTGTCATCGAGCCAGAGAAATTCAGACTGCTTGCCATCGGTCGTGAACTCCAGCGGCCAGGCTTTTTCGGCTCCGAATCGGCCCAGGTTGAGCGTCGCCGAGCCAAGGTAATGGAAGACGACTGGATAGAGCGCCTTGAGCGTGTCGATGCGCGGGTCGCCGCGCTTGCGGCCAGACCATTGCGGCGTGAAGACGGGACCAGTGACGATGATCAGGCCGCCAGCTTTTTCTGCCACCCACCGCTCGAGCAGCTTAATCTGGAGCTCGTCGAGCTGCTCCCAATCGGGATCAAAGGCAACAATGGCGTCGTACTCGAACAGCTCATCGGCCGTCTCAGGGAATTTGTAGAGAATCTCATGGGCATCCTGCGAGATCCCGGGCTTGCCTGACTGCAGCCAAACGTCGCTGACGACTTCCTTGTCGCGGAAGAGTTGGTTCCGCAGGAAGATGAAATCTCGCATCGGGCCGCCGGCCATTAGCAGGATTTTTGTGCGGCGGTCAATGATCTCCACCTTGGCGGTTTTTTCGTTGTCGCGGCGGTCGATCTCGCCTTCGAAAGGCCGCACGCGGAGCTTGTATTGGCGAATGCCTTGCTCTTCGGGCTTGAGCTCGAACTTGATCGGCACGACCTGGCTGGACCGGCCCACGTCGAGCGTCTGCTCGTGTTCTTTGGTTTCGGCGCTGCCATCGGCAGCGGCCGACATCAGCTCGATCGTAAGGCTACCGCCGTTGTAGTTCTGAGCCTGGACGTAGCCCGTGACGGTGAACTTGTCGCCCGGATAGACCCGCTCGGGGGCTTCCAGATCAACGATGCGCAGGTTCGGCGGGCGCTCGCTGGAGCCAAGGCCGACAGTGTAGATCGGAATGAGCGATTCCCTGGCCATGCCGGCAGCAATTTTGCAGTCGCTGCCGGCGTTGTTGCAGCCGTCGGTAAACAACACGATCGCGGCGATTGGCCCGCCGCGCTCTTTGTCGATCAGGAATTGCAGATTGTCGCCGACCCGCGTTTCGCCGCCGCGAGGCACCAGTTGCGTCGCCCAATCGACTTTCGGCTGCTCTGTTTCGGCTTTCGACGTGGACGGTGGCTGCGTTCCTTGTGCGGCGCGAACGGGGCGAATTCCCACGACAGATAAAATGCCGGCTTCGGAGCCGCGCAGACAGGCAACGGCGAGAATGACCAGGGCGGCGATTAGTGTCGTCATCGTGGCGAGCAGCGACCAGCTTTCCGATTCGCCAGGCTGCACTCCTACCGAAGTGCGACTGGAGGACGAAGTTTTTGATTTCCCGCGTCTGAGGACGTAAACGAACCCGGCAACGATTGAAATGCAAAATACACCGGCCGCGACATAGACCAGCCAGCGACTTTCGGCGACAACTTTATTGAGGCGATCCTCTTCAGAAACTTGCGACTCAGCGATCTCCTGCGGCGTCGGCTTGCGCGCGAAAGAAGCGACTTCAATAGGGTTCTCCGACTGGTCAAACCGGTAGGCAACGACATCGTGCTTCTCGCGAAGCCGCTGAATTAGCGGACCGCCTGCTAACTCGTTAGCGACCTGCTCGGCACGGCTCATCGAAGCGGGGACGTTTGTGGCGCCGCCTTCGGGTGGGTCGCGAAGACCCATGCTCTGGCTGGTGTCGATGAGTAAAAGCGCTCGGGAGTTTTTCACCAACTTTCGCTCGGCCCGTTTTTCCAGGCCAAAAAAGTAAAACAGGATGCCCGCCAGCGCGCACAGGCGCAGCAAGCAGAGCAGAACTGCGAGCCCGCGTGGAAGCTCGACACTGTCCTTGCGATAAATCCAGACGGCGTAAGCCGAAATTGAAATGACCGCGACAATCAGCAGCAGCGCGTGCCACCACTGGCCCTGCGCGAAGGTCTGCAGGCGAGCGAATTTGTAGTGGATGGTGGCGGAAGCATCCGCCAGCACCGGTAGAACCAGTGTCATCAGAGGACGCCTCCTGGTGCGACGTGGTAGGAGGCGGAATAGGCGAAGAGCTGCTCGGCCACGAGCAACAGCACGAGCGTGCATAGGACGAGCGTGCTGAGGTTGTAGCCCGCGGGCGTAACTTCATCCTGCTGGTATTGATCTGCGAGATGATAAGCGACTTTGACAGGATCAAGCCGCGTCAACAGTTCGGTTGATTCGATCGGCGTGAGATCACCTTCATCCGGATCGACATTCAGTGCCCAGCGGCGGACATCAGTTTCGCCTTTGGTTGATTTGATCCAGGCCTCATAGATTCCGGGGCGGTCGGTTTCACCTGCAAATCGACCTTCCAGCTGCTTCCGGCCCAGCGCGGCCATGAGCGTCGTGCTGCCCGATTCCGCCGGGGCTGCATTGTGCTCGATGCGGTTTCGCGAGCCGGTCTTTTCGGCCGGAACGACAAACGAGACGTCGGGCAGATACTTGCTGCTCTCCAGTCGCAGGTCGAGCGGTGTGCCGACGAGGCGCGGATCATCGAGCCGCCTGGCGGATGCGAGATAGGATTGCATCTTGAGCGCGACGACGACGAAGCTGGGATTTTTGGCCCAGTCGTTCCATTCGGGCGCCAGAGTCGTCAAAACCAAAATGACTTCGCCCTGACCGATCTTTTTTTCCACGATGAGCGGGCTCTTGTCGCGAAGTCGGGCGATAATCTCGACGGCCTGATCGCTGCTCGGCTTCCATCCCTCAGGCACTTTGCGAAAACGATCGACCTTCACGCCGCGGATGAGCGGATTCGTCTCGCTCTGAAAGAACGAGAAGATCGAATGGTTCAGCACTTCCAGGTCGGGCTGCTTGGCGTCGAGAGCCGGCGGCAAGGTGGCTTCAAGTCCTAGCTGGGCAGGCAAGAGTCCCTTGCCGTCTTTATAAAGAGCCTGGTTGTAATAGCCAGTGTTTACATCCGGTCCCATGAAGATCGCGATGCCGCCGCCGCCTTGTACGTAATTTTCGAGGGTTTCCACGGCGCGGCCGTCGAATCGCGGCACATCGAGCAGATAAATGGCGGAATAGCCATTGAGCGTTTCAAGCGTCGCATCGCGAAGGAATGAGGGCTGCTGAAAATCGGGCTGAATGCCCGTGTTGGATCGATCCAGCGGACGAAAAGCAGTTCCTAAAAAATAGGCGGAGTTATAGACCTCGGGGGAGCCGTCGATCACGAGCACTCGCTCGCCAGCAGGAAAATCGATAACGCACCAGCGGCGGTTATCGTTCTCGACGGGATCTTCAGGCAGACTAGCTTCGACGACGTGCTTGCCCGGTTGCGGGAAATAGACCTGC
>Ga0170475_117190812_pt1 | contig 17642 bp, 28 predicted proteins | sample Soicark_Litter_5_FD_111474 | JGI IMG/M metagenome (GOLD analysis project Ga0170475, IMG submission 111474) | Avena fatua rhizosphere microbial communities from Hopland, California, USA. Combined Assembly of 48 SPs
AGTGCAGGGAAATTGTCTGCGTTGGTTGCGCTCCTCATTTGCGCAACTCATTTAAAGTGAAGGGGTTCAGGAGTGGCTGGGAAGAAACAAGAACGCATCCGCATCCGTATGGAAGCGTACGATCATTCCGTACTCGATCAGTCGGCCACGGAAATTGTCGATACGGCCAAGCGGACGGGCGCTATCGTTCACGGTCCCATACCACTTCCAACCCGGATTGAGCGTTACACGGTGTTGCGCAGCCCGCACATCGATAAAAAGTCGCGGGAGCAATTTGAAATCCGCACGCATAAAAGGCTGATTGACATCATCCAGCCGACCGGCAAGACGATCGACGCTTTGAACAAGTTGTCGTTGCCGGCGGGGGTTGATATCAAGATTAAAGCCCAGGCGGCGGGTGGGTAGCTCGGTTCGGGGGGTGTTGCCGCCGGGTGGTGTTGAGCCGCAAGAGGCCGGTGGTAAATCGTGTCGTCGGTAGGGTTTGCCAGTGGCGGTGTTTCTGGCGGCCTGCTTCGACTGGGTAAGTCCGCGTACCGCAACGTGAGGCTTGCTCCATAAATGATGCCGGTCAAAATTGCGGTATTTTTGTCGCCGGACGCGTGTGAAAATAAATCAGGTGGATGCGCAAGGTAAATGTTATGCCTGTTGGACTTCTGGGTCGCAAAGTCGGGATGACGCAGATTTACGGTGAAGATGGCCGTGCCATTGGCGTCACTGTGATCGAGGCGGGTCCCTGTTTCGTGTTGCAGGTTCGCACCGCCGAACGCGACGGGTACACTGCTGTGCAATTGGGTTACGGCGAGAAGCCGCGGCGACTGGCGTCGCGTGCCGAGCGCGGCCATGTTGCTGCGATCAGCAGTAAGAGGTCAAAGGCCCGTGCCGAGCTCAAGATCGAGCCGGTTGCCAAGGCCGCGTGCGAGCCACCGCGGTATATCCGCGAGTTCCGCACCGATTCCAGCGACGCGGCTTGCGAAGTCGGGCAGAAGTTGACGTTGGAGCTGTTGGCCGACGTCACGCACGTCGACGTCATCGGTCTGATCAAAGGGCGTGGCACGGCCGGCGTCATGAAGCAGCATAACTTCCACGGACTCAGGGCCAGTCACGGCGTGCAGCGGCATCACCGCGCCGGCGGAAGTATCGGATCGCACGGTTGCGATCGTGGTAACAGCGGAAAAATCAAAAAGGGAAAGAGGATGGCGGGTGTCTGGGGAAACGAGCGGGTCACCGTTCGCAACCTGAAGGTTGTCCGGGTCGACCAGCCCAACAATGTTATTCTGGTTTACGGCGCCGTTCCGGGGCCGGACGGCGGGCACGTGATGATTAAGAAGACAACAAAGAAACGCAAAGCTCAAGCTTAGTACGCCATTACCTGGGAATTGATTCAAGTCATGATTGCCTTGCCCATACATAATCGAACCGGACAGCAGGTCGGCACCTACGAATTCGATCCCGTGGATCTGGCGGCTGAGGTGAATCGTCAGCTCTTGCACGACGTCGTCGTCATGTATGAGACGAATCGCCGGCAGGGGACGGTGCAAACGAAGAGCCGCGGCATGGTCCAGGGCTGCAAGAAGAAGATGTACAAGCAGAAGGGGACGGGGCGAGCCCGCATGGGCAACAAGCGGACTCCCATTAGACGGGGCGGCGGCCATACGTTTGGCAAGCACCCGATCGATTTCCGGTATCGTCTGCCGAAAAAAGCTGTCGCGTTGGCCACGCGGATGGCGCTGCTCAGCAAGTTTCTCGACAACCAGGTCACGGTGCTGGACGAACTGGCGATTGCGACCCCGAAGACGAAAGACGTCATCGCTTTGCTCAAGGCGTTGGGGCTGTCGGAGTCGTCGTGCCTGTTGACGATCGAGACTCATGACGCCAACGTCTGGAAGTCGGCGCGGAACATTCCGACCCTGTCGGTATCGCCGGCGTCCGATTTGAACGCGTACGATTTGCTGCAGCGGAAGATGATCCTGGTGACCAAGGGGGCGCTCGACCTGATTCGCAGTGGAAAATTTCGGGCCGGAAAAAATCCGAGTGAGGCGAAGCAGGCCGGTTAGTTGTTGGGGTGATGATTCAGGTGATGATTCAAAGGAGCCGTCTCGGTAGCAGGGCCGGTTCGATTGGTACGAGGGAAGAACTGGAATTTCAGGAATATTCGTATGGCCATCGTCAGTCAACATGGAGTCGATCTGCAGCCGCATCAGATAGTGCTGCGCCCGCTGGTGACCGAAAAGGGTACGCACGTTTCGAGCCGGCACAACGCCTATGCGTTCGAGGTGCATTCTCTGGCCACGAAGACCGACATCAAAACGGCTGTCGAAGCGTTGTGGAATGTGCGCGTTCTGGCGGTGCGGACGCAGAATCGGGTGGGCAAACCCCGGCGGACAAAGACAGTGTACGTGCAGACGCGACCGTGGAAAAAAGCGATCGTGAAATTGCACGAAGACGATCGGATCTCGTTCTTTTAATCGTGTAAACCTATTTGACTCGTTAAACCGCAAGCGTTCGGCAACGCGGAATCGTAAACGCAGGCGTTCCTGGTCGCATACGACGCTTGCGGTTTCGCGAATAGATAAATCAAGACATCACGAAAGAGTTTGTCATGGGAATTCGCTACTACAAACCGACGAGTGCCGGACGGCGGGGCGCTTCGGTCAGTGATTTTTCCGATATCACCGATCGCAAGAAGTCGCCCGAAAAGGCGCTGCTCGTTCGTCTGAAGAAAACGAGCGGACGTAACTTCCACGGGAAGATCACCGCTCATCAGCGGGGCGGCGGATCGAAGAAGCTGTACCGGATGATCGATTTCAAGCGCACCAAAGACGGTATTCCCGCCGTCGTATTCTCTGTCGAGTACGACCCGAATCGCACCTGCCGCGTGGCCTTGTTGCACTACGCCGACGGCAGCAAATCGTACATTCTGGCGCCCGAAGGGCTCAAAGCCGGCGCGAAAGTCGAAAGCGGCAGCACGATTGAACCGAACCTGGGAAATTGCCTGCCTCTCGAAAATATTCCTCCCGGAACGGCCGTTCACAACATCGAAATGCAACCCGGCCAGGGTGGCAAGCTTTGTCGCAGCGCCGGAACTTCAGCCGTGATGAATGCCCGCGAGGGCGATTGGGCGCAAATCACGCTGCCATCGGGCGAAGTCCGCCGCATTCCGACGAAATGTCGGGCGACGGTGGGGGCTCTGGGGTATTCTGAGCACAGCACCATTCGTCTGGGCAAGGCGGGACGCAAACGGCGGATGGGAATTCGTCCTCACGTTCGCGGCGTGGCGATGAATCCCGTGGCCCACCCCATGGGCGGCGGCGAAGGCCGCAGCAAGGGGGGGCGTCATCCCTGCAGTCCCACGGGAAAACTGGCCAAGGGTGGCCGGACCCGCAAGCGGCGGAAACCGTCGAAATCGGCGATCATTCGCCGCCGGAAATCGCGGCGCTACGGGCAACTCAAAGTGTAGTCTAAAGTGAACGATGTGTATCCCGCGCAATCTGCTCGCCACAACGCTTGCGGATTCGCGATTGAAAGAATTCACCAGAATCGGATTGTTGGCAAAGAGTCATCTGCACAGGTGTGAGGTCAGTTTATGGGGCGTTCGCTGAAAAAAGGTCCGTTCGTCGACGTCAAGCTCATGAAGAAGGTCGAGCGACGGATGCGCTCGAGTTCCAAAGAGCCGATCAAAACGTGGTCCCGACGGTGCACAATCCCTCCTGATTTCATCGGGTATACGTTTCTGGTCCATAACGGGCGCACCCATTTGAGCGTGTACATAACAGAGGAGATGGTTGGTCACAAACTCGGCGAGTTTGCGCCCACGCGCACTTTCCGCGGGCATAGCGGCAAGGGCTCGAAAGCCAAAGAAGCCGGCGCCGCAGCACCGCCAGCCAAGTAATGACCGGTCGCAAACCACGCTTTCGGTTTCGCGATTTTGAATTGTTTCGATTCGTTCAGTGCGTTCATAAGTCGTAATGGAAGTCTGTCGGCGATTGAAGAGGAATTTGAGCAATGGCCTATAGTGCATCACACCGGTTCGCTCGTATTGCGGCCACAAAGGTTCGTCCGTTCACCGACCTGATTCGCGGCCGGCCGGCGGGCGAGGCTGTCGAGCTGCTCAAGTACGTTCCAAATCGCGGGGCGCGGATGCTCGAAAAGGTGCTCAAAAGCGCAATGTCAAACGCCGAAGACCAGGGGGCCCGCAACGTCGACCGGATGCTGGTGGTCGACGCCCGGGCCAACAGCGGGCCAATGTTCAAACGCATCATGCCGCGGGCTCGTGGCATGGCCTACATGATCAAGCGCCGGTTCGCCCATATCGACGTGGCGATCGACGCCCCGGCAGTCGTTTGAAATACGCGTACGTGATACAGGTTTGAAGTTCAGTCATCAGTTATTCGTCATTTCGAGGCCTGCTGGTTTATGGGACAGAAAACGCGACCTACGGGGTTCCGAGTCGGGATTGTCGAAGACTGGCGAAGTCGCTGGTACGCCTCGAAGAAGGAATTCGGCGATCTGCTCGTCGAGGACTTCAAGATCCGTAAGTTCATCAAGAAGAAATACCTGTTTGCGGGAATCCCCAAGATCGAAATCGAACGGACCCGCGACATGGTGATCGTCCACCTGTCTTGCGCCCGACCGGGAATTATCATCGGGCGCAAAGGGCAGGAAGTCGATCGTCTGAAGGCCGAGCTGGAAGACTTGACTGGCCGCCGGATGGATTTGAAGATTATCGAAATCAACAACGCCAATCGCAGTTCGCAACTGGTGGCCGAAGACATCGCCCAGCAGCTCGAAAAGCGGGCCAGTTTTCGCCGCACGATCAAGCGTTCGCTCGATCAGGTGATGGAAGCGGGCGTGTATGGCGTCAAGGTACAGTTGTCGGGCCGGTTGGGAGGGGCCGAAATGTCGCGCTGCGAAAAAGCCTCCCGCGGGTCGATTCCCCTGTCGACGCTGCAAGCGCATATTGATTATGGATTTGCACAGGCACTTACGGCCCAGGGTATGATCGGCGTCAAAGTGTGGATCAATCTGGGCACCTACGCAGAAGAGGAAGCTTCCGATGGCACTAATGCCAAAGCGGGTCAAGCACCGCAAAAGCCAAAGAAGACGCATAAGAGGTAATGCGACACGCGGGAACCGCGTTTCGCTGGGAGATTTCGGTCTGCAATCTCTGCAGGCGGGGTACATCAAGGCCACGACGATCGAGGCCTGCCGTGTTGCCGCCATGCAGTACATTCGCGGCGACGGGAAATTGTACATCCGCATTTTCCCGCATAAACCGGTCACGGCCCGGCCGCTCGAAACGCGAATGGGTAAGGGAAAGGGCGAACCGGATCATTGGGTGGCGGTAGTCAAGTCGGGAACGGTGATGTTCGAGGTGGCCGGATTGCCGCAGGATGCGGCCCGTGAATGCCTCGCGCGAATCGCCTACAAGTTGCCAGTCCGCGTGCGCATGATCGGGCGCCGGCCTGGTGAGTAACACAGTGAGAGACGCAGCAAAGCGTTTGAGTGCGGATTGATCAGGCAGGAGAATGGCATGAGCAAGGCCAAAGAAGTTCGGGAAATGAGCGACGATCAACTCGCGTTTTCATTGCGCGAAGCCCAGGAGTCGCTGTTCAATCTGAAATTTCAAGCGTCGACCGAAAAGCTCGACGCCCCCAGCAATCTGAAAAAGACGCGGCGCGAAATTGCGCGATTGTATACCATTATCCACGAACGCGAGCGGGCCAAAGCCACGCCCGCGAGCGTGGCCACTCCCTGATGTGTGACACGCCGCTTGAGTGTAAAACGGCAATCGGAGTTAACGGATAGGACAGGTACGGAGTCGGACAGGTACGGAGTCGGACAGGTACGGAGTCGGACAGGTACGGAGTCGGACAGGCACGGAGTCGGACAGGCACGGCGGCCGCGGCAGCAATTTCCAGTAGCGATTTGACGAATCGGGATTACGCGGCGAAAAATCATTTCGGGAACGGCACATATGCGCAAACGAGCGATTGGTAAAGTAACGCGGGACAAGACGCTGAAAACGCGACGGGTCGAGGTGCCGCGGTTGTATCGGCATCCGAAGTACGGCAAGACATTGCGCACCAAGACCATTTGCTACGTGCACGACGAGAATAACGAGTCTCACGTGGGAGACCTGGTCGAGATTATCGAGAGTCGTCCGCTGTCGAAGACGAAGCGTTGGAGCCTTGTCCGCGTGATGGTCAAATCTACGAACGTGCAGGTTGAAACAGTTTAGAGGCAGGAAGATTCCATGATTCAAATGCAGTCGATGATGGATGTCGCCGACAATACGGGGGCCAAAGTGGCCTACTGTATCAAGGTGCTGGGGGGCACGAGCCGCCGCACCGCCAGCCTGGGAGACGTTGTGGTGGTGAGCATTAAGAAGGCGATCCCGGGTGCTGCAGTGAAGGCGGGGGACGTGGCGCGCGCCGTGATCGTGCGGGTTAAGAAACCGACGCGCCGCGCCGACGGCAGTTACGTCCGATTCGACCGCAACGCCGTGGTACTGATCGACAACGAGCTCAACCCCAAGGGGACGCGCATCTTCGGGGCGGTGGCCCGTGAATTGCGCGATCGCAAGTTCATGAAGATAATCAGCCTGGCGAGCGAGGTAGTATAAGCCATGAAGATCAAGCGCGGAGATATGGTGCAGGTTCTGGTGGGTGACGACGCCGGGGGAGCGCCGCGCAAGGTTCTTTCTGTCGTCGCCGGGGGCCTCAAGGTGGTCGTCGAAGGGGTCAACCGTGTTTTCAAGCACGTCCGCCGCGGACATCCCAAGAGTCCGCAGGGGGGACGATTGTCTCGTGAGATGCCGATTGACATCTCGAATGTGCTGCTTTACTGTAACGCATGCGGACGCGGCGTCCGTGTGGGTTTCAAATACAAACCCGACGGCAGCAAGAGCCGGCATTGCAAGAAGTGTCAGGCCGATCTGGGGACCGTCAGTCCCCCGCGAGCGCGCTACGCCGCACGCTCGTAAATCAATTACGCGTGAAAATACATAGAGTCTGCCGGTGCGAAAGCGGCGGACGCATTCTGGTAAGGATCATGGCAAGATTACAGGAAAAATACTTCAAAGAGGTTTTGCCGCGTCTGGCCAAGCACTTTGGTCGCGAGAATCCTCATTCTTTGCCGCGATTGAAGAAGATCGTCGTCAACATGGGGGTTGGGCAGGCCTCGCAGGATCGCAAGCGCCTCGAAGAGGCAACCGGTCATCTGGCGACAATCACCGGGCAGAAGCCGCTGGTCACCAAGGCCAAGAAGGCGATCTCGGCATTCCGCTTGAGGCAGGGCATGGAAATTGGCTGCAAGGTGACCCTGCGCGGGCAGCGGATGTACGAGTTTCTCGACCGGCTGATTTCGCTGGCCTTGCCCCGCGTCCGCGACTTCCGGGGCCTAAGTCCCCGCGCCTTTGACGGCAACGGAAATTACACGCTGGGGCTGTCCGAACAACTCGTGTTTCCCGAAATCGAGGCCGACAAAGTCACGCATACGCAGGGAATGCATATTTCCCTGGTCACCAGCGCCGACACAGACGCTGAGGCGCGGGTGTTGCTCAAAGAACTTGGTTTGCCGATCAGCGTGGAAAAAGAAAAGGATTAATAGAGGAGCAACGTTTTCATGGCGAGCAAGGCAAAAATCGAAAAGGCGAACAGGAAGCCGAAATTCAGTTGTCGGCGCGAAAGGCGCTGCCAGTTGTGCGGTCGACCGAGCGCCGTTTATCGCAAGTTCAAGCTGTGCCGGTTGTGCTTCCGCGACATGGCCCTGGACGGATTGATTCCCGGAGTGAAGAAGGCAAGCTGGTGATTCTATGATGACCGACCCCATCGCCGATATGCTCACCCGCATCCGCAATGCGGTAGCAATCGAACGTCCCACCGTCGACATGCCGTCGTCGCACGAAAAAGTGGGAATCGCGCAGGTTCTGCACCGTGAAGGTTATATCTGGGATTTTGAAGTTCTCGACGAAAAGCCGTCGCAGATTCTGCGCGTGAACCTGAAGTACGGCCCTAATGGCGAGCGCATCATTCAGGAAATCAAGCGGGTCAGCAAACCAGGCTGCCGCGTCTACAAGAAGTCTCGTGAATTACCCGTCGTGCTGGAAGGCATGGGAATCAGCGTGGTCTCGACGAGCCAGGGAATTCTGAGCAACCGTGAGGCCAAGTCGAAGGGCATCGGCGGCGAAGTGTTGTGTTCGATTTATTAAGAGTCGTTAAACAGCAAGCGTCCGGCAGTGCGAAATCTCAAACGCATTCGAATCTGGTCGCAAAGAACGCTTGCGGTTTCGCGAATAACGTTAATCGTAATGGGAAGTCGCTATGTCTCGAATTGGAAAAAAGCCGATTCCCCTGCCTGCCGGCGTCACCGCCAAGGTCGATGGGGGGGTGTTTTCGGTCAAGGGTGCCCAGGGCGAATTGAAGCTCAAGTTTCATTCGGCCATGACGGTCAAGGTGGACGAACAGGCCAAACAGATCGTGGTCGTGCGTCCCGACGACAATCGCCAGAACCGCGCCTTGCACGGACTGACTCGCAGTCTCGTCAACAACATGGTTTCGGGCGTGGTCAAGCCCTTCGAGAAAAAACTCGAGATCATAGGTGTCGGGTACCAGGCGTCGATCGGCGGGAAGACTCTGAATTTGCAGGTCGGGTTTGCCAACGTGATCAAGTTGCCGATTCCGGCATCTGTCAAGTGTACGTTGCCGGACAATACGCACATTCATCTGGCCAGCGCCGACAAACAGGCGGTGGGGCAGTTTGCGGCAGTCATTCGCAAGGTGCGCCCTCCCGAGCCATATAAAGGGAAAGGCATTCGCTACGAAGGCGAATACGTGCGCCGCAAGGCGGGCAAGGCCTTCGCCAGCGGCGGATAATATTATTTTTACTCGCGCGAGCCGCCAGCGTGCGGCAACGCGAAATCATAAACGCAGTCTCGTTCGTTCGTTCATTACGCTTGCGGTTTCGCCGAAGAAATCGTTTCACAAACTACAGAATTCGTCTCGCGTGGTCCTGGCAAAATGAAGATATCCAAACGCGTTCAGCATCAGCGGCAGGTTCGCGCCTGGCGCGTCCGCAAAAGAATCTCGGGTTCGACCGAACGCCCGCGGCTGACGGTGTTTCGCAGCAACAAACACATTTATGCCCAGATCGTCGACGACGAGCAGGGGTGTTCGCTGGTCGCGGCCAGCACTGCCGAGACCGACATATGTCCCAAGGGTGAAAACGGCGGGAACAAGGCGGCTGCCATCAAGGTCGGCAAGGCAATCGCCTTGCGGGCCATCGAAAAGGGAATCAAACAGATCGCATTCGACCGCGGTCGCTATCGTTATCACGGCCGAATTGCCGCCTTGGCAGATGCCGCCCGCGACGGCGGTTTGGAATTCTAATTGAGTGAAAAAAATCGTTAAACCGCAAGCGTCCGGCAACGCGAGAACTTAAACGTCGACGTTTCCGGTCGCAAACCACGCTGGCGGTTTCGCGAATCAAGTTGTTTCTTACAGAGGTGCTTCGTGGCGAGTGAATCTCGAGAATCCCGAGAAGGTCAGGAAAAGGTCATCCAGATCCGGCGCTGCGCCTGCGTGGTCAAGGGGGGCCGGCGGTTCACTTTTACCGCGCTGGTCGTGCTGGGCGACAAGCGGGGCAAAGTCGGCTGGGGCTATGGAAAAGCCTCTGAGGTGCCGCAAGCGGTCGAAAAAGCCGTCAAGACCACCAACCGTAATTCAATTCAGGTTCCGATTGCTGAAACCAGCATTCCGCATACTGTCGAAGGCCGTTACGGGGCGGCGCGAGTGGTGCTCATTCCCGCCCTGCCGGGAACGGGTGTGATCGCGGGCAATACCGTACGTGCGGTGATGGAAGCGGCCGGCGTTCACGACGTGTTGACCAAGAGCCGGGGTTCGACCAACCCGATGAACCTGGTTCGCGCCACACTCGATGCGTTGGGAAAATTGAGGACTCGAGATCAGATCGCGCGGCTGCGCGGGGTGGCAATTCAATGATTATCAATGACGTGCATCGCGGAATCGTCAAGCGCAAGAACCGCAAACGTGTCGGGCGCGGGCTCGGATCAGGACACGGCAAGACCGGCGGACGCGGAGACAAAGGGCATTCGGCCCACTCCGGTCATTCGACGCGACTGGGCTTCGAAGGGGGACAAAAGCAACTGGTACGCCGCCTTGCCAAACGCGGATTCAACAACAAGTTCTTTTCCCGGGTGTTCGCCATCGTCAATCTGGCGGCTCTCGAGACCGTTTTTGACAGCGGCAGTACTGTCGACCAGGCAGCGCTCGAGGCGCAGGGACTGGTCAAGGGACGTTTCGACGAGATCAAGATCCTGGGCAACGGCACATTGACGAAGAAACTGACGGTCAAAGCGCACGAATTTTCTGCATCTGCAGAACAGAAGATTACGGCTGCCGGGGGCGTTGCCGAACGGCTCACGTGACCATAGCGGGCGACCGGTTCGTTGCACCCGGGGCCAGAACGAGCGGTTTCGCATTTGCGGTTGCTGGCTGCGTAACGTGAAGCCGATATCCGCCAGCCGGTGCCAGACAAGACAGTGGAAGTCGAGGGGGGGAGACACGGAACTCCGGTCCTTTCTGCACGAGAGGATAATCTGAATTATGCTTGCCAAATTTGCGACCGTTTTCAAAATCCCCGAGCTGCGCCGGAAAATCTACCTGACGCTGTTCCTGCTGTTCGTTTATCGGATGGGGTTCTACATTCCCCTGCCCACGATCGACCAGGCGCGCATGCAGGAGAATTTCGAGAAGATGAAGTCGTCGGGCGACACTCTCGGCCAGACGCTCAAGATGGTCGAATTGTTCTCGGCGTCGAACTTCGGCAACAGCACGATATTCGGCCTGGGGATTATGCCGTACATTTCGGCATCGATCATTCTGCAGCTCCTGGGCAGCGTCTATCCGCCCCTCGAAAAGTTGCAGAAAGAGGGTGAGGCCGGCCGCAAGAAGATTAACGAATATACGCGATACCTGACGGTCGGCTTGTGTTTCGTTCAGAGTTTCATGTGGATCAAGTACCTGGCCGGCTTCGCGCAAGGGGGCATTGTGTATAGTGCCTTCAGCGGGTTCTACCCGACTCTGGTGGCGGCCATCACGATGACCGCCGGCACGATCTTTTTGATGTGGATCGGCGAGCAGATCGACGAATACGGGATCGGAAATGGAATCAGCCTGTTGATCATGGCAGGAATTCTGTCGCGAATTCCACGCGCCGGGGTCGACCTTTACGAAAGCTTTCTGGCCAACGGGGTCTCGCTGGGCGGTGACCGGGTAATCGAAAGCCTGCTGATTCTGGCAGTATTGTTCGTGACGGTAATCGTCGGTGTGATTTTCATCACGCAGGGGCAGCGCCGTATTCCAACGCAAAGCGCCAAGCACGTTCGCGGACGGCGCGTCTGGGGGGGGCAGAAGCAGTCGCTTCCCCTGCGCGTCAATCAGGCCGGCGTCATGCCCATCATTTTCGCGTCGAGCCTGCTCATGTTTCCCACGCTCATCCTGCAGCAACTCGCCCAGATGGAAAAAGTCGGCCAGTGGTGGATCGTCGAGCAACTGCACGCATCATTCGGCGGCGAGCGCGGGTATATCTACAACGTCTGTTACATCGGGCTGATTTACTTCTTCTGTTACTTCTGGACGGCGATCACGTTCAATCCGAAAGACATGGCCAACAACCTCAAGGATTACGGCAGTTTCATTCCGGGGCACCGTCCCGGAAAACGAACAGCCGAATACCTCGAGCGCGTGATGGTGCGAATTACTTACGTCGGAGCTGCGTTTCTGGCCCTCGTTGCGGTCATTCCGACAGTCATCCAGGGTTTTTTGAATATCGATTTCGTGATTGCCAGCTTCTTCGGCGGCACGGGCCTGCTGATTGTCGTTTCGGTGGGTCTCGACCTGGTGCAGAAGATCGACAGTCACCTGGTCATGCGCAATTATGGAGGACTGCTGGAGTCGTAATCGGGGCCCGGCGGCTGTTTCAGGCTGCGTCGCAGGGCCGCGGTCTGATAAAGCAGCAACGGGAGTGTGTGAGGTGATTTCGCTCAAGCGTCCGCGTGAAATTGAATTGATGCGAGAAGCCGGCCGCCTGGTCGCCCGGGCTCACCGGCTGATTCGCGGCATGATCGAACCGGGTGTCACAACGGGGCAAATTGATGCTGTTGTCGAAAACCTGTTCGCCCAGCACGGGGCGACACCGTTATTCAAGGGCGTGCCGGGAAAAGTGCCGTTTCCTTCCGTATGCTGCATTTCGGTCAATGAACAGGTCGTGCATGGGATTCCCGGCACACGTCGGCTCGAACCGGGAGACATCGTCAAGGTCGATACCGGTTGCCGGCTGAACGGCTGGTGCGGTGATTCGGCGTGGACGTATGCCGTCGGCGAGATCGACCCGCTCAAAAAGCGGCTCATGGAAATCGGAGAGGAGAACCTGTATCTGGCGATTCGGGAATGCGGTCGCCGCAAACGCTGGTCGGAAGTAGCCCATGCCATGGAACAGCATGTCCGGCAGGCGGGCTACAGCGTGGTGGAGCAATTCGTAGGGCACGGAATCGGCCGCGAGATGCATGAAGACCCGCAGGTCCCGAATTTCGTCAGTTCCCAGCTCAAGCGGCACGATTTTCGGATCGAACCCGGCCTGGTGCTGGCAATCGAGCCGATGGTGAACGCCGGAACCAAGAACGTACGAGTGCTCAAGGATCACTGGACGGTCGAAACCAAGGACAAAAAGCCGAGCGTGCATTTCGAACATACGGTGGCCATGACTCCAGAAGGGCCCGATATTTTGACAACCTGGGAAGATCAGGGTTAAATGCCCCCCTGATTTGCCAATCGACCGGGGTTCTCGATCAACCAGAAAACGTAATTCGACCAGCAAATGGGGGGCGGCTGCCTTGTGAAGTTGGCCCCTGAATCCTTATAATCCGGGGTCCAAACTGCGGCGATTTCTTTGGGGCATTTTCCGCACGCTACAGGCGGCAGGGTAGCGCCTGCAGGAAACAGCCGGCAGAGAATAGCAAGCAGGATAAAGCAAGCAGGATAAAGCAAGCAGGGTAAAGCAAGCAGGGTAGAGTTCGATAATGAAGATTCGATCCAGCGTTAAGCGAATTTGTGAAGGTTGCAAGGTGGTGCGACGCAAGGGGCGGGTCTACGTGATCTGCTCGTCGAACCCACGGCACAAGCAGCGCCAGGGCTGATGCTGTGGTGAGAGTTTGAGCAGCGGATCTGGTCGCGCCGTTTCTGGCACGCATCGATTCGCCATGCACCCGAGTATCTCGTTTTTTTGTTTACGGAGTTTACCGAATGCCGCGTATTTCCGGTGTGGATATTCCCGGTGAAAAACCCACCTACATTTCCCTGGGATACCTGTATGGAATCGGCCGCGCCACGGCGATTCGCATCTGCCGCTCGTTGAAGATCGATCTGCAGCGCAAAGCGAAGGAGCTATCGGACGACGACCTGGCGCGAATCGCCAACCTGCTCGACAAAGAATATGTGATTGAAGGGCAGTTGCGTCGCAAGATCCAGCAGGACATCGCGCGGCTGCGCGACATCGGGGCCTATCGCGGATTGCGGCACCGCCGCGGATTGCCGGTTCGCGGGCAAAGAACCCGCACTAACGCCCGCACCCGCAAGGGGGTTCGCAAGACCGTCGCCGGCAAGAAGGGCGTCAAAGAAATGCGTTAGCAGCTATTGTCAGAGCAAGCGGCGCGAGCGTCTGCGCCAGTGCTTGCCTTCGTCGCATAGAGTCAGACACAGCAGCCAGACAAAGCAATCGGAAACCAGCGTCAGAAACAGCAGTCAGGAGTTGGTGCGTGAGCAAAACCGTTCGCAAAAAGATTCGTCGCAATGTGGCCCGCGCCGTCGCACACATCAAGGCCACGTTCAACAACACGACCGTGACGATTACCGATCTGAACGGCGACGTGCTGTGCTGGGCGACCGCCGGCACGTCAGGCTTCAAGGGGAGCCGCAAGAGCACGCCCTTCGCCGCACAACGCGCCGCCGAGACGTGCGCAGAAAAGGCCTCTAAGTTCGGCGTGAAAGAGATCGAAGTCCGCGTGAAGGGCCCGGGATCAGGCCGCGAAAGCGCCATCACCGGCTTGCAGTCGGCGGGGCTCTCGATCAAGGCGATTGAAGACGTCACGCCGCTTCCACATAACGGCTGCCGCCCGCCCAAGCGCCGGCGAGTTTAGTTCCCCGCTTATCAATCAACCCGGTATCTTTTTTCGTCAGCGAAGCCGGTCGACGAAACCGATCAACAAAGCGATCAACGAAAACAGTCAACAAGCAATACTCAGGGAAGCGATTCGAACATGGGACGCTACACAGGTCCGGTTTGCCGTTTGTGCCGCCGGGAAGGGGTCAAGCTGTTTCTGAAGTCATTGCGTTGCGACTCGCCGAAGTGCGCGATCGAACGCCGTGGCGATCAGCAGCCGGGCATGCACATTGTCAAAAGGCGAAAGCTCAGCGACTACGGTTCGCGGCTGCGTGAAAAGCAGAAAGTGAAGCGCTTTTACGGCGTGTTCGAGCGTCAGTTCCGCCGGTATATGGACATTGCCGGCCGTTCGAAAGGGAACACCGGCAGCACACTCATGAGTCTCTTGGAGCGGCGGCTCGACAACATCGTGCATCGGCTCGGTTTTGCCGGCTCGCGCCGGCAGGCGCGGCAGCTCGTGGTTCATGGGCACATTTGTGTGAACGGCAGGAAGGTCAACATTCCCAGTTTTCTGGTGCGTGCCGGAGACACCGTGAGCGTGAAGCCCCGCCCCAAGAGCCTGCGATTCGTGAGGCAGAGCCTGGAAGGGTTTTCGGGACGCCTTCCCGAGTTTTTGAGTGTCGACAAGAAGGACGTTCCTGAAGGCAAAGTGCTGCGGCTCCCCGGTATCGAAGATGCGTCGATTCCGGTGCAGCCCGCACTGATCATCGAATTGCTGTCGAAGTAACACGAGATCATTTTTTCAGGACGGTCGTCGCAACGCGGTCGTCATAATCAACGGGCACTTGTCGAAGTACCGGATCTTTTTTTTCTGCGATGGGGAGACGTACAGATGCGAATTCGTTGGCGCGGACTGGAATTGCCCAGCCGGTTGATTCCCGATATCGATACCGCCACACCGACGTACTGCCGGTTTGTCGCCGAACCGTTTGAACGCGGATTCGGCGTCACCATCGGCAACAGCTTGCGTCGAATTCTGCTGTCGAGCCTGGAAGGCAGCGCGGTGACGCGCATTAAGATCCAGGGTGTGCAGCACGAATTCACGACCATTCCCGGTGTGGTCGAGGACGTCACCGATGTCGTGCTCAATATCAAGTCGCTCGTCGTCAAGAACTACAGCACCGATCCGCGGACGTTGCGGATCGAACAGAATACCCGCGGCGTCGTGACGGGCGCCAATGTCATCACCGACGGTCAGATCGAGATCCTCAACAAGAATCTCGTGATCGCCACGATGACTGATGACGTCCCCCTGCTGATGGAACTAGCGGTCGAAAACGGGCGCGGCTATGTCCCTGCCACCGAGCATTACCAGCGCAATCCGGAAGTGGGAATTATTCCCGTCGACGCCATTTATTCTCCCGTGACGCGCGTGCGTTATCGAATCGAAGACACCCGCGTCGGTCAGCGCACCAACTACGACAAGCTGATCCTCGAAATCTGGACGAATGGCACGATTACGCCCGACATGGCGCTGGTCGAAGCGGCCAAGATCCTGCGTAAGCACTTGAATCCGTTCGTCACCTACCGCGAACCAGGGCCCGAAATGCCGCCCGATCGCGGCCTGCAGGGCATGTCGGAAGCGACCGGTTACTCGCCTCTCGACCTCGAGCTCGAAGAGAAACTCGGTCGCAGCCTGGCCGAGCTCAACCTCTCGGTGCGGGCCACCAACTGCCTTGAATCGGAAGGCATCAACACGGTTCGCGACCTCGTGGGCAGAACCGACGACCAGTTGCTGCAGGTTCGCAACTTCGGGGAAACGACGCTGCAGGAAGTCAAAGACCGACTGCTGGCGATCGGGTTGCGGCTGGGCATGCGGTTGCCGCAGTCGTCTCGCAGCTGACAGAGTCGAAACAAACCAGAGTCGAAACTAAGAGAACGGGATCGTCCCATGCGACATAAAGTAAAGGGCCGCACACTCGGCCGCAACGCGACGCACCGCAAAGCCATGTTTCGCAACATGGCCGCCAGTTTTATCCGCACGCTGCACGCCGGCGAGGACGATCCAAACAAGCCCAAGACATTGGGACGGATCATCACGACCGTCGAAAAGGCCAAAGAGCTGCGCCCGTACATCGAGAAGCTGGTGACGATCGCCCGCAAGTCTCTGGTTCATGAGCAACAGGCACAGTCGTTTTCGACGACTGCCAAAAGGAATTCCACCGAGTGGAAGTCGTGGCGCGAGTCCGACAAGTATGCCAAGTGGGCCCAGGCGATTGCTCCCGCGGTAACTTATCGCCGCAAGGCTTTTGCGCTCCTGCGCGACAAGCTGGCCGTGCAGATTCTGTTCGGCGAACTGGCCAAGCGCTTTGAGTCGCGCGACGGGGGCTACACGCGGATCGTGCGGATCGCGACCCGACGGCTGGGCGACGGCGGTAAGCAGGCGCTGATCGAATTTGTCGGCGTCCATGACCGTGTCAAGCAGCGCCGTGCCAGAACTGCTCCGGCACCGGTCGTCGAAAGCGCTGCTGCGGCCGCTCCCGCGGCTGCCGAACAACAGCCGAAGTAACGCTCGCTTCTCGCCGAATGAGTGCTCGCCAGCCAGCGCCGTGAGTTGCCCGCGCCGTCATTCGATGAGTCTTTGGCAGCCTGTGGTGATTGCTCTTCCCCGAATCAGCTGAATTTGCTGAAATGCGTCGCGTTTCAGCCGTCCTGTTGCGAGAAAGGATTCTCCTTCAGTATGACCCCCCTCGGCACAACACAGATCGGCACAATACGGGTCGGCACAACCAGAGCCGAACCCTTCGATTTCACCCGCGCCATGCGACGCCTTTGCGAAGACATTGCAGAGCGCCTGGAAGAATTTGAACACGTCCGCATGGACCAGGTGGCCGTGACGTTCGCGCAGGCTCGTCGCCGCGTCGCGTACGGCCTGCAGGCCAAGCTCACGCCGCTGCGGTTCGAAGGGGGCCAGCTTGTCACTCGCCGCCGCGGCAAAATGTGGACCATTCAGCGCTGGTACTCGGGTGACGTCGAAATGCTGTATATCCTGACGTTCTACCTCCCGCGATTTCTCGAGCAGTCGTTCCGCGAGAAACTGATCACGGTGATGCACGAATTGTATCACATCAGCCCCGGCTTCGACGGTGACATTCGCCGGCTGCCCGGGCACTACCACGTGCACTCGCACAGCCAGAAGGAATTCGACCGGCAGATGGATTCGCTGGTCGACCGGTATTTGTCGACGAACCCGCCGGAAGAGCTGTTCCGGTTTCTCTTCGGCAGCTTTCGCGACCTGACAGCCCGCCACGGCAGCGTCGTCGGCATCCGCGTTCCGATCCCGAAGCTTCTGCCGCTTTCGAAATCGGCGTAAGGTTGTTTAGCCGCGAGGCGCAACCGAGCGCAGGCGATTTCGGAATTGGGATTTCGGATTTGAAAATAATCCTTCGCGTCCTTCATAAATCCCA
>Ga0170475_113156475_pt1 | contig 17641 bp, 14 predicted proteins | sample Soicark_Litter_5_FD_111474 | JGI IMG/M metagenome (GOLD analysis project Ga0170475, IMG submission 111474) | Avena fatua rhizosphere microbial communities from Hopland, California, USA. Combined Assembly of 48 SPs
AAGGTGTCAGGTGCAAATCAGTTCCTGCTCTACTCAGTGGGATTAGACTGCAAAGATGATGGCGGCAAAATAGCAATGCCGGATCCGCAACGAATCGGATTCGGGGGCGGTAATAGCCGAGGTGGGTTTTTCCGGCAGGATGGCCCGGACGTTTTGTGGCCGCTACCGGAAGATCAGCACACGAACCAAATTAAAAGTTTTTGAGGTGTTCCGTACGTGCCGGCCTCCATAGGGTCTCCACCTACCTGTGCGCCACTGATTGATTCAAGCTAAGCTCTGCGGTCATGCATGTATCTCAATCAGAAGTAGCAATTCTCTTCGCTGCGTTGCTCGCAGGAAGTTTAAGTCCTCCCGCTCAAAAGCCGAGTGCAAGGCCTCTTCTTCCAGCCATGGAGCAGAAGGGAGATTTCTTGTCCTCGCCATGAGCGCAAACGACCTGCGGGACGAAAACCTCGCAGCTGAATTTCTCGACGATTTCTACGCTGAGTGCGATGAGCACCTCGTAACTATCCGGGAAGGGCTGGTGGCATTGGAAAACGGGATTGGTACGCTACCGGATACCGAGACTGTTCAACGGCTCTTCAGAGCATTTCATTCGGTTAAGGGCAACTCGGGAATCGTCGGCTTGCAATCGGCCGAAAAACTTGCACATGCGGCAGAAGATTTTTTGCGTGAAATCGGGCGAAACTCCGCGCCACTCTCCCAGAAAGAAGTGGATCTATTGATGGGTGCCTCCCAGGCACTGGAGCAGATCATCGCTTCACACAGAACCTCCCAGCCTGCGCCAGATGTTTCGGCCCTGCTGACAGAACTCGCGAAAACCAGTCAGGTTGATGGGACCACAGGGAAAGCGTCGCCGTCCCCCGCCCTGGTCGACCCCGCGTCGCATCTCGATCCTTTCGCCGCGGCCCGGGCCAAAGGCTTGAGCTTGTGGACCTTTACCTTTAATCCCACAAAGGAACTCGACCAGACGGGTGTAAACATTAATTCCATCCGCAGTCAACTGAGTGGAATGGGTGAAATTCTCAAGGCGAGCCCGGAGGTGAAGCCGGGCGGCACTGTGACTTTCACCTTTATTGTCGCGCTCGCCAGTGCCCCCGAAGATCTGGCCAGTTGGGAACAACAGGGAGTCAACGTGGCTCCAGTCGAATCGGTTGAGCCACCTGCAAGTGCGAGTAGCGCCGCCAGCGCCGGCACCGAAGCAAAGCCGGCTGGGTTTGTGGCTCCCAGCCATGTGCTGCGGGTTGACTTGAACCGCCTAGATGAACTAATGCGCATCACCGGCGAGATGGTGATCGTTCGTGCCCAGCTTGAAGACCAGATCAATCGGGCGGTGACCGGAAACGGCAAGGTTGAGCTGCTGAACTTGCAGGAAATCAATGCGTCGATGGGCCGGGCGCTTAGGGAGCTCCGAGAGTGTGTCATGCGGGTGCGCCTGGTGCCAGTGGCAGAAATTTTTTCACGAATGCCTTTTGTGATTCGCGATCTCACTCGCGAAACGGGAAAGAAAATCCGGCTGTCCATCTCAGGGCAACAAACGGAGATCGATAAATACCTGGTGGAACGGTTGAAGGATCCTTTGTTGCATCTGGCCCGGAACTCGGTGAGCCATGGCATCGAAAGCATCGAGGAACGCTCCGCCGCGGGCAAACCGCCCCAGGGCACGATTTTCCTGCTCGCCGCCGCGGCCGGTGATTCAGTGCAAATTGAAATTGGAGATGATGGCCGGGGCATCGATGTCGAGGCAGTGAATCGCCGGGCCAAAGAACTTGGACTACCGGCGATGGCGGAGGACAGCGGCGCCTCACTGCTCGCGCTATTGTGCCGGCCGGGATTTTCGACGCGCCAGGAGGCGGACCGCGGCTCGGGGCGCGGAGTCGGGATGGACGTGGTGCAAAACACCATCAATGAATTGGGTGGCCAACTTGCGCTCGAGAATACGCCCGGGCGTGGCGTCCGGTTCCGGTTGCGCCTGCCGCTGACCCTTGCCATCGCCGATGTATTCATTGTTTCCGCGCGTGAGCAGAACTGCGCTGTTCCCCAAAACTTCGTGCATGAGATCCTGCTGGGGGCGAGCGAGCAGGTTCAAATAATTGGTGGACAGGAGTTCTTGCCTTATCGCAAAAGCATTCTTCCGCTGATTCGCTTGCGCCATCTATTCAAGCTGCAAACCTCGGAAGCGCGGAGGTTTCCTGTAATGGTGATCAACTCTGAAGCGGGCAGTGTGGGATTAGCGGTTGACCGGATTCAAGGACAGCGTGAGGTTGTCGTCCGGCCATTGCGCGATCCTCTGGTCCAGGGAGGAGTCATCGCAGGGGCCACCGAACTGGGCGATGGCCGTCCGGTGTTGATCCTGAACGGCGCCGCGCTCACAACTGCAGTTGTGCGCCCGCGACGAGAAGAAATCGAGAATACCCCTCCTCTGGCGGAGGCAGTTTAGCCTATGAGCGACGAGACATACGTTCTATTTGAATTAGCGGGCGCGACCTACGGGTTGCGCAGTGCAGAAGTGCAGCATATTGAGATGTTGGAACATGTCACCGCTGTTCCCAACACCGCGCCCTTTGTCGAAGGCGTTGTTTTTTCTCGCGGCATGGTGATCCCAGCGGTCAACCTGCGCGCGCGCTTCGGCTTTCCGCGTGAGCCGCACACGCCTCGCACTCGCCTAATTATTGTTCAAAGCGGCCAGCGAACGCTTGCCCTGATCGTTGATGCCGCGCGCGAATTCCGTATGTTACCGGCCAATTCAATAAGCCCGGTCGAAGAAAATGTCGCCGGTATTGATGGCAACTATCTCCGTGCGGTCTCGACCGTGAACGAGCGGCTCATTCTCCTCTTGAACCTGGACGCGGTGATAAATTTTAGCTCAATCGCCGCTAGCCAATCGAGTCTGCCCGCTGCGAATCTCAAAGGCATCAACACCTCATTCCAAACCTCTGCCTCACTAATCGCCTAACTTTTATGCGAAAACCGAAACGTTCCCCTTCTTCGAACCACAGCCTCGAGCAAGTCGGCCAGGTGGCTCTCAGCGTCCTCGACTCCGCTAACGACATCGCCAGCGTCGTCTCACGCGTTACAACTGGCGCCGCCACCCAGAACCGCTCGCTCGATAGCACGGCGACACAGGCGACCCAAATTTCCGCTTCCCTCAAGGAGACGGCCCAGCAAGCTACTTCGGTGTCGGAGTCAGCAGAGGGCATGGTATCATCCATCAATGAGGTCGCCGCGTCGATCGAACAAGTAACGGCGAACACGACCCAGGTCGCCGCGTCGGCAGCGGAAACCGCCGCCTCCATCAAACAAATTGGGGCGGCGACCCAGACGGTGACCTCCTCCATGCAGGAAATGGCCGCGTCCTCGCAGCAGTTCACGACCTCGATGACCGAGATCGCGTCTTCCATCCGCGGCATCAGTAACGACACAGAGGAGTTGGTGACCTCGCTCAATCAAACCGGCAGTTCGATAGAACAAATGAGCCGCTCCATCCAGGGAGTGACTGCACACTCTGATGACCTCAATGCGGCCGCCGAAGAAACCTCCTCGGCAATGAACGAGATGGCGGCGTCGATCGAGGAAGTAGGCGCGATGTCGGAAAGCCTTGCGTCCGCTGTTGAAGAAACAGCCAGTTCGATCGAAGAAATGGCGCGCTCGATCCAGGGCGTCGCGGAAAACGGCCAAAAAAATCGCTGAAGCCGGCAATAACGCCACCGCCAGCGCCACACAAATGGAGCGCTCGAGCCACTCGGTCGCTGACCTGGCGAAACGGGCCGACGACATTACCCGCCGGGTTTCACGGGAGGCGGAGCAAGGCGGTGGCACGGTCCAAAAATCCATTGAAGGCATCACTCGGGTAGCCGGCGCGATGACGCAAACCTCCACCGCTATGCGCGATCTCAATAAACGCACAGCGGACATCTCAGGCTTTGTCGACACGATTAACGTGATTGCGGAGCGGACCAATTTGCTTTCACTCAATGCCTCAATTGAAGCAGCGCGGGCGGGAGAAGCGGGACGCGGTTTTGCCGTGGTCGCCGAAGAAATTCGGAACCTCGCTGAGCGTTGCGCCAAAGCCACCAGCGATATCGCTCAAATCGTGCGCGGACTGCAGGAAAGCACACGTGACGCAACGGAGTCGGCGAACCAGAACCTTCGCGTCGCCGAGGAGAGCAGCAAACAGTCCGAAACCGGTCTTTCCGCCTTGCGCAAAATCCTTGAGGGCATCGGCGAGGCGGGGAGTGTGGTCGCTCAAATCACCAAGGCCAGCGAAGAACAATTGCTCGCGGGCAAGCATGTGGCGGAGGCCATCAATACCACTACCATACAAGCCCGGCAAATCGCCGCGGCCACCGCGGAACAGGCGAAGGGGGCCTCCAGCATCGTGCAGGCCACGAGTCAAATGCGCAAGACCTCGAAGGAAGTTGCGCTGGCAATGGGTGAACACGGGCGGGCTTCCCGTGAAGTCATTAAAGCGGCGCACAAGACCGGCAGCATCGCTGCTCAACTCCGGAAGGCCAGCGCGGAACAATCGGGCGCGGCCCAGCAGATTGTCAAAGCGGTGGAGTCCATGCGGGCCGGTGGGGCATCGACTTCGAGGGGCCTGGCTGAGCAATCCACCGCGGTTGAACAAGTCACTAAACAAGCTGACTTGTTCGCCAGGAACATCAGCGCCGTGAACCGTTCCATGTCGGAGCAAGTTGCCGGCACTTCGCAGATTGCGGCGGCGGCTGATGACTTGCGAAAGCAAACCGAACAGGCCTCGCGGGCCATTGCCGAACAAGCCAAAGGCGTCAAACAGCTAACCGTCGCCTCTCAAAACATCTCGCGGCAGATCAAAATGATTAACCGCGCCAACGGAGAACATTCCATTGCCGCCGATTCGGTGCTTCGGTCTATTAAGGAGTTACGTGACGTCGCGGCCACCAACGCGGAGGATGCAAAGACAGTGAATACGATTACTGAAACCCTTATCCGGCACTCACAGGAGTTGACCGCCCTCACACGCTCCACGAGCGGACCGGTTCGAAACTCATCCCGAGCCAGGCGATCCCTTGATGTTCCCCTCCGGAATGGACGGGCCCACTAATGGCAATGTCTTTTCCGAACCCTGTAGCTTCATCCGGTGGCGTCCTCGCCGCATTGCCGGTTGGCATGCTCGTTCTTTTGCGGGACCTCATTCATGAGCGACTAGGTACGTTCTTCGATGAGTCCCGCCTGGAGGTCATGGCCGAAAAACTGGAGGAACCAGCCAAGTCGCGGCAGTGCCGTTCGCTGCTCGATTATTATTATCTGCTCAAGTACGACGCGGACAATCAGGGTGAGTGGGAGAAGGTCATGGACTCGCTTTCGGTCCAGGAGACCTATTTCTGGCGCGAGATGTCCCAGGTGGAAGCCGTGGTAAAGTTCCTGGTGCCCGCGTGGTTCAAGCGACATTCCACCCCCTTGCGAATCTGGAGTGCAGCGTGCGCCTCGGGAGAAGAGCCAATCACCCTGGCCATCGCGCTCGAGGAAGGCGGCTGGGGCAATCATCCGATAAAAATTTGCGCCAGTGACGCAAGCTCGGCCGCACTCGGCAAGGCGAAGACTGGGATCTATCGAGAGCGCTCATTTCGCGCGCTGCCGGTCGAACTGCGCGAAAAATATTTCACTCCTGAACCCCAGGGAGCAAAGATTCGGTCGGATGTTCATTCCCGGATACAATTCAGCAAAGCGAACCTTCTGGTGCAGAATCAAATCCAGGATTTTGCGACGTGTCCAATTGTATTCTGTCGCAACGTCTTCATCTATTTTTCACCGGAAGCGATTCGCCGCGCCGTTGATCGCTTCGCTCAGTCCATGCCCGACGGCTCGCATCTGTTTGTCGGCGCTTCCGAGTCCCTGGTTAAGCTGACTCCCGATTATGAACTTGAGGAGCTTGGAGACGCTTTCGTATATGTCCGAAAACCACGGGGAAGGAATGGCTCGTGAGCCAGCTCATAAAAGCGCTGGTGGTCGACGACTCCGCCTTCGTGCGAAAGGTCGTGCGTGAAATGCTCGCACGCAGCCCGTATATCGAAGTAGTGGGAGTGGCGCGCGACGGGTGCGAAGCGCTGGAGATGACGGAAAGATTGCGGCCGCAAGTGATTACGTGTGACCTGAACATGCCGCGGATGGATGGGGTTGGATTCGTGCGGGAACAAATGTCCCGTCGTCCGTTGCCCATCCTGCTGCTCACGGCTACTCCGCAGGATGGCCCACGCGCGCTAGAGGCGATGGAGGCCGGCGCTATCGATTTCCTGCAGAAGCCCAATGCCCTGGCGACCGAAGATATCCTTCAGATCCGCGGAGATCTCATCGAGAAGGTGAAAGCCGCAGCCCGCGCTCCTGCCGCCAGCCTTGCCCCTGCGCGGGGCACTCCGGCGAAACTTGCCGCGCCCTCTCGTGCTCATAAGGTGGATGTCGTCGTGATTGGCATTTCGACGGGCGGTCCACAGGCGCTACGTCACGTTCTCCCGCAGTTGCCCGCCGATTTTCCAGTGCCAGTGGCCGTCGTTCTCCATATGCCGGTGGGGTATACCCAACTGTACGCGCAGAAACTGGATGAACTCTGCGATTTACACGTAGTGGAAGCCCGCGATGGCATGCCATTGGTCCCCGGCCAAATTGTGATCGCACAGGCGGGACGGCACCTGGTTTTAAAACGGATAAACGGCGGCCCGGTTACAACCCATCTCACATTGCAGCCAATGGACCTGGTTCATCGTCCGGCGGCGGATGTGTTGTTCCAATCGGCGGCTGAGGTATTCGGCAGCCGCGTGCTGGGCGTCGTAATGACCGGCATGGGCAACGACGGAACTCAGGGCTCGGCCTGGATTAAGTCGCAGGGCGGCACCGTATTGACAGAATCCGAACAAAGCAGTGTCATCTACGGCATGCCCCGCTCTGTGGTTGAAGCCGGTCTCAGTGATCAACAGATTCCCCTGTCGGAAATGGCAGAAGCAATTATCGAACGCTTATGAGTTTAAAAATTCTGGTTGTAGATGACTCCGGGCTCGCGCGGCGAACCTTGCGACAAATGTTGTTGCCGCAAGGGCACACGGTCGAAGAGGCGAGCGACGGCGCCCAGGCCATCGAGCGCTATTTTATCAATCGCCACGACGTCGTCTTCCTCGATATTGTCATGGAGGGGATGTACGGGTTGGAAGTATTGACTAAAATCCGCGCGCTCAACCCGGATGTAAAAGTGATCGTTGCCACCGCCGACGTGCAAACCAGCACGCGCGAAGAGGTGAAAGCTGCCGGCGCATCGGCCATGGTAAACAAACCGATTAGTGCCACCGAGGTCACGCGGATTTTGGAATTGATCGAGCAAGGAGGTATGGCATGGAGCTGAGCGAGAACCAACGGGATTCCCTTACGGAATTGATTAATATCGGCTACGCCCGGGCGGCCGGAGCGCTCTCGGAATTGACCGGTTACCGCATCGTCCTCGAAGTGCCAAAGGTGGCCATTCACCCGCTGGAGGTGATTACGGATATGCTTGGAGAAGTTGTCACCGGCGATGTTGCCAGCGTGAACCAGGTTTTTTCCGGCCAGGTCGCCGGGAATGCCTTGCTGCTACTCGACCAGAAAGCGGCCCTCATGTTAAACGAACTGCTTACCGACGAACGAGTCCCCTCCAACAATCTGGATACAAGCGTTCGCGAAGTTATCACCGAAGTCGGAAATATTTTGCTCAATGCGTGCCTCGGAGTTTTCGGCAACTTGTTGCAGGTGCAGGTGTCGTTCTCGGTTCCACGGATGAGCGTTGACTCAGTGGAAGGAATTTTGAATTCCATTACGGTCCGCGATCAGGAGTTGCGCTATGGCCTCATGATTCACACGCGATTTCAGCTTCGCAACAGCAAGGTCAGCGGTTACCTGGTAATTATCCTCGGCGTTACTTCGCTCGATCGGTTGCTGGTTCAATTGAGGCATTGGGAGGAAAGGCAGGTAGCGTGAGCACGCCTACCATGATTAAGGCCAACCCTGAGCCACAGGCCACGAGCCGTCAGACGCCACCCGCCAGCACCACGGTCGACTTGCATCAGGCCGCGATGCTGTCCTGGATCAAGGAACTCGCGCCTTACGGAATATTAACCACCGACAGGGATTTGATCATTCGTTCGTGGAACGAGTGGCTGGAAACGCATAGTGGCCTGGCTGCTCCAATAGTGCTGGGGCGCCCGTTGCTTGAGATTTTTCCCGACCTGGTTACCCGTAAACTGGATGCGCATTTTCAGAGAGCATTGGCCGGAGAAATCACTGTGCTCTCCACTGCTTTCCATGAGTACCTGCTCCCCTTTCCCTCGACTGCGCGTGACGCTGGTTACGAGCACATGGCCCAGACCGCGCGCATCGCCCCGTTGACCATGAATTCAATGCCGTGCGGAACGATCGCGGTAATCGAGGACGTTAGCCAGCGCAAGGCCCAGGCGACCGCGCTGGCACGACGCCATCAGCAGGATGAATTTCTATCCTGGGCCCTTGGCCATCTATTACGCGCGACCGATCGGGAAAAGTTAGTCACTGAATTATTTCCTCGCACGGCCGAACACCTCCAGATCGACGCGTTCTGCAATTGCTTGGTCGCGGCGGATGGAAAGACTTTCGAGGTAAACGCGTTTGGCGGCTTGCCTGAAGCGAATAGCGCGGGCGTTCATGCCAAGGACTTGTGCACCTCGTTCTCTGCCTGGGCCGCCTCTCGCAAGCAACCGGTGACCTTGAGCCGACTGGAACTGGTTTCCTCGCCCGAAGCGGGCGCATGGAAATCCTTTGGTTTTGATGCCATCGCGTGCATTCCGTTGCTGCTCGGCGAAAAACTGATGGGCAGCTTCACCGTGGCCCGGCGCCTCAGCCAGCCATTTACATCGCCCGAACTCGACTTGCTGGCGACGCTGGCACAGTTCATCGCCATTGCGCTCGACCGTTCACTCACCAACGAAGCGCTGCTAAAGGCCCGCAGTGAGTTAAGCGACTACGCGGCGGTCCTGGAATCAAAAGTGTTCGAACGCACTGCCAAGCTGCAGGAAGCGCTCGTGGAACTGGAAAGTTTTTCCTATACCGTGGCTCATGATCTACGAGCACCCATCCGCTCGCTGCGCGGTTACTCCCAGGTATTGCTGGAGGAATGCTTTGGCGAAGAACAGGAAACCGCCCGGCAATACGTCCACCGTATTAACCGCTCAGCCTCTCACCTCGATAACTTGACGAGTGACTTGCTTCAGTTCAGTACGGTCTCCCGGCAGGAAGTTGCCCTCGAAGCCACCGACCTCGAACCAATTGTTCACGACATCATCCAGATCTCAACGCAGTTGCAGGACGCCGTCGTCACGTTGCAAAAGCCGTTGTGCCGAGTGATTGCACAACGAACGCTCCTGCAGCAGTGTTTCGCCAACCTGTTTCAAAACGCAGTAAAGTTCGTGCATCCCGGCACCCAACCCCGCATTCGTGTTTGGACCGAGGTGATGCAGCATTCCGCGCCGACCAAACCTGCCTCGACTCCGCCGTCCTCCGCCCCCCTCAACCCGGCCGTCCACCCCCATGCTGAGCAGGAAAGGACTTCGTCGGCTTGCGAAGACGCAACACGTGTGCGCGTATGGGGGGAGGATAATGGCATCGGCATCAACCCCGAGTCGCACCAAAAGATCTTCGGCATCTTCGAGCGCCTCGATCCTGGGAACGATTACGAAGGAACCGGCATCGGCCTCGCCATCGTAGCCCGCGCCATGCAGCGAATGAACGGCACGTGTGGCGTCGAGTCAGCGGTCGGCGAAGGCAGCCGTTTCTGGTTGGAGCTGGATGCAGTTCCGGCGGCGGCCGAGAAATAAACAGACAAACCTAGGGTGCGAGGCTCGCCAAAAAGATCTCCAGATTGCTGTAACCGCTCTCCGTAATCTTGCCACTATCCGTCGCATCATTTGGGTTCAACCCGTGCGCTTTCTCCCATTCATCCGGAATCCCGTCCTGGTCGGAATCCCTTGGAGCGGTTCCTGAGGCGAGCGCCGGCCACCCGCCCACTTCCGATTGCGAAAAAACTATTCGACCGTTCTGGTCCCGCACTCCTTTGATCACACGTGCGTCCACTTGATCACGCGGAGAGGCGCCTGCCTTCGCGAGAACAGTCCTGTAAGCTTCTTCGGCAGAGTCGGTCTTAACTGCAAACTCTGCCGGGACCGCAACCGGAGCGTCCAGCTTGGTGTACGTTCCGTAAACCATCTTCCAGCCTGTGTCCTTCCCATCCAACTCTTGATTCACATTGCTGTCGATGCGATTGCCTTGTTGAAAAATCCGAGATGTTTTGGCGTGGGACGCCAACGCTGAGTTCCTAAAACCTTCGGTGCTGGTTTCGAAGCGCGGCGAGAAGCCGTGCTCGCGAGTGGCTTCGATCGAAGTATCGGACCCGGCTATCGAATAGTTGCCGATAAAGTTGAAATCGATGCTCTCACCCTGTTCGTTCCCATACACCGCCCACGCGCCCCAGTCGTAACCGGTGCCCAGTTGAACTGAACGTTGTTCCGATAATCGAAAACAAACTTCAATTGTCCACGCGAACCGGCGCGAGGATTGCGGCCGTAGTTATCGGCATACAGGTTGTGATGAAAGGACATGCAGGAGTCTACATCCGGCGCAATCAATGAGCCGTAGCCGTGATGCTTGGAATTCAACGCTTCAGAAATGATGCACCACTGCGCGGTGACATTCGTGGTCGATTTGGTGAACGAAAAACATTCATCCGAACCCCACGAAATCGAGCAATGATCCACAATGATATTGCCGGCGTTTCGGAACCACAGCGCGTCCCCGACCTCGCCGGAGGTGTCACCCCGGCGTATGCGCACGTGGCGGATGATGAGGTCGTGCGTGGCCACGTGAACACTGGCATCCGCTATGCAAACACCGCCACCTGGAGCGGACTGCCCGGCGATCGTGACGAAAGGCGAGTCGATGTGAAGCACGTCCTTTAAATGAATCGTGCCGGAAACGCGAAAGACAATCGTGCGTGGCTCAGTAGCCGCCAACGCCGCTCGGAGGCTACCTGGAATGATTTCCTCGTGATGCCCGTAATCGGCAAGCGTGGTCACCAGGTAAACTTTTCCACCCCGACCACCCGGAGTATACGCGCCGAAGCCCTCCGCGCTCGGAAAAGCGCGAATCGGCACGGCACCTGACGCACACGCTTCAATAAGGAAGATTACAGAAAAAACCCGGAGCATCATCGTGCGCCATGGAATCCGATAGTCAGCGCCAAAGCCAGTGCTATGATATTGAAGGATCCGCAGGTACGACCTATCAACTCTATTAACCTAACAACACGATCTGCCTACATCTTCCCACTGGCCATTTTCTTCGCCATTTCCGCCTCGAACTTTTCGTATTCCTTGCTGCTGACTTTAAAGCGGTTGAACATGTAGTTGGAATGCTCGTAGTCCCAACCCTGACCGGCGTCGGTATACTTGAGTTCCGCGGTCTCCCCTTGCAGGAACTCCCGGTGCGTGGGATCCGCCAGCGGCACGTTTGTGATTTTTGGACTTGAGCCGTACCCACCAGAAATCAGGTGGCCGCTAAACCCGCCGTTGGTGCTCACCGTGATTTCGTGCTCGGGGCCTTTCAGCGTGCGCGAAATGTTGACGAAATGGAACTTCCGCTCCTTTGCGCCCGGTGCGAACAGGTGGGACGCGATTTCTTTCAGGGCTTCGCGTTGCTCGGCATTCGCGCGGGCGTCGATATAAACGTTGTCGAAGTTCCAATTCCCAAACGACTCGAACATGCTCTTGCCTTCGGGGCTTTGCACAAACTCGCCCACGGCAAGGCCGTCGAGCGGTGTCTTTCCGTATTTACCCTTCGAGATAAAGACCACCTGCACTCCGTCGCAGGTCATCCGGGTGGGCTTGGATTTGAACCAGCACGGACAAGCCGGCTTGCAAGAGCAGGCTTCTTCCAGCTCTCCAGCTATTTTCCAGGACGCCTTGGCTTCCCGTTTTGCCGAGTCGGCGAGTCCCGCCGCGGGGGTGATTAAAGTGAGACCGAGAACAACAATTGTATGAACGATCGTTTTCATGCGATTTCTTGTTTTGTTGGTGAACAGCGCAATCCTACACCGGGCGGCATTTCGCGCAAGCCTTTCGAGCGACGATTATGCCGATCAATCACTCCGGCCATGACCTGTGGGATCTAAGCGCCTTCGAAGCGTACCTGCACCGCATTAAAGCGGCAGCGCGCAGCTAACTCGGGTGCCAGTGGCGTCGGCAGTTCCTTTGACGTCGAGCGAGGCATTGATGAGACTCGCACGATAACTCATGATGCGCAGGCCCATGCCCATGCTCTTGCCCTTGAGATCGGGAAAAGGCATGCCGTCATTTTGGATGGTGAGCAACAGCTTCTTGCCGTCATTCTCCAGGTTCAACGCCACCTTTCGCGCTTTGCCGTGCTTGATGGCATTGGTCACGGCTTCCTGGGCAATTTTGTAGAGCTGGTTTACGACGGTGCTCTCCAACGGTGGGACCTGGCCGTTGGCCTTAAACTTGCAGGAGATTTGGAAGAGTTCTTCGGCATGGTCAGCCAGATCGTTGAGGGCCGACACGATATTCTTCTGCCGCGCATCGAGCGTGGCGAGATCATGCGCGAGGTCGCTGGTATGATTCATCGCCTCCTGGACGAGGGTATGGATTCGCGCTGCATCGGCGGCTTCGGCAGCGCCGGTCTTGGTCAGGCGATTCTCCAAGCCCTTAATCATCAACGCGACGCCGGAAAGTTTCTGACCCAGATCATCGTGCAAATCGAGGCCGATGCGCCGGCGCTCCTTGTCCGTGATCTCGAGCAACTCGTGCTCCAGGCGCTTTCGTTCGACAATGGAGGTTTTAAGCTGCTCATTGGTCATCTTCAACTCGGCGGTCCGCTGTTGCACACGCATCTCGAGTTCATCGTGGGCCTTGCGCAACGCTTCCTCCGCGCGCCGGCGTTTGATAAACTGGCCGATTTCCGCGCCGATAGCGGTCATCATGTTCAGCAGTGTGGGATCATGTTCCACCTCCTCGGCGGTGAAGAATTCAATGACCCCGAACAACTCTGAGGGGCTATGCAGGGGAAAGGCCATGGCGCTTTTCAACGAAGCGCGCTCAGCCATTTCCGCGCGTAAAAACTCGGAATCGAAGGACAGCGCCGGAATGGAAACGGCTCGCCGCTCTTGCCAAACCCTGCCGGGCAAACCCTGCCCCGGCCCAAGACTCAACCGGCGGCGATCTTCCAGAAAAGCTTGGAGCGCGGGCGTGTGCTTTCGCAGCGTAATGACGAAGGGCTCGAGGGTCTGACGCTGGGGGTCGAGCAACCAGAAGGTAGCTAACTCCACACGGAGGCCATCGAGCAGCAACTGGATTATGCCCGGAGCGCCTTCTTCGAGCGATTGAGCGTTGGTGAGGATGCGTGTAATCGCGTGCTCGACCTTAACGGTTTCCTCAGTGCGACGGCGTTGACGGCGCACTTCTGCTTCACGCAACTCACGTTCGACCGCCGGCCCCAGGCGCGTGAGGTTGTCCTTCATGACGTAGTCATGAGCGCCAGCCTTCATCGCGGCAACGGCGGTATCCTCCGTTATGTGGCCGGAGACGATAATGAAAGGCAGGTCCAGGCCGAGCTGCCGCACCAGCGCTAAGGCATCCAGCCCGCTGAAGTGCGGCATCACGTAATCAGCAATCACGACGTCCCAGGATTGCTTTGCGAGCGCTGCTTCCATGGCGGAGCGGGTCTCGACACGACGGTACGAAGTATCATAACCGGCGCGCTGCAATTCCAAGTCCAGCAGCTCGGCGTCGTTTTCCGAATCTTCAACAATCAATACTTGCAGTTGGCCTTTGGCGGCACTCATTGAGGCAAAATCCTGCCTGGCGGCGCGCGTAATATCCGTCGCTTCAAAACGCTCGGCAAGGGGGGAAAATGCTTCAGGAATGCTCATGCTGTGGCAAGGTAAAATAAAAGGTTGCGCCCGCGTCGGGTTTGGCCTCGGCCCAAACGTGGCCGCCATGGCGATTGATAATGCGTTGCGTGGTCGCAAGGCCCACGCCAGTGCCGGGGAATTCACTGGTCGTGTGCAAACGCTGGAATACACCGAACAACCGGTTCGCATACGACATATCGAACCCGGCTCCATTGTCGCGCACGAAGAAGGCGCGCTCTCCATTATGCGTTTGCCCCACCTCGATGCGCGGAGTTTGAGTTTTCGCGGTGAACTTCCAGGCATTCTGCAATAGGTTCTCGATCGCCACCTTTACGAGCCGTTCATCGCCGAACGCTTTCAGCCCAGGCTGAAGTTGGATGTCCACTTTCCGTTCCGGCTCATGCGCCGCGAGTTCCTTCAGGATGGTTTCAGCCATTGCCCCTAAATCAATTTCATGGCTCTGGATTTCAGCTCTTCCGACGCGGGAAAGCTTCAGCAAATCTTCGATCAACTTGTCCATGTGCTGGGCCGACTGGCAAACGCGGCGCAGGAACTCCAACCCACGCGCGTCCAATTGAGCCTGATGGCGTTCCAGCAGGACTTCCGTAAATCCGCGAATGCTACGGAGGGGGGCGCGCAAGTCGTGCGAGACCGAGTACGAGAACGCCTCCAGTTCCTTGTTAATGGCTTCGAGTTGAGAGGTCCGCTCCTTCACCCGATGCTCCAGATCCTCGTTCAACAGACGCAACTCTTCGACGCGGTGGCGCAACTCAGCGTTAAGCGCCTCATTTTCACTCTCCGCCCGGATGCGTTCCAATGCTCCCGCGCAGTGATCCGCCAGCGCCTTGAAGGTTTCCAAATCCTTCTCCGTGTAAGCATTTGGCGTATAGCTCTGTAAGGAGAGCAGGCCGATGACTTTCTCGTCCTTCTTGATAGGAACAAACATTAGCGATGCCGAGGGACGAGTCTTATCGCCGAAAGGGACTGCATCCTGAGCAAAAGCGCACTCGGCAGCCGAGCGCAAGACGAGTTTCGGTTGCTGGATTGCTTCCCGGGCGGTCGCGTTCAACCCGCGGATCGGTTCCGGCACAACTTCTTTCCGCTCGCCGTTGACCGTGTCCATGCACATCACCGTCGTCAGTTGCTGCGCTTGATCCACAAGCAGATCGAAGAAACAGGCATCCCAGCGGAAGATTTCGGAAGCAGCGCTGGCCATAATGCGTGCGGCTTCTTTGGGTGTCCGCGCCGCGCTCAACCGGCTGCCCAAAGTCGAGAAAGCGGCAGCTTGCTGTTCCGCTCTTTTCTTTTCCGTTACATCAGTGCTCAAAACAAGGGAGGCCCTGCGACCTTGTAATATAATACTCCGCTGACTGGACTCCACGTCAATGAGGTTACCATCACTTTTCCGGTGCAGGGTTTCCACTAGGAACCCCCCTGCGGATTTCTCGGTCCCACGTCTTTGGGAGGCTGTGAGTTGTGGCACGCGCAGCTTTAAAAATTCCGAGCGCGAATAACCATAATTCTCGAGCGCCGCGTTATTAACTGCCAGGAATTGCTGAGTCTCTTCATCATACGCCCACATCGACTGCGGATTGCTCTCGAACAATTCACGGTATCGCTGCTCGGAAATCAGCAGGGCTGAGACCGCCTCCCGGCGCTCGAGGGCATCGGCCTGAACTAGAAACGCCACCAGCGAGACCGTGGCGATGAAACCCTGGAGCAGGAGCAGGGAGAGTGTGTGGTTAGCCACAGCGAAAGGCCCGAATCCCGCCAGCGTCGCGTAGATCGATAAAGTCGAAAAAAGCAAAATCGCTGTCGCGGTTCCCCTGCGCCCAAATCTCAAAGCCGCCCACAGCAGCAGCGGGATGATTAAGAAAGTAAGGGTGCCATTGGTCTGACGGACGATGGGGTTGCGGAAAATGACGTTGCAGGCAAAAACCAGCAACAGCAGCAGGATACCAAACTCGCCAAGCCGGCCGATGCTGATAGCAGGCACTGGGCGCCTGCTCCAGACGAGGATCATGGGCGTGACCACCAGCACACTGCAGAGGCTCGCCAGCCACCAGGTCAGCACGCTTGCTGGAGCATTCGCCCACGTAACGAACCCGCCCGTCGTATAACAAAGGACTCGAGTTGTTACACCTATCAGGCTCGTGAGCGCCGCAGCCCAGCCTAAATAGAGGAAAATTGAGCGCGGATGGTCAAACGCGTCACGACCCTGGGCAAATTTTTTGGCCAGCCATGCGGCCACTAGTGCTTGCACGGTGTTACCGATCGAGATTCCGGCAGTCGCCCCTAACAGGCTGCCGAAGTGCGCGGCTGGATGTCCCCATAGAGCGTGAAGGTTAGCCAGGAACGAGGGCACCAGAATGGCTGGCCACACGCGGACGCCGCAAAGCAGGATAACCGCAAGCGCCAGACCGGATGGAAGCGATACGGCGCAAACAGTGCCGTGGCCGGAGCCGATAAGGAAGCCGAGTTCCGCAGCACCAAAGTAAAAGATGCCGATGGCAATTAAACGCCGAGCAGGAACATGGGACAGCTCAAAGCGCGCGGGAGAAACGGACGCCTCCGTGTCGGGCTCCGCAGCATGCACAAGGTAACCTGTCCGCTCAGACGCAAACACAAGCCGTTGACTTTGGGCCAACCAGAAATAGTTACGATGGGGTATCCACCCACCATCGCGCGCCAGCCTTCAGCCAGGACCGCTGAGGATCGTTATGTTGGACCGGATCGCAGCGATTACCTTCTCAACATCGGTGTTATCCAATCTGCGAAGTATCCGTTCCCAGCGATAGGCAAAGCTGCCGCCCTGGTCATAACGGCAGTGTTTGAAGAGATTATCAAATGCACGCCGTCGCCTGCGGTAATCGTTCTGGATATAAGAAAAATGGTTGCGCAAAGAATTAAGGTAGACGTCCGCAAACTCAGCCGGGTTGGCGAGGAACTTCCGACGCTCATTCACCGGCCGCGCATAGTGGGACGCGAAGGTTTCGAGCGGTTGTTCGTAGTCGCCAAATGAACCACTGTGATCCCCCAAAATAATCTCCTCAGGCAGCCCCTTTGCATCTTCCACCACGACCTCATCACCGTCGTCAAAAACCGTCTTTTTCCCCGCCATCAGAGAGCGTCCCACAATCATGCTCGGAGCGGCGGCCTCGCCCAGGAGTTGCGCAAACTTCCGAGCGTATTCCGGCTGACTGTACTTTTCTGCCGGAATCTTATCGGTCGCGGTCCCATGCACATATTGCCGGTCGAAGTAACTCGTGCGGATGACCTGCCCCTGATAGCGAGCCTGCGCGCCCGTATAAACCTCCGTTAACCGGCGCGTGCTCACGCGGCGGATAATATTCATTCGCAAGGCACGGCAACCGAGGCGGAGATCAAGCCAGTACTCCCCGTACTCGTCGCTATCTTGAATCGCAGCCAGCAAGTCTTTGCCCTGGTCCAGATGTTCCCACACTCCATACTTCTGGAACCTGGCCAGGCGTTTGATCACTTCCGGCTGCCGCCCCGGTTTCAGTTCCGCGAGGAAGACCCCGCGATGTTTCCGAGCCTGCAGATTCTCGTCTCGACGTGACAACGATTCAGGGACGCGCGCCACGTTGATATACTCAATATCGCCGTACTCCCGAATGAGATTGAAAATGATTCCCTTGGCTCGAAGGTCGCACAACCGCGCCAGTTTAGGAT